>Ga0307513_10003389_pt1 | contig 21656 bp, 22 predicted proteins | sample 15_EM_MG_FD_202174 | JGI IMG/M metagenome (GOLD analysis project Ga0307513, IMG submission 202174) | Populus trichocarpa ectomycorrhiza microbial communities from riparian zone in the Pacific Northwest, United States - 15_EM | ecosystem: Host-associated > Plants > Roots > Unclassified | place... | reverse complement strand
TCTTCGATCTCCTCTCTTCGATCATAAATCGTTACCACGACTAGGTGAAATCTTTGCAATCGCTCTGTCTATAATAATGTCTTGTACGTAGGGTGGATGTGTGGAGGACCGCAGAACGGGGGCGTGCGAATACACTTCGAGTGTCGGAGTGCATATGACCAGCAGGGCGAAACCAGATTCGTAGATGAATACCACTTATTGGTAACTTAGGACGATGACGATGAAGGAGGCAGCTTCAGACCCATGCACTTCCAACGTTCCGACATCTCTCGTCTCCCGTGCGGTGGGCTGATTGATACCCCCGCTATTATATTGTAGTCACTTGTGGGGGGCCGAACCCGGCTCCTCGCTCTCGCTTCTTTGTTCTATCGGCGGACCCAAATCGAGACCTGTACTTGAGCTCGCGGAACGAGGAGCAGAGCCCAAACTTGCTTCGCTTATTACCGGAGCGTCTGAACGAACGCGCGAGCCTTGTAAATGCGCGCCTGGTGGGATGGGCACAGGTGTATCCTCAAACTCGGCCCAACCTCCACGTAGGCCAATGTCGACGATTCTTGACAAAATTCTTGACAAATCTCCGCTCCTAGATGTAAGCGGGTCCCCCCCCCCACCCCCCGCGTAAGTCCCAAAGTCTTCGTAATGAATATAATAGTGAGATTAGAGGGAAGACGAACTTTGCGCTCTCTATATCCTCCTGTTCTTCTACACTTCGAACTCTCTCCTCGAGTCGTTGGACCATTGTGCGGGCCTTTGCTAGTCGTTCCTCCAAATCTTCAATTCGATCGTCCACGTCTTCCCGCCGCTTGGTATTCGAGCGGGAACTTCTATATGTCTCTGCTAGAATAAGTCCTGCAGCAACTGAGAATAGGAAGCCTTCCGCCAGTGCGTTTGCGCCGTTCTGGATTGCTCTAGCGGAACAACAATGAGAGACAAGCCTCGATACAGGCAACTTATGAGGTTTACTTGTTCTCACTAAGCGGCCGAGGAGAGTGATGTTTCTCCCCAAGCAGGTTCTCTCGCAGTCGGATCTCGGTTCGCCAGAGCTGTTGGGCTAGAGAAACACAGAACCCCCGGAAACGCTCGTTTCTAAAGCAGAATCTCTGGTCAGAATAGTTTGGACAGAGCATGAGGATTGTGGCATACGACTGAGCGTAGACTTTGAGCTGATTCGATATTGGTTTTGCGGCAGTCTAAGAAGTATGTAGGCTAAGTTTAGAGGCTCATAGATAATCCACAGAGCGGTGGTTCGGTGGAACAGACCCGAATTGCAAGAGTAGCTAGTTTTGTGCTGGCCATACGGTGTGGTTTTGGTATGGTTATGGTTGTACACTTGAGGGAAGTGGAATCACTCGTTGGCGAGTGTTCGAAGATGGCGACACGACACGCAGGGAGGTTCAAATCTTGTCGGCATCTTCCACGCGTCTCGGCGGGTCACCGGCACCTTCACTCCCAGCGAACAATACCACCCATTATACGGTATGAACGTAGCCAAGATAACCCCCCTGAAATTACATTGACCAAAGAAGTAAGGAACACAGATACAGGTATAGTAATTCCACTAGGACTGGATGGTCCCATCCGCGGCTGTTTGCCCCTCAGGCGGGCCCTCCCCAAGTACCTCCAAGAATCCGGCTAAGCGGGTCTTGTTCCCCTTATTTCCGGCCTTCTTCAATACATACTCCCTCAGCTTTCCCTTCATAACTGGCTGCTTCTCAACTAAGTCTCTCAGTTGCTCCTTCGGTAACTGGAGGAGTGCGTCGAAAGAGGAAGGCTCCGTTTGTTTTGCGCAACGGATGAAGCCCTCCCAGAGTTGTGGATTTGTCCAGACCTTCTTGGTGATCAGTCGGGAAAGCAACGTTGAGCAGACGAATGGAGTGAGTGACTTGTAGGTGGCAACGGCCTGCATGACCTGCGGAATCCCCTATCAGATAACTGCTAGACAATTGGCCGTGAGTACTGACCGTCCTCAGGAAGAGTACAGGAAGAACAGATTCATCCACGATCTGCTGCATCACCACAGCAAGTATCTCCGATCTGTAAACATCGGTCATGGAGAAGCAAATACCGATCGCTGTTGGAGGGACTAGTGTGAATCGCTGAACGTCATCACGAATGATTATCGTACCTTCAATAGCCTGCTTCAAACCAACATCCTTTTCCACGTCGTGCAAGAACATCATCAACTCAGCAGGGGTCAATAGCTCGCTCTGCCTGACCCTCGGTTGATTTGAGTTGATAAAGGTCTGCGGTGGTACAATCACGATAGAGTTGAATGCAGCCTTAACCATCCCCTTCCTTTCAGGTGTGCCATTGAGCATCGACACTAATCGAGGAAGATGCTTCATAATCTCCGCCTACGGGCAATGAGACACTGCGGTGGGACACAAAGCATAAATTTCACAAACCTTGTCCATCTCCGCAATGATCAGCATGAGGAACCTAGCATCTGCCCCACGTTCCGCAATGAGGTACTTGACAAGGTTGACGATACCAGGTGTTATTCGTTGTCCGTCGGTGAAGATGTGCAAAATACGTAACGCGAGGTTTTCGGCGCCCTCGGGATAGTTGCGAAGGAGCGAGAGGAGCTTCGGGTGACTAGGGCCGAGGGACTTGATGAGCGCAGTAATGAGTTCTTGTACGGCTCCTTGTACAGATGGTTCAAGACGAGAGTAAACCTGGAAGAGTCTTCAAGCCGAATCAGTCTTGGACTGTGATCGACCTCGAGGAGTCTCTTACTCGTCCAGGAATTCGGGAACCTTCACCGAGAGAGCAAACAAAAGCTCAACGTGCTGCAGAATTTGCGACTTTTCTGCAGGTAAAGTGATAGTTTCCGCCAGGTATGGGGAACAGTCCGTGACCACTGGTTCAGTAATTGCCATCGAATCTTCCATCTCGTGTGCCGCGGTCATACGAAGGCGGTTTAGAAGTTGGCGGGCGAATTCTCGTATTCGAGTGTTCATCGGTTCCATGTCTGGTACCCATCGTTTTACGGTAATGATCGCCGCACCGCGAGTCACTTTTTCTGCAAGAAGGTCAGAGAGAATGTCAAGAGTTGGATAAACCAGGAGCTAACCAGGATGGGTAGTGAGTTCCAGGAGTACCTGGAGAGCTGCTGTTCGCATCGGGAGACGAACGGCTACGAGCTCGCGCAGTGTATTGAACCCCACCTGCATTCTACAGGGATATTAGATCTCATTGATTTGATGTGGGCGGTCACTCCTACCGTTCCGGTTCCAGAGCCAGTGCTCGTAGCAGCTCGATCAGGTCAGGTGGTAAAGACGGAAGATCCAATAAAAAGCGCGGAAAGACTTTGTCCTTAGCATCGATTCTTTTTGACTGCGTGCTAACGATTTCATTCATCCAGTAATCGTAACTCCGTTTCTCCAATCATCAATTTGTGAGTCGAGCAGGTTAGGAGGGAAATTAGGAGAGCTGCTCACAATTTGAGGGTTGCTTCTGGATCGTAGTTCATCGTTGAACCACTCTTCGTTGAGCCATATTAAACCGAGGCGTGACCTAAATGGAAGCTGTCGTAAAAAAAACCCCAACGCGGCTATTAATGTTCACGAACCGATTGGCAAAGTCACCAAGCACGTAATTGCACAATATCCGTCTCATCCTTCCAGTGGCCTCCCTGGACGCATTCTTTGCCTTCACCACCACTGTACTCTCCCCTTCGGCCACCTCTTCCTCTCCCTCCGGCTCATGTGCACCTCTGGTGATTATTCTCACAATCAACAACATCCACAGCTCCGTCTCCGCGACGGGTCCATCAAGCGAAGCCGCTGTTGACGACGCAATGGCAGCAGCAAGCGACTCCTCTCCTCGTTTTCGTACGCGTTGTAACGCAGACTGGGCCATGGCAGATTTTTGTTTTGTTGAAAGAGGGCGTAGTGCGGGAAGCTTGAATTCGTGTAGACCGAAGTCAGTTTGTGACGCCTAACGGAATATCAGCCAAGAACTTCGGGTACGGGAAGAAGGCCGTGCGGACCTCTTGGTTCAGTTGAGAGGCTGTTACTTCGAGGTCGATTTGTGCTTCTTCTTCGAGGTCCATGTTTAAGGGATCGATAGGCTCCTCTGTGACCACGACTACAGCTTCGTCCACTAAAGGTGCGACACCCTCTCTTTTGCGATCTGCCGCAGGTTCGGTTGGGGGTGCCTTTTGGACCTTGCTGGTGGTAGGTGCGTTCCTGTGATATGTCTGCGAGATAGAGAATATTCATTCGTGATCAAGAGGCAGAGTTATTGATCCTAATCACCTCGATAGCAGATTTCAGAGTCGCCTCAGGCAGAATCTTCAAGCTCCCGACGATGATATCAGTGACAGCCGCCGTTGACAACGAGTTGAAGTCGAAATTGGCGAGTATTTCGGATCCTACAGGTCGGAAAGTTGGAGTTTGATCACGGTCGAGCCTCATACGCTTCGCGTCGCCTGATGGTACAATCTCATCTGGCGAAACGGGGTAAGGGCGTTTCCGTTCGAGTACAGCAAGGCGCCTTTGGTCTTCCATACGAGCAAGAGCACGAGTACGATCATCAATTGCGATGATTGCTGGGTCGATTTTTTGTCGGAAAGCAGCACCTTGAGGCGTCCTGTTGACATCTTAACGTCACCTGAATCGGAAGTGTGATGTAGGTTGGAAGACCGTACCTGGATAAGTGTATCAGGACGACGCGGATCGCCTTGTTGGCTGATTTTTGAGCCGAAGCGGGCTGAGAGATGAGTTGGGAGCCATTCCATGTTGCGAGAGTTGTAAGGAAGAGCTCCATAAGGTTAGGTCGCATCTTGGCCATAGTGCCAAATGAGTTGACAAGTGCAGTGATTGTATTGACATTACTATAGTAGAGTCAGGGACACGTCTTGCTTCAGACTCAGAGACATACGTCGAATTCAAGAACAGAACGACACAACGCTCAATCAGTTGGGTACTCTCTTGCTCGAGTTGTCTGACGGCGATGAATGGGTGGTCGGCGGGGACAAGGGCTATATTCGGATCGTTGGGGTTCTGCAGCTAAAGTACACAAACAGAGAGCGTAGAAGAAGGGTGTCAATAGAGAGATGGCTGTAGATAGATAGGTATAGAAGCCCATAATATTTACCCTTGGATCATTAAGTCGCGTATCGACGAGAATGACGCGTTGGACGAATTTGAGACCGGCAGTCCGAAGGCTCGTGGGGCTGGCTGCATTGAAGGTGACATCCACTATACGGACTTTGGCTGCTGTAAGCTTGTCCCACGTTGAGCGGGCGTTGCGATCTCTGCAGCTACAATTAGGAGCTAATTAGAACTCCGCTCACAGGCGCTTAATTTTAGGCCACTCACCATTCTCGGAAAATCAATGGGTATGCGGTTGCAAATGTTTGGATCGCTAGCTTGACATAGAAGGTATTTTGTTCGAGCAGTAAAGCCAGTAACTGATCCAGGCAGTCGAGCGCCACTAAGAAAGGTCAATTAGATTTCATTTGTATGAGCCTTTCACGACGTATAACAGTAGTAGAAAAAACGTGACTACATTTACTACCATTTTGCTATTCTACTGAACCGGAAGGAGCGCAGACACTCACGTTTGGCCCTCGTCTCAGGAGGGAGATTGGAGCGAGCGATGCCGAACCAGAGTAGTTCAAAGAACCACTGCCTTATGAGAACATCTTGCTGGTGGGCTATCTGCGGAATAAAGGTGGTGCAGAGCATGGGGACAGGCTGGGGAGCCGCCTCGAGCACGTCCCTGACGTTCTGAAGCGCTTTTGCTTGTTCATCTGAATCAGCTGGCAGACTAAACGCTGTCTGCAACAATCCCAGCGGATTGTACGTCCCAGCGCCGACCGCCGCCATGTTACCTGGCTGTGGAAGGAAGGCAAGCTGCACGTACAGTTTGGAACTCAGCTCCGCCACAGTCGACTGTGATAACCAGGAACATGGCAAGTTGTACCGCTCGATATAATCAGGTAATGTCATCTAAGACTACAACAGGCAGCCCAGCAGTCCCAAGGCATCCAGACGCTCCTGGAGGCTGAGAAGGAGGCGGCTAAGGTCGTCCAACAGGCCAGGGAATGTCAGTACCACCCCAACCCCAGGACCCATTACACTACAGCTTACGAGCTACTGCGAAATTCATAGACCGAACGCAGAAACTCAAAGACGCCCGAAGTGAAGCTCAGAAGGACATCGACGCATACCGAGCACAGAAGGAGGAAGATTTCAAGGCATTTGAAGGAAAGGTAGACACTATCATGTTGGAGCCGCTATCCAGCTCGTAATTTCTCATTTCCTCGTAGCACACAGGCGCCACCAAGACGAAGCAGAGCGCAATCGACAAGGAGACGGACGAGAAGCTCACAGTATTGAAGAAGTCGTACCAAGACAACAAGGATGCCGTCGTCAAGAGGCTCCTCGATCGCGTCCTACTCGTCAAGACCGAGCTCCATCCGAACATGAAGAAGCTATAGGACCCTCACAAGCTTCGGCCCTTTTCTCACCGAACGTTTGTATCGTTCGCTGTACGTCTTGATGTGGGACTGGATCTGGCAATTGATAATCAGAAAGATTTCTTTTGGCCACATTAATACGAGATGATCATTCGCCACGTTGACCCCTTACTCAGGTTTATGTACAACTGAGTGTATAGATTTTGTCTAGTTAACGACGTCGTCGTTTGTGAATGGTCGTGACGTTCGGGATCAACTCTGCCATATCCATACGGACAGGGTGAGGGACGGGAAGGGTCGACAAGTCAATCAGTGATTGCATCTCACTTTCCTTCTCGAGGTGATGGAATTCCAATGAAAACGGGATCGCGTGAGGAGAACGTTCATGTTCTTCACCGCGTACCAATCGGGATATTACCTCGAGCCTCTGACGTGAGTCTATCAAGAGCGGCTTGACGTCAATTCTAGCAGCCGTTATATTCGATTTGAGTACTTTCGACGTTTAGTCCTTTTAGCTCGCGCATCGTTCAGACTGTTGAATCTGCAGGGATGAGCAAGAACCCATGCTTGGAGTAGCTGAAATAAACGAGGAGCTCGCGAAGGTAAGGAATGGGTGATATGGTGGTGTGAAGGGGCGTAATGATGACATGACCCACGCAAAGGAGGTTTTATGTGCATTTTGTAGCTTGGTAGAGGGACGTGATCGAGACAATATACTCTCCAAGCTCGAGAAGATGTGATTCATTTTGGACGCGCAGCGATAGCCCCCCAGCAGCAAGAGACATACGAGCTCTTTCATATAGGCGTGGTGTTACCCAGTGCTGCAAACGAGAACATTCCACGATGCAGCTTATCAGGTAGGTTGTTGATATACGAAATGGAGCTCTTGTGGTTCCTCTTTTTGGGAACTATCGTTTCCGTGCGGACCACTAGAATGGGTACTTCAGAGAGGGAAGGTTGACGTGACATTGATTTGTATTGGAAACAAGGGGCGCGGTGGTGGTCGGAAATGTAAGGTTTTCCCCATGGGAGGAGTAGGAGAATTCAGGTACTAGTTTGCATAAACATCCCCATACCACTTGGTACCACCCGTGAGATGCTGTTGAGAATATCATTGTACGAGGGTGGTCAATTCTCTCTGGTTGACATTTTCAACCATCAATCCTCATTTTAGGACAGTATTCTCCCTGGAAATCAGGCTCCCTTGTCCTTACTCAAGCGCAAGACTAACGTGGGCGTCCGACAGTTGTGCAAGCTTCCCAACTCGTTCAGTGTGGTCGACTTCTGCCTCATATCTGAATGCGCCTGATCTCCCAGGTCCTTCTCCCCAGTCAAGCAAGAGAGATCATGCGCCAAGTTTCCCGCAAGGTGAAGCCATGGCCCGAGTGGGTCATTCCGCTTGTGTATGAGATTTCGCAAGAGACGAGACGACTTTGGGCGTCGATTTCCACGATGAGCCATCTCTTCGAAAGTGATAATTGGTTACGGTATACAATAATATGGCTCCACTACTGTAGCCTGGCATTAGAAACCAGTCTCACCATTGGTCTCTGCCGTCGTATTAAACCCTACATACACATGCCGACATCTGCCGGACTGACAGCCGAGCTTAGGTAGGGCGCAGCGGTCTCACATCGCCTAGCCGAGCTTCGACAATGGGCAGGCATAATCCCTTTTTCGTTTGCCCGCAGCCCGATAGTACCCCGTATGAAGTAGAACATCTCAGATTCAGTTCGTCTATTCTATACTGAGTCTGTGAGTTTCAACGCTCGCTGTTAGGAGCCTGGTGGCTAATTTCTGATTCATTGTATTAGTGCTTACTTATGTACTGTTGAGTATAACCGAGTTCGTTATTCTGTATTGAATCTGGCTTCACATAGTTCAAACAACATCTACTTTGAAACGACTTATTCCAGAAACTCTGGTTTCTACTTTGGGAACGACCCACTTACAAGCATCGCGTAGGTCTTTAGCAGTGTAAGTCCTGGTGGCCACCCGAGTACCAAGGACCACAGTCAAATGACCCGTCGCACCCAAACTTGATATCTGTACCATACGCGGCGGCATTTTTCCAGCAAGCTGCACGATCACTAGGGCAATACCTCCCCACAGCCGCCTGGATGATGGCAACGACAAAAGACAAGTCAGATCGTACTTCATTTATTGTACTGTCAACATCAGTTTTGAGTTAGTCCAAGTAGCTATCACCAAGGGGGTCTACAGATGTACTGACGCGAGATCTTCTGGCTTTGGGATTGAGGGAGTGTGTTTCCAACGTTCTGTCGACCGCAGTGGAGGCTTATGAGACCTCCGCTTACCTTGTTATCTTTTGGTGTATATAATCGAAAAAAGAGCAGCACGCTAAACATAGATAGTGCATCACCAGGCTAAATCCATGGTAGGGACGGGTGGCGAGGGAGGCCAAAGTGGTGACAGGATTGGCTGCTCAGGTTCGCCGGTTCGAGGCTCATGATCAAGCTGTGAACGTTGGAGACTACAGGGAGCCACCGCTCCTCTCGATTTTCTAGTACCGCCGACATTCTCTGGATAAATTCCGATCGTATTATCGTAGATTTGTAACACACTCACGGGGTTGCGTTCAGCAGCAGCAGCCGCCTAGCTAGAGTGATCTTTCCATTCTCGATCTAGTGGTACCACCGCAGATCGGCCGATCTCATGGAGCATGCGACACGGTGGAAGCCAGACATCGCCCGATAGGCGTGTGGCTCGGGCAAGCAGTTCCATCTAGATCGAATTTTTGATGTATCTGAATGCAGTTAGTTGAATTGATCAGATTTACTCCACCCCACGAAGCCACGGGCAACAACTTTGACAACAAAGCACCGACTTGACCCTTGCTTTGTTTTTTGCTTTGTTGTTGTTGTTGTTGTTGTTGTTAAAAGATTGGACACGGCGAACGCTCACCCAGCCGTTGACATGAACAAGACTAAATACACACGAATGGCATAGATGCGGAAATACGCAAGAAACGACGGATGAAGCGGTTGCGCACGTGATCGGAACCCAGGTCCACGAGCGTGCGAATACCTTTCTGGAAGTGTTTGATTAAGTGTATGAGGAGCCCGCGTTCTGCCTCTGCCGGCCTCCATAAGATCGCACACAATCTTGGGCCTCTCGAGTGGACCTTCATAGGATCTTGGTCCGACCAAATCCTATGACGGTCAAGGAGGACACATTTATTTGGTCGACCAAATAATCGGAGTTTGAAAGCGCGTCAAGTCGCCTTTCAGAAAAGACCGACTATCGCTGCAAGGGACACCAGCACATCACCGACGTCTAGTCACATACTCTGCATACGAAAGCATAGAACATACACTGCAAATGAGTTTTCTTTTTCTCTCACGGCTCTCTCACCAACCTATCCGTTCGTGTCGCCGACAAGACACGTTCGCAATCATACGTGCATGCACGAACTTCGTGCCTCTCCAAAAATGGTCACAAAACCATAAACAAGCAATCAAGCTGGCATCCAGTCAGCTCTGCAAGCGAAAGAATCAGGTCTAGAGGATGTGGACGATAAGTTGGGGTGCTGACGAGTTAAGTGAGAGAATAGTAACGCACCAGCAAGCAGTCAATGCATGCGCGATACAGTCAAGACGGCCAAAACTCATTGTTCGAGGGAGCTGCGAGGGAGTTGCTGGAAGATGGGCGTCATCGGCGACGAGCCTTGAGAATTGGTACCCGTGGGCGAGTCAGGAGCCAGAGCTGGAAGCAAGTTCGGAACGTTGTTTTCATTCGGTGCAGGCGACGTTACGATCGGCCCTGGGACCTTCATTGACGGTCGAGACGCGCTAAATGCACCTCCAGACTGAGTACTGAGCACACCTCGGAAGGCAGAAGGAGCGGCTGGCTGTGGTTGCTGTTGTGGTGGCCACGTCGACTGACGAAGCATCTGAAGCTCTTGGAGTTGTTGAAGGAGAACTGGGTTGATGCTGTCCCTGGGACCCATTGTCGTAATCTGGGGGGAGTTGGTCAAGCCCTGGCCGGGGCTGCCAAACGACGGATTGCGCTTCTGGGGATTGTGCACGTTCATCGACGCAAAGAGGTTCGTGATGTCGTCGAGGGCAATGTTCTGGTGTTGGTAGACCCCGAGTGAAGGGAAGCGGACATGACCAGGCTGCACTAAAGGAGCAGCAGGTGCAATTGGGTTCATCGGAGGAGTGAAGTTGTTCAAGCCGGGCGCGTGCTGAGTGAAAGGATGCTGGAGATGGACATGAGATCCGAATCAAATTGACCAAGGACCAACTCACCTGGGCGTTGTTACCTGAGCTGATGATCTGGACGGTAAGCTTCTCGGACCAGCCAAGAACACTGGAGCCATGGAGGCGTTCGATAATGTCTTCTGCAGCTTGCAGATTTTCGAGTCGAATGAAACCAACGAGGCGGCGAGGCGTTCCAGTCGTGTGGAAGAACCTGGATTGGACGATGGACTGAGGACTGAAAAGAGCACGCAACGTCTTGAAGGGCAGTCAGCAGCGGATCGATATAAACCACGGCGGTACAAACCTGCATGTCGAGTGTCAATGGTAAGCCTGTGATGGAAATGTCTGCGTAGTCTTGATTTGTAGGAACGGGAATGATAGGATCGGAGATTGCATGCTTGGCGTTGGTGGTGCCTGGCACCTTGCCCGTCTACAAATCGAGTTAGACGGTCCTGCCAGCGCAAAAGCAGTGATACAAACCTTGGCAAACGAGGGATGGAACGGTGTGTGCTGACGCAGCGTAATGATGAAGCGCTCGGCGTCCTCGACACGATTGAATCTGGAAACGACTGAGCGTTTAGGACCCATCACGAAAAGGTGACGTACAAAACGAAACCGTAAGCAGAGGGCTTGTCCTCCAAATGGCGCGTGAACATCTTGACCGACTTGACGGCTCCAAAGCCACGAGTAAGACGGTAAAGGTCGTCGTCATTGTACCGAAGCGGCAAGCCGTTGATGTAGACGTTGGCAGTGCTAGCTCCAATTCAGTGTCGAAACAATAAGTGAAAGGAGATATCACTCACTTGTGAGGATTATCCAGTGGGTCCTGCTTGGCGATTGTAGCAATCGGCTTAGAGCCATGCGAGTTCGTCGCGCTCATATTGGCTTGGATAATCTCGATCTCCTTCGGTGTAGCCACCTCCGACGCGAGCACACCAGGAGGAATATCGATGGGTGTATACGTTGAAGTAGCTGGGACGACGTCGACGTCGTGTTGTGGGGACGGAGGAGAATGCTGGATCTGTGTCTGTGTCTGATGAAGATGCTGGTTGTTTAGAATCTGCTGTTGCTGCTGTTGTTGAAGCTGGTGGTATGTGAGGTGAGGAACGGTGGCGAGATTGGCGGCGTTAGGAGTAGCAAACGATCCGCTAAATTGGGGGAGTCCGCCCGGTCCAGTGCCAGGCGGGAATGGGAGAGTAGGAGCAGGAGCTACAAAAGTATGACTATCTCTCCTCGATGGGCTTGAGCCGTCGACCCCCTGCTGACGCTGGATGGCCTGGGCATAGGCGGCAGACTGGGCCATGATCTGCTGGGTGAGCGGTACCTGACGCGGGGGGTCGAATCCAAACGACGAATCGGCAGAAGAATTACTCTGCGTATCAAATACAGGGAGAGGTGGGCGCTCCTCCGAGGAGGGTGGCGTCAGGAGAGGCGTCGAGCGGTACGGGGTCTGGTGGAACGACTTGCTGGTGGGGGTAAAGTAGGCGCTGCTGTTGGCCGATTTGGTCTCCTTGACGGATATGCTGCTGAACACCTTGGACTTGTAGGGAGACCCGACGAGATCGGTACGGAAAGGGGCTGCTGTGACTGCTGTGGCTGTGTTCGCTTCACTGGGTTCGGTTGAGTATATGATCTGGCCAGTGGCGATTCGATCGGCGGAAGGAGGATCAGGGGGTGATGGGAGCAGCTCTTGATTCTTGACAGACGAGAAGGGGACCGACGACGTGGATAATTTTGGAGAAGGCATTACTATAATGTGCTTCTGCTGGTTGGGCGTCTAAGTGAGTCGGTGCGTGGGTGCGTTCAGGAGACTGAATTAAGCGAGACGTGTGGTGGATGATGCGGAAGTGAGCGTGCGTCGAGCGTTGGGAGAGTAAGTAGTAGTGATACGCGGCCGTCGGTTCGTTGGTTGGACGGGTGCGCCTAATGGTCAACTAGAGAGTGAGCGTCTGCAAGTGGTGAGAGTGGCAATGTGTCAGCAGGGTAAATTGGGCGACGGCGACAAGCGCAAAGGATAGTCACAGCGACACAAAAGGGGTCAAGGAGTGTCAGCGGCCCTGACGTAGGGGTTTCCGCTCGCCACGGAAGCAAAATGCGGTGAAATCGAAAGGAGAAGGGAACTACGCGCCCGCCGCCAGCCAGCGCATCCGAGTCACGGAATAGTGGTACGAGAACGCTGATAGCGACGACGAAGGCGCAGAAACAGCAGAGGGAACTCACGAGAAGGGGTGGTCGTGGGCGTTGAGGCCGACGTATGGGAACGTACTCGGGCGTTGGATTATGTTATGAAGAGAAAGGGAAAGGGATGGGCATAGACACACGACTACCAGGGCGGCTGCAGCACACGGCGACGACGGCAGGAGGAATGCAGGCAGGGGGAGGTCGTGGTTGGGAGAAAAGGGGCGAGGGACGATCCTTGGGGTTTATAACGTGCCCAAAGCCGATCTGAGCGTGCAAGCGCGTGAGTGCATCTGGAGATAGTCGAGGGCCGCCGAACGTTCAGCCCGCGGGCCTATTCAGTTCGGACTGCATTCCATTTCTTCACACACTTGTCTTTGCATTCCGAATCCGAATCCGAACCCGCCCTAATTCACAACTCGGCGACTTCCCGAGCGTCGCTGCTTCTAATTCAGGACAAAGCACCGCTGCCCAATCATCGCTCATCGCTCCCGACGTCGTTGAACATCGTTGTCAACGCCCGGCGCCGCTTACCTCACCGCTCACCTCACCGCTCAGCCGCTTCCACGCCTCTTCGTACCGCTCCTGCGTGCCGAGCACAACCTCTTCCGCAATCGTCCACCCACCACTCCCCTCCAGGCCTGCCTCGAGTCCCTTCTTAAACCCATTCGCCGTTAGCCAATCCCGCACATACTGCTTGTCGAAACTCGGCTGCGGCCCTCCGCACTCGTACTTTTCCTGCGGCCAGAACCGCGACGAGTCCGGCGTGAGCACCTCGTCGGCGAGTATCACCTCGGCCGATCTGCCATCTTCAAGCGTGAACCTTGGTATCGTACGATCTGAAGTGGTTGAGGACAAGCTTGAGCTGCAAGGCACCAGCCCAAATTCAAACTTTGTATCAGCCAGAATGACCCCCTGCGACTCTGCATAGGCCGCTGCGGTGCTGTAGAGTTCGAGGGCGACACTCGACACGTGCTCGCACAGTTCTTTCCCGATGAGCCCAGCCGCTGCCCAAATGGCGTTAGTCTGATCCCCCAATGGCTCAACGAGGCGCACGTGAGGCAGAGGTGGGAGGTACGTTTTTGGTGGGGAGCGGGGGTGGCTGTACCCTGCGCATTAAGAACCGTGAGAGAAGTAATAAAGACGTACCGACGTCTGGGTGGAGGTTCTCATCGTGTGCCCCCTGCTCGGCTTTCGTCGATGGCGTGAATACCGGCTCGGGGAGCTTTTGAGACTCAACCAGTCCCTCTGGCATCTTTATTCCGTGCATTGTTCCGCTCTTCTTGTACTCGGACCAGGCCGATCCTACATGCACAAAACAAAAATTGCCTTTAGTTTCGTTCTGCACCGCTCGGTAGCCCACGCAGGAGAACGTACCAGTGATATATCCGCGTACTATCGCCTCGAGCGGTATTATTTTTGCCTTGCGCACGAGCATCGCCCGCCCGCGCAAAACCTCGGCATACGCTTTTACGTCTGGGGGCATTTGGTCGACATCGGCCGTGATAATGTGGTTGGGTGTGATATCCTTCAGCTTCTCAAACCAGAACAGCGACATTTTCGTCAGTATTTTGCCCTTGTCGGGTATGCCCTGCATTTAGCAAAACAACCATCAGGTCGGCAAACTACACCTCAAACGGCTTGGAGATGGGAAGAGGGGGGAGCGGCGTACGTTGTTCAAGATGACATCGTACGCGGAGATCCGATCGCTTGCGACGAAGAGGAGCGCCGTGGGGTCCGACGTTGCGTACACGTCGCGTACTTTGCCTCGGTTGAGTAGTTGCAGGTCCGGGAGGTCGATGGACGTGAGTGCGCCTGACATCGAAGTAAGAGTGCAGAGTGGAGGAGGAAATTAGTCGGCTGGGCTGAAGAATTGAGAACCACCTGCGACCCTGCACGTCTTTCGTGTCCGAGGCAGGATCCTCGTAGGAGGAGGCGTAATTTGATGTGACGGAGGAGGAAAACGAGACTGAGCCTGCACTTCCCGGCGAAAGGCCACCCGCGGGCCCACCCGGAATCGCTTCGGCCGTCCTAGGAGAATCTAGTCGCGGTTTTATGCGAGTACGTCAAAAAGTAGCCTACGAGACGACTTCCCACCCCGCTGCTGTCCAACCCCTGCGCCGTCGTTGGAAAATCCTGCAATGTCTGTGTGGCGATCTGCAGCCTCTTTTCGGCCAAGCTTGCCGGTCTCTCCAAATTAGACGAATGACACCCAACCCCATGGCCAAGGTCCATCTCGGCTCGTATCGTAAACCCTTCTGACCTGGGCCAGCGGCGTCGAAAGTCAATCTGCGGATCAGATAACGCCTCTGTCCATGAGTGGGCGCGAAACCCGAGCGGTTGGATGGACCCAGTCTGAAGCAGAGTGAGTTCCGGATGGATGGACCCGCTAAGGACCCAGAAGGGAAAGTGGGTGGGGAGCGACCTCGCTTACCGTTTGTGGGAAGACAATTGGACAGACAAATGGAATGAAACACGATCGTATTCACGGGCCCGGGAGAATTCGCACATTCACACTGTAATTAGGGGGTGGCCGTGATACGAAGATCCGATTGAAATAGAAATGTCCAAATTGCTCGATTGGGGAAGGACGCGAACGCCCGATCCACGGAGGGCGGTGAAGAAGGGGGTTATCAGACGAGATGATTGCAGAGATTAGATAATTTTGGGCCGGGGCTGGGGGCGGGAATCGCCGGTGGGTGGCGAGGTGAATATGCTGCGATATGTTCAGCCAATGGGGGCGCGGGTATTTGTTCACTTGATAATGCCCCGCTTAGATCTTTCTTTGCTTGCTGACTTTGTCCCATCCTCTTCCGTGTTCGTCTACTCATTTTGCCCTACTCATTGCCGTCGTCGTCGCCCCGGCTGATGACCACCGCACTCGCTGCGTCTCCGACGACCCAATCCCTGCCAAGGAGTACCGCCCTCGATGGCGTCGCAGACCAGAAGCCACTCACTTCCTCTGTTTCCGACAACCTCCACCCACTATCACAAACATCACCACCACCAGTTCACCCAGTGATCACCACGCCCTCGACTACTACCATGAGCGAGCGCGACGCAGCCAGTCCAACATCTCCAGTCTCGGTGGTTGTGGTAAGTCAGCCCTGACGGTCATTTTCCCTTGCATTTTCCCTGGTTCCATTTGCATTTCCGGAGCTTACATTTCTTCTCATTTCTAGTCGACCCCACACCCACCTTCCCGAAACCCAAATTCAGACGACAACGACAACGACGACAAGAAGCCGTCGCCGTCGCTGTCCCCTCACATCGACCCTCCTGCTTCCGTGCATCCCTCGATCGCAGCTCTTCCTCCAACTCCAGCCGCGTTGACTGTGGCTTTTTCAGCTTCAGCAGCTTCAGCGACGGCTTGCAATAATTGCGGCACGACAGTGACCCCACTCTGGCGCCGTGACCAAGAGGGAAAGTCAATCTGCAACGCCTGCGGTCTCTATCTTAAAACTCGCCACGTTCCCCGCCCCTCAAACCTTGCCCGCTCGCGTAACTCTGGCTCCTCTTCAGCTTCCCCATCCCCACCTCTCGCGCAGCCAGTTTTCTTGGCAACCTCTCCAAGGCCAAACGTGCCGTACCCCACTCCTGTCCTCTTCGTGAACGACCTCGTAGGACGCTCCGCCGCCGATCGACAGGATAGAGATCAGATGAGCCGAGTGGCCGCTTCCGAGGCCCAGAGCGGGAGCAACCCCGCAAATGGCATGCCTTCAGCAGCCATACCGCAGCAGTCCACTTCTACGATTCACAACAGCACCGCGCGGGGGACCTGCCCTGGAGATGGAAGATGTGACGGGACCGGGGGCGCATCCGCATGTGCGGGTTGCCCAACCTTTAACAACGTCAATGCCGTCGCAGGCAGACTAGCGGCCAGCCATGCGAAACAACAGCCAAGGCCTCCCCAGATTCAGCAACAGCAGCAGCAGGCGAATCAACAGACCAAAGGCCAACTACCGCCGCTAAACCAGACTCAGCAGGCAGCAACGGGCACACCGACTGCCAACGGGGACCAGGTCATGTTGGATGAGTCCGGCGCCCTCCACGACGACGACGCGAACAACAGCGAATCGCCGTCAGCGACTCATCCAAGATTCCGTGCGAGGTTCGCAGCAGTCGGCGCGATGAGTTGTGCAAACTGTGGGACGAGTGCAACCCCGCTTTGGAGGAGGGACGACATGGGCAACACGATCTGTAATGCGTGCGGTACGTGTCTCCTTTCGATCCCTTTTTTTCTTCCTTCCCATATCCTTTCTACCCTTACCCTGCACGATATTGGGGGTTGACCCTACTTTGGGCTTTGGGTGGACGAAAAGTATCCCGGACTGGCTAGATACGTCGGCCATATCCTGCCGCAGGATTGCACTAATTGCGCCCTTCTCCGCTATCGGATAAGATATCTGTCATCGGCCGATCTTGGCATTTGTCATCTTATCAGATGATCACGACATGCTTTGTCGTAGGCTTTGTCTTTTCGACGACCCCCAAGCAGGAAGCCCGGTCGAGGCTAATCCTGGCGCTTCTGCATCACCTTTTCCATTTGAACCCCACCGCACCCCAGCCTTTTCCGCGTTTCATCGACAGCGAGCTGACGCTTCTGAGAGAGTAGGTCTATATTACAAGCTGCACGGTGTGCATCGCCCTGATTCGATGAAGAAAGGGGTTATCAAGCGGCGGAAACGCGTGCCGGCTGCGGCGGCTGTCGCGGCGATCAACGCAAGCGTCGAAGGACCCCAGGCAGGCCAGTTTGTGATCGGTCTTCCACCTGGTCAACAAACCCCGCCTAATCCGAGCATAAACCAGCACCACGCGCACACCAACGGACTCACCAACGGAGTGGGCAAACCTAAGCCTGTCACCCGACCTGCTATTGCCGATTTCGGGGGCAGTCCGGCGTTGGCGGATCGGGGACCACCGCAGATGACGGAGAGGGCAGCCGCGGAGGTCCTTGTTGCCGTCGGACGTCGTGCGCGGCAGGACACCAGCGGGGACGATGGGGATGGCGAGGATGCACCGAGTATTGACGGGGAGCCCAAGAGAAAACGCGCGAAGAGGAGCCCAGGCCCGTCCAGTGGGCCAACGACGATGGTGAAGGATCATCCGATGCACGACGGCGATGCGATGGAGCTCGATCCGCCTGAGATGGGAAGTGGTAAGCCGCAGAGGAGGGTAAGGAAGGTCGAGGGGACTTCACCTGCCGTTGGGGTGCGTGGAGAACCATCACCTATCGAGGCTGGTGGCGCGCTGCAGCGTGAGCGTGGAGCGGATGATTTCCCGGCGAGACATTCTTCTTCTGTTGCCTCGAGACCGCCACCAGATGTGCTCGAAATGACTACGCTGACTCTTTCTTCCTCCAACACCGTCGGGGATAGTAGGACTGCCACTCCGCTCCCGAGGATGGACCAGCAGCAACAGCAGCAAAAGCTTCGGCTGCCTCACTTACACCCCCATGCGAGGCATGGATCGAGAGGTCCGCCCCCTGCTGTGCTGTATTCTAATCAAGCTGGCCACGTTTCGAAGATTCCTCCGTCGTCGTCTCACCCTGGTAGCGGTCGCACTTCGCCTGACATACCCACTGGTTCTGGACGCGGCAGCAAGTTCCCTAGTGGCCTAGAGCTGCCCCCCCTACGCAACGCGCCGTCGGCGTGGGAGGATGGAGCAATGGCTTATGAGAGCAAGTGGTCGCCTGCGTCGTCTAGTCACCCTCCCTTACCAGCTGGTCCTGCGGGTTACCACCCGAGTATTCCATCGCAGCAACAGCACCTCCAGAGCGGCTACTCTCACGCGCACGCGGGCCGAACGTCCCCGATGCCACCTCTCAGCGGCAGCAGTCAGGGCCAGCAGCCTCTGCCCAGCCCCACGACGCTGTTCGGACCCGGTGGAGCTAACGCAACTGTTTACAGCGGGCCGCCCTCACGAGCCTCTCCGCCATCGTCCGCTCACCTACAAACAAACCATCCACCGCTTACACCACACCACCCTCATCATTTCCAAAGCTCACACTACTCTTTAAAAACGAACATTCCCTCCGTCGCCGAGCTCGAGGCGCACTACCGCGAGCTGCAGGCCAAAAAGGCCATGTTCGAGGATATGGTCGAAAAGACTGAGTGGTTGATGGCCAGCCTGAGGAAAGGGCTTGAAGAACAAAAGGAACGCGAACGCATCGAATACGAGCGTGACGCATCTGCCTCAAATGCCGCTCTGCAAAAAGGGCCCCTTCCGTCTGTGGCTCTCCCACGTCGTGAGAAGGCCTCAACTGGCGACCATGTCTGGGCTATCCAATCTAGCAAGGACTAGATTCGGCCCTTGCCCTTTCACACACATTTTTTGATCTGATTCTTTCTTGGGTTTACAGCTTGGATACTGTTTCCGCTTGACTCGTCCATTGTATTTACTGCTTTGGTTCCTTGACTCGCTCCTGCCTCCAAAAATTGAGACGCTGCCGCCCTTGCGTCTCGGCTTGTGTGATTGCTTCCATTTACTTCCTTCCCGTGTTGTCGTGCTTGTTGTCTTGTTATGTTTTCGTTCTGGCAGGTCTCTGGCAGGTTCGTTTTGTGCTCCCTATTTGGATCCTCCGTGTGACGATGTATTTTATCCATTTCTGTTGAACCGCACGCCTATTATGACGAAGTTTTGGAACAAGGAGGAATAGACGTAAATAGCAGTGGGAACGCTTATCGTTACTTTAATAAGGGAACCAATCTCGTATCCGCATCCCCCTCGATGGTGCCTACGCTTCGCTACAGAGCGATCCTCGATCTCGGTGCGCTAATGTAACATCGCATCTCGAACACCAAGGCGGATGTCATATAAGCACATCCACTGGAGTCATTTGTTCGGGAAAAGGGATTTCCTCAAGCCGAGAACGACGCATTTCACCAGACCAATATCGTTGAACTCAACCCATTCAGAGATGGCAGCTCGTATATCACCGATGCAACAGCAATCACCTCGTCCGCACCTCTCCCTGAGCGATCGTCAAATTATCTTGTTGCCGATACCTGCAACGCTGGTTGGTTGAACTGAAGAGAAGGGTAACAGTGAAATTGTCATGATCCCTCTCAGTCCGCCATTGGCTGTTTAGAGAGAATAGAACACTTCAGGATGACCGGGTGCTATGTGCATACGACTATGAGCGGTATGAGAAGGAAAACCATGGCGTTTCATTTCTTACCGGACGTCTTGCACCCCCCCTATCTGAAAGGCGTACTGTAGGGCGCGACAGCTAGTAGGTCGTGCAGATAGCCGTGGGTAGTTTTTCCAAAATAATTGTGTATCATCCACGTGTTAGATGGACCCTTGATCATCCTCCGATCGCCAGCGACAAGAAGTTTTATAAGTCCAAAAGTCTTCTTTTACATAGTCAGCTAGCGGAGCGAACAAGTGTACACTTTTCTATATGTATGGAACCGATCAAGTAAATACGGTCAAAGTCGTCGAACGTTGTGCACTGCATTTTCTTGACATGCTATGCTTCAAGACCATCTCGTGCCCTCCTCCATGGCCGAGCGCTCTTTGATACTATCAACCTGGTCAATCAGACAGCTTCATCGGCATTACTCAGCGGTCGAGCCCCGTCTGACTCGACCGAGATATGTGCACAAAAGGGCGGTCTACAGGTAGCTGCGCAACCTTAGGCTAGGTTCCGGAACCATGGCATCGCAAGATAACTACCATCCTCTCAAATTCGATCCCACCACCGGGGAATACTACCTACCAATCCCTTCTCCCCATTCCAATCTCCGTCTCACCCCGTATCGCCCCGATTCCGACCCAGATTTCCAAGTTCTCTATCTCAATGACCCACGCGTATACCAGAACCTCTGCGGACCTCCATTTCCTTACCTACGAGAACATGCAGATGCGTGGAACGCCTGTGCACATGCCCGATCTCAAGACCTCTTCGAGGCGATGGGGCGGGGAGACAAGTATATTGACGGCTGCCCTTTGAGGGCGATCAGAGAGGTCCAGGAGGATGGATCACAAATCTTTATTGGAGATTTAAACGTGGATCGACGATCTAACGACGTGCCATGGCGCGCCGAAGACGAAAAGGACAACGCAACGAAGCCAAATGGTGACCCTACTATTGTGTGGTCGATAGGCTGTGAGTTCATTCCCCTGTCCTCGAGATCGGACCATGTAATTGACGAGGTTGATAGATTATCTTGAACCCGGGCATCATCGAAAGGGCATCATGAGCCTCGTAATCTCAACCTTGATAAATACTTGGATGATACCGCGGATGAATTGTCATCGCATTGCAAGCGCTGTGTTTATTGGAAACCAGGCAAGCGCAAAAGTACTTCTCAACAACGGCTTCGTGCAACAGGAGGACGTACCGGAGTGGGCTCCTATTCCAGAAGGACGTGGCGGAGGGAAAATGGGAGTCCATGTACTTCGCTGGAACCGCCAGAGTGAACCCAAATGTACAGAAGCAGATGAATAGCCAGGACTCGGAGTACCTTTGAGTCGCAGCTACCACTATTCATATATTCCCAAGATGGCCATAAAGAGCATAATTGCCGAGTACAGTTTATAAGAAATCAGCTGCTTTTGGTCTTCGAGAAGTATTCAGTGTCTGAACCAAACCCGCGTTCGTTTGATTATCCGCATCTACTGGCAGGTTGACGGGCTTTTCGACCCACATGTCGTCGTCATCCATATCCACGTTCATGTTCACAGTGATATCCTTCTCCTTCTCCTTCTCCTTCTTCTTCTTCTTGCTCTTCTCGTCTTCTCGCTTCTCCTTTTCCTTCTCCCGTTTCCTTTTCTTCATCGAAGGAATGACTGTCAAGCCACCTCCCTCATCTTCGTCAACA
>Ga0307513_10003388_pt1 | contig 21658 bp, 11 predicted proteins | sample 15_EM_MG_FD_202174 | JGI IMG/M metagenome (GOLD analysis project Ga0307513, IMG submission 202174) | Populus trichocarpa ectomycorrhiza microbial communities from riparian zone in the Pacific Northwest, United States - 15_EM | ecosystem: Host-associated > Plants > Roots > Unclassified | place... | reverse complement strand
TTGTTCTACATCCATCTGAAAATTGCTCTAGGCAAGTCTCACGCACAGGCGCAAAGTCAGGTCACGCGGATCAGGCGGGAGTCTCCGCGTCGAGCGGTTTGCGCGGGTCGATGAAGAACCACATGACGACGCCGATCAGGAGAAAGCCTGCGGCGACGTAAAAACCCAGAGTCCACGAGTTCAGGTTCTGCAAGATGTAGCCGAAGACGACGGGCGCGAGTGTGCCCGCCAGATTGCCGAAGGTGTTGGTCGTGCCGCTCACGACTCCGGCGCGATGGCGTCCGATGTCGAGGCAGGTAGCCCAGACGGCGGGCGTCGTCAAGAACTGGAAGAAGAGAGCCAGCGCGATGAAGAGTGCGGCGGCGATTGAATTCTCCGTCAACCCGACGAGGACGAGCATCAACGCGCTCATCGAGAGGCCGAACGCGCCCACGCCGCACCGCGCGATCTTTTTGTTGCCGGTGCGGGTGACGAGATAGTCGGTCAGCCAGCCGCCGCATAAAAACGCCGCCGCGCCGAACAGCCACGGCAACGCGGAGAAGAAGCCCGCCGAAGCCAGCGTGAAGCCGCGCGCTTCGAGCAGCTAGGTCGGCAGCCACGTGATGTAGAAATAGAGACTGTAGCCGTAGGCGAAGTACATCGCGCACAGGAAGAAGATATTGCGGCTGCGTAGAAACGTGCGCCACGGGATCGCGTGCGAACGCTCGCTCGCCGCCGCGCCGCCGCCCGCGTGGATCAGTTCCGTCTCGGCTTCGTTGGCCGACGGGTGCTCTTCCGGCGTGTCGCGAAACCACCAGTACCACGCGAGACACCACGCGACGCCGAGCACGCCGAACTCGACGAACGTCATGCGCCAGCCCTGCCACTTGATCAGGAGAAAGACGAGCGGCGGCGTCGCAGCCGCGCCGAGCGCGTGGCCGATGCAGACGCCGCTCATCGCGCGCCCGCGCTGCGAGGCCGGAAACCAGCGCGAGACGGTGGACGCGCTGTTCGGGATTGCGCCCGCTTCGCCCGCGCCGAACATCAAACGGATGAGGAACAGTGACCAGAAGCCCACGGCGGCAGCCGTCAGTGCGGTGAAGGCCGACCACCAGATCACGATGCGCGTTAAAGTGCGGCGCGTGCCGAAGCGGTCGCCCATCCAGCCCGTGGGGATTTCAAAGAGCGCATAAGTGAGCGTGAACGCGCTGAAGATGTAGCCCCTCTGCACGGGGCTGAGGCCGAACTCCTGCACGATGAACGGCATCGCCGCCGAGATCGCGAGCCGGTCAAGATAGGTCAGCGAAGCAAGGATGAACAGGTACGCCAGCACCTTGTAGCGCACGCCCGTCGCGCGCGCCTGCGTTGCCAGCCCTGCGGCCAGAGAATCACTCACCGTGGGACTTATTTGCATAATGAAAGCATCCCTTCACAATCTCGTTCGGAATCGTCAGGCTGTTCAAACGACTCTTTAGTCCGGCTTGCACACGCACACTCTCAACTCGCGCACACGCACGCGCCCAGTTTCACATCTTCAACCGGGGCGGCGTCAGTTTGAAGGTGAGAATCCGGCGCGGGGCAGTCTCGAAGTTGAAGCTGCCGTCGCCGCGCGCGCCCGTCCCTTCGCAGTCCTCGACCGCGTTGCACGCGTGCCGCGAGAATGAGCCGAAGAGCGGACTCGACACGCGCACCTGCGAACGCCCGCCGCCGAGTTCGATGAAGCGCAGCACCGAGCCTTCGCCCTCTTCCGCGTGCTTCCACGCGCTCAACAGAACTGACGCGTCGCTCGTCTCAAGGAAACTCATGCGCGAAGCGGGCAGCGAGTTGGCGGCGACCAGCGCGGCCTTGTCCTGCGACTTGACGAGCGTGCGTTCGAGCGGCGTGGTCTGCTCCCAACCCATGCGGCTCAAGCCCGCCTCGTCGAGTTTGGCCGCGCTCGTCAGCGCATACCTGAAGGTGAACTCACCGCCCTGCGCGGCGATGTAGTTCGTGCCCCAGTAGTTGTTCATCACGTAGGAGAAGAGGGTCGAACTCTGCGGCTTGAACTCGGTCGGCCACGTGCCGCGCACGATGTCGCCGAACGTCCAGAGGAACGAGTCGGTCGAGACGAGGCTCACCTCCGCGCCCGCGTCGCCCGCCGACACCCAGTTCTGCGCCGAGAACCATTCAAGCCCCGCGCCCGGTATCATGTCGCGCGCCGGACGCACGACGCCGTTCTGTACCTCGTACTTGAACTCCGGCGCGCGCAACGCGAGCGGGAAGGCGAAGTAGGCCGCCTCTTTTTTGTAGACCGTCTCCTTGTTGACACGATTGACGAACTCGATCCGCTTCTCGTTGTCGAAGAGGATGATCTCGGTCGTGATGCGCGGCGTGTTCACGCCCCGGCTCTCAAGACGCGCGCTCACGCCCGTCGGAGTTTTCGTGATGGAGACGACGCGGCCTCCGGTCGCCGCGTGCGGCTCAAGTTTCGCTAAGGGCAGGTGGCGTCGATAAGTGAGCAACTGCGTGAAGGGCGGATTGTCGCCGCCCGTGACATAGACGTACTGGTTGAAGCGGTAGCGGCCTGACTGTTCCACCAACTCGCGCCCCAGAGCCTTGTCGTAGATGCTGCGCACGCCGCCGCTCTCCGGGTCGAGCGTGACGCGATAGAAACCGTTCTCGATGATGTTCGCCCGCGCTCCGTCGGATGCGCCCGCCTGCGCGTTGCCGTCTGGCGCGGCGACGGGCGGCGCGGCCTTGTCCCTCACGTCGTAAGTCTTATACCCGACCGGGGGCACGCCCCGCGCGAGGAAGCGTATGCGCTGGTAGGCCGGGTGATCTTCGAGCACGTCGAACCCGACGACCTGACGCGTCTCCAGATCGAACAACTCGCGCGTCTTTTGCAGATCGAACTCCACCCAGCCGTCGCGCGTCCAGTTGAGCGTGTTGAAGACGACGAGCGCACGCGACGACGTGTCGATGCGCCCGGCGATGGCCGTCATCCCACGCTCCAACAGGTACTCCGTGCATTGCCGCGCGCCGACTCCATAGAGACGTTTGGTGGCGAGTTCCCGCGTCGTGTCTTCGCTGTGCGGCTCGGTGACGCTGCGCCCCCAGCCCCACGTGTGCTCGTCCATCAGCGAGATGTTCTCCCACATGCAATCGAGCGCGGCGCGCGCGGGGCGGTAGCGCGGATCGACGAGCGACGCGATCAAGCCCAGTTTCTCAGCCGACACGGCGCGTCGCTCCGTCTCGCGCTCCATCGCCGCGTGATAGGCGTCGGATGCGATGCCGTCCTCCCAGTAAGGGCCGCCGTCGCCGCGCACGACCGGCAACTTGCCCCCGGCCTGTTCGGCCTGCGCGGATATTTTTTCCAACGCCTCGCCGAAGCCGGAGTAGCGGAGTTCGGGGTAGGCGAACAAAGCGTTCCACTGCTTCACGAGCGCGGCCTGCTGCGGGTAGAGCGAGGTGTTCTCCCACTGGCTGCCGTGAAGCATGACGGCGCTCGCGGGATAGTCGGGGCGTTCGTAGACGCGCAGGAAACTCTGTAGACCTTCGTAGCCGTTCGCCACCTGCGTCGGCAGCCCGAACTGACTTCCGATCTGGTGGTAGTGGCGCGAGTACCACATCAGCACGCGCGCGCCGTCAGGTCCCTCCCACCAGAAGGGCGAACGCCGGTGCAAATCGCCGAGCATGAGCGTCGGGCCACGGTCGGCATTGGCCGCCGCCGCGAAGTATTTCAAACCCGATGCTGCGAGGATCGAAGCGTACGACCAAGAGTAAGACGGCACGTCCGTGATGTTGGCCGTGTCCCACGCGCCGCCCGCCTCCCGGTTCAAACGACTCGCGCCGTAGAACGAGCGGATGAGCGCCTCGCCTGTGGGGAAGCCGGTGAGGATCACGGAGTGCTGTGCGGGCACGATGATCTTCCGTTCGCGCACCGCGCGGTAGAACTTCTCGTTCTCGGCCTGAGAGCGACCTTCGAGGAAATGGCGCGCCTGCCAGAAACCGTCGAGCGTGAAGCGAAACTCCGGGTGCTCGGCGTTCATGTCCAGAGCTTCGTTGATGATGCGGCTGTGGAGTTCGGCGAGTTTCGATTGGAAGTCCGAGTAGCCCACGTCGAGGTGCTCGTGCGGAACCATGAAGACCGTCCACTTCCGCGCCGGGTTGAGCGTCTGCGCGAAGGCGTAATCGCGCCCGTTCGCCCTGACCGTGACGACGGCGCGCGTGTTCGCCGCAAACTCGGGGACGGAGAATTCGAGTCGCTGCTCGCCGAAGTCGCGCCCCGTCGCCGCGAGAGTCTGTGTGCGCGTCCAGCCACCGGGCACAGACAGCGTGAGCGTGCCCTGCGGGGCGACTTCGCGCCAACTGACGATGACTGACACGACCTCTGAGAGCTTGCCGCCCTCGCGCCTGTAGAAGACGGTCGGGGTCGCGCGTGCGCCCGTCACGCCGGGAGCGGCTGGCGTCGCCGCAGCCCCTTGCTCGTTCATCAACTCCAACGCGTCGTAGATGAGCGTGGCGTGGTCGGTCGTCTCGCCTCCGGGCATGGCGGTCGAGAGTTCGTCGGTCATGGCGGTCAGAGCGATCTCGTTGCGCCCCGCGCGCAGGTACGAAGCGGGCACGTCAATCGTCAGCGAGCCGATGGCGTACTGCGGCAGGATCGCTCCTTCGCTGTTGCCCTCCATGTAGGTTTCGACGGGCTGGTGAAACCACCCTCGATGCCCGTTCACCTCCAACTGCACGACGGGAGCGCGCGCCGTTTTCAGGATCAAGCCGAGCCGCAGCCTGTAAGCCCCTCGCGGCGCGGACTGTAGTTCAAACACTATCTTCCGCGCCGCGCCTTCCGCGCCCGCCCTGCCGGGCACGACGGCCTGCTGCGCCCCACCCCAATCCCGCAGCCCGCTCGACCCGACCGTATAGACGACGGGCGCGCCGCCGGACGACCCGCCGAACTCTTCCGCAGAGTTATCGAACGCGCCTATTTTGAAGACGGTGCGCGGCTCCTTCTGCGCCAGCGCGCTCACGGACAACACGAGCGACAGCAAAATCCCCGCGACGGCGTATCTACGCATCAATGGCATCTCTCCACACGATTATTCTTAGCCTGTGAATACAGGCTTGGGTTTGTAAGCTACGAGTTGTCTACCGGGATTGTGGTTAGATATGCCCCGTTAAGACTCTATCCGGTCTTCTCACTGTCGCGGTTGCAGCCCGGCGCGCCGCCTACTCGCGGCGAACCGTGTATCCGCTCCAGTCCCTTCCGTCCGAACAGCCCGAGCGAGCGTCAGCGTTTGAAAGAATCGAACGTGACAGCAAAATACTTCTTTACGATCAACGAGGTCAATTTATTTTTTGCGGCGTCCGAAATATTCCCCTCCCGTCGCCGCTTTAGCGCGATGTGCTATGGTTAAACGGAAGGCTATTTTTCAGTTCGTCTATTCAGTTCGTTCATGCCGCCAACTTCGTGAGGAGACTGTTTTCGATGCGTAGCCTGTTGCTACTCGCAATCCTTCTGCTGCCCGCCAGCGACGCGTGCCACGCCGCGCTCGGCAAACCACAGCCGCCGTCCGCCAACCCTCACGGCACGCCGCTCACGATGGCTCAGTTGCAGAACGCGACCACGAGCGGCGTCTCGGTGGCCGAAGTGTCCGACTACGTTTACGGCGGCTACAGCGGCGCGCTCGCGTCGCCCCCGCACGCCGACATCAACCCGCGCAAGGCTTACGTCATCTACTGGAAAGATTTCAACTACCGCTTCGTCTTCTCGCACGAGGCCAGCTATTGCCCGTGGTTTGAACTGCCTTCGGGCGCAGCCGTCTCTTACCAGATGTTCGAGGGCAACGAGGGCTGGGCGGAGCTTTTCAACGAACAGGGACGACGCGAGCGCAACAGCTTCGTGGACGTGATCGAGAGCGGCCCGCGCAGGGTGTGGGTGCGTTGGACTTACTTCGGCGTCAACATGACTTCGGGCGAGGCGGCCTTTCGCGCGGTCGAAGATTTCTGGGCTTACCCCAACGGACTCATCCTGCGTCGCCAGCGTTAACACACGCTCATGCCCGGCCACAAACACGGCTACGCGCGAACCCATCGAACTCATCGTGCTGAGTCCGGTCGGCAAACTCTGGCACGACGTGCTGGCCGCCGAACCCGCGACCGGCGAGAGCCGCGCCTTCACCGGCGTGGACGCCTTCTCGCACGCGCGCGTGGACATCTACTGGAAACGCAAGCACGACCCGAAAAAGATTTTCGCGGGCACGTCCCGCCGCACGGGTTCGCCGTGGACGCAGATCGACGACGCGCGCGGGTTCGCAGGCATCATCCCGCTCCGCGACGGCGCGCCGTTCTTCGTCATCGGCGACGCTTCCGGCTTCCCCCACACGGGGACGCGGCTCAAAGAACACTCCGACCGCAAAGGCACGGGCGGCTGGGGCTGGGGCACGCTGACGTGGGATCACTGGCCTATCGGCTGGCTCAACAGTCAGGCGCACGACGCCGATGCGGAAACCCTCAAACGCTACCCCAGCCACTTCGCGCCCTTCGGCCTCGACCTCTGGAGCATCCCGAACGAGGACACGGAACAGCGCGACTTCTATTCGCTCGTCGGGGTCGGCGGCAACAACGTCGAAGCGATCCGCGAACTGGCTAAAAGTTGGCTCAACGACGGCGCGACCGATCCGGCGCGTCTCGCTGCACGGCGACCGCTCCGTGATGCTCCGCGTCGCTGAGAGCGTAAAATCCTGACCGTTAGTTTCATCATCAGTTTCAGCAAAAGCCGTGCGGTCGAAGCGACGCCACCGGCGTAGTTTGACAAAGTAAAGCGAATCGCATACAAGCGAATTGCTACCCCACGTTGATTCTACCGACTAATCCGAAATGACCAATGACGCTATTGCAGCCATAGACATCGGCGGGACTAAAATTGCGCTCGGCCTCGCCGATCTCGACGGTCAACCGCTGCTCTTTCGCCGCTTTCCCACGCGGATCACAAACGCCCCGGAGCAAATTCTGGAAGAGGCCGCTACGGAACTCGAACGGATGGCCTCGGAGGCGGGCGCGCGCATCGTCGCCGCCGGCATCGGGTGCGGCGGGCCGCTGGATCGGCGTCGCGGGTTGATCCTCTCGCCGCCGAACCTTCCCGGTTGGGACGAGTTTCCCATCGTCCGTCTGGTCGGGGAGCGGCTCGGCGTGCCCGTGCTGCTGGACAACGACGCCAACGCCTCCGCGCTCGCCGAGCACAAGTACGGCGCGGGGCGCGGCCTGCGTCATCTGGTCTACATCACGATCTCGACCGGCATCGGCGGCGGCATCATCATCAACAATCAACTCGTACACGGCGTCCGCGACGGCGCGGGCGAGGTCGGGCACATGGTCGTTCAGCCCGACGGTCCGCCCTGCGGCTGCGGCGCGCGTGGCTGCCTCGAAGCTCTCTGTTCGGGAACGAGCATCGCACGCCGAGCGGTCGAACGTCTCGCGCGGGATGCGCGGCCTTCGTCGCTACGCGAAGACAGCGCGGCGCACATCAACGCGCGCTCCGTCGCCGACGCGGCGCGCGCGGGCGACCAACTCGCCGGCGAGGTGTGGGACGAAACCATCGGCCATCTCGCCCTCGGCCTCAGCAACATCATCGCCGCGCTCGCGCCGGAGGCCATCATCTTGGGCGGGGGCGTGTCCACCGCCGGGGATCAACTCCTGTCTCCGCTGCGCCGACGCGTCCGCGAGTTGGTCAAGATCATGCCCGTCGAACAGGTGCGGATACTGCAAGCATCGCTCGGCGGCGACAGCGGAATCTACGGCGCTTTGATCATCGGGCGTCACGCGCTCGCCGCGCGGCAGGCAGACGGCGACGCCGCTGTCGCGACCGGCGACGCGCGCGCTTCCCGCCGGTGAAGAGGCGTTCGAGACGCGCGGCGCGGCGCGTCTCTTTATTGCCGTCTCCAACCCATTTCATGTTGAGGTTCATCCGCCAATGAAGCAGAACTCGCGTGCGGCCTGCCGTCCGTTCAACCTCGTCTTGCTCGCACTCTTGATTACGCTCTCGGCGTTCGTCGCCGGGACCAAGACGAACGCCGCAGCGTCAACGCCGCGTTCAAATTCGCAGGGACAGACGACGACAACGCGCCGCCCCGTCAAGGCCGCTCAACCGGAGTGGTGGAAGCGCGCGGTTTTTTACGAAATCTACCCGCGCAGTTTCAAAGACTCAGACGGCGACGGCGTCGGCGATTTGAACGGCATCACCGCGAAGCTCGATCATCTGGCCGCGCTCGGCGTTGACGCCATCTGGATCACGCCCTTCTACCCGTCGCCGCAGGTGGACTTCGGCTACGACGTGAGCGACTACGAAAACGTAGACCCGCAGTTCGGCACGCTCAAAGACTTCGACCGCCTCGTCGCCGCCGCCCACAGGCGAAAGATCAAAGTCGTCATCGACTTCGTACTCAACCACACGTCCGATCAGCATCCCTTCTTCGTCGAGTCGCGCTCGTCGCGCACGAACCCGAAACGCGACTGGTACATCTGGCACGACCCGAAGCCGGGCGGCGGGTTGCCGAACAACTGGTCTTCGTCCTTCGGTCCGGTGGCGTGGACGCTCGACGAGCGTACCGGGCAGTTTTACTACCACTACTTTTACACGCAGCAGCCCGAGTTGAACTGGCGCAACCCGGAGGTCGAGCGGCGCATGCTGGAAACGGTGCGCTTCTGGTTGAAGCGCGGCGCGGACGGCTTCCGGCTCGACGCCGTCAACTACCTCTACGAAGACCCGCAGCTTCGCGACAACCCTGTGCTCGCGGAGTTGCGCTTCGGCAGCACGACCGAGCACGAGCAGGAGAAGAAGTACAACCGCGACCTGCCCGAAGTGCAGGATGCGATGGTGCGCCTGCGCGCCTTCAACGACAGCGTCAACCGCGAGAGCGTGCTCATCGGCGAAGCCTACGTGCCGAAGTGGGAAGAGTTGATGCGCTACTACGGCCCCTCGGACAACGGCGTCCATCTGCCCTTCAACTTCTTCCTCGTGATGGAACCGGCGCGCACGCAACTCAAGGCTTCGGTCTTCCGCGACGTGATCGCCGCCAGCGAGCGCGCCCTAGCCGGACGCTGGACGACCTACGTTCTCTCGAACCACGACATCCCACGCGCCTATGACCGCCTCGGCGACGGCCAGCACAACGACCGGATCGCCAAGCTGCTCGCCACGATGCTGCTCACCCTGCGCGGCTCGCCCTTCCTCTATTACGGCGAAGAGATCGGCACGGTGACGACCGAGCCGAAGACCGTCGAAGAGGTGCGCGACCCGGTAGGCCGACGCTACTGGCCGCTGCGCAAGGGGCGCGACGGCGAGCGCACCCCGATGCAATGGGACGCGAGCGCACACGCGGGTTTCACGACGGGCGTACCGTGGCTGCCCGTCCCGCCGTCGGCGCGCACGCGCAACGTCGTCGCGCAAGCGGCGGACACCTCGTCGCTGCTCAACTTCTACAAAAGCATGATCCGCCTGCGCCGCCGAAGCCCCGCGCTCCGCGACGGCGACTACGTGGCGGTCGGCACGAGTCCGCACGTCTACGCCTACCTGCGCCGCGCGCACGGTCAGACGATGCTCGTCGCCCTCAACATGTCCGCCGAGAGCCGCACCCTCCAACTCGACGCCGCCGCCATCGAAAAGAGTTCGACTCCGCGTGTGCGTCTGAGCAATCACGCGCGCGCCTCCGCGACTGTCAACGGCGGCGCGTTACAACTCGCGCCCTTCGAGGCCGTCGTGCTGGAATTGTAGGGGCAGGGCTTGTCCCTGCCCGCTCCGTTTCGTTACCCGGCGGGCAGGGACAAGCTGCCCCTACAATGATCATGGACGAGTCGCATCCATGTGCAAACTACTAATGAGACGGCTTTCGGAGCATCAAGTAATCAGGTCGAGATCAGCAGGAGAGAACGGATGACTTTTTCGCGCATTAAACTTTACACGCCGGTCAAAAAACAGTTCAGCCGCGCGGGAATGATGATGCTCCGATTCGCACTCATCTTGCCGCTGTGTCTCCCCTTCGCGGCGCGGGGGCAGGAACCGCAGGCGGGCGCGCGCCCCGATTATCTCAACCCGCAACTTCCAATCGAACGCAGGGTGACCGATCTCGTCGGGCGCATGACGCTCGAAGAGAAGGTTGCGCAGATGATGAACAAGTCTCCGGCCATCGCGCGGCTCGGCGTTCCCGATTACGATTGGTGGAACGAGGCGTTGCACGGCGTGGCCTACGCGGGCAATGCCACGGTCTTCCCGCAGTCAATCGGCCTCGGCGCGACGTGGAACCCGACGCTCATGCGCCGCGTCGCCACGGCCATCTCGGACGAGGCGCGCGCCAAGTATCACGAGGCGGTCAGGCGCGATTTCAGGAAACGGTTTTACGGCCTGACTTTCTGGTCGCCGAACATCAACATCTTCCGCGACCCGCGCTGGGGGCGCGGTCAGGAGACTTACGGCGAAGACCCCTTTCTCACCGCGCGTCTCGGCGTCGCCTTCGTGCGCGGGATGCAGGGCGACGACCCGCGCTACCTCAAAGTGATCGCCACGCCCAAGCACTACGCCGTCCACAGCGGACCCGAACCGGAGCGTCACGTCTTCGACGCCGCCGTTGACGAAAGAGACTTCCGCGAGACGTACATGCCCGCATTTCACGCCGCCATCGTCGAGGGCAAGGCCGGGTCTGTGATGTGCGCTTACAACCGCGTCAACGGCGAACCGGCCTGCGCGAGCAAGCGTCTGATGACGGACATCCTGCGCACCGAGTGGGGCTTCGACGGTTACGTCGTCTCGGATTGCGACGCCGTCCTCGACATCTACAAGAATCACAAGTTTGCGAAGACGGAGGAGGAGGGCGTCGCGCTCGCCGTCAAAGCCGGGACGGAGTTGACCTGCGGTTACGAATACCGCGCGCTCATCCCGGCCATCAAGGCGGGACACATCAGCGAAGCCGAGATCGACACGGCGGTCAAACGCCTGTTCACCGCGCGCTTCCGCCTCGGCCTGTTCGACCCGCCCGAGATGGTTCCCTATTCGCGCATCCCCTTCGACGTAAACGACTCCGCCGCGCACCGCGAACTGGCGCACGCCGCCGCACGCGAATCGCTCGTGCTGCTGAAGAACGACAACCGCGCGCTTCCGCTCCGCAAAGACCTCAAGACCGTCGCCGTCATCGGCCCGAACGCCGACTCGCTCGAAGTGTTGCTCGGTAACTATCACGGCATCCCTTCGAAGTGGGTCACGCTCGTCGAAGGAATCCGGCGCAAAGTCTCGCCCGCGACGCGCGTGCTCTACGCGCTCGGCACGACGCTCACGGGCGAAGCGCTCCTGCCCGTGCCCGCCTCCGCGCTCTCGCAGGCCGACGGCAAGCCCGGACTCAAAGCCGAATACTTCGACAACAAAGATTTGCAGGGCGCGCCCGTCGTCACACGCGTTGACGAACAGATCAACTTCGACTGGTTCACCAACGCGCCCGTGCCGCAACTGCCGCTCGATAATTTTTCGGCGCGCTGGACGGGACAGATCACCGCCCCGGCCTCCGGCACTTACGAACTCGGCCTGCGCGCGGACGACGCCGCGCGCCTCTACCTCGACGACGAACTCTTCCTCGACGGCTGGCGCGACGGCAGCGCGAAGACCGTCAAGAAACCGCTGGAGATGGAAGCCGGGCGGGCTTACAAAATCCGCGTCGAGTTTTACGACCGCTACGCCGCCGCGACGGCGAAACTTCTCTGGGGGCCGCCGCGCCTCGCCGGGTCGCTCTACGAAGACGCCATTCGGAAGGCGCAGGAGTCGGACGTGGTCGTCATGGCGCTCGGCCTCGCGCCGTCGCTCGAAGGCGAGGAGATGGACGTGAAACTGGAAGGCTTTCGTGGCGGCGACCGCACCGAGTTGAATCTGCCGAAAGTGCAGGAGGACTTGCTCCGCGCCGTCCATGCTACGGGCAAGCCCGTCGTGCTCCTGCTCTTCAGCGGCGGCGGCATCAGCGTCAACTGGGCGGACGCGAACGTGCCCGCCATCGTGCAGGCGTGGTATCCGGGCGAAGAGGGCGGCACGGCCATCGCAGACGTTCTCTTCGGCGACTACAACCCTTCCGGCAAGTTGCCCGTCACGTTCTACAAGTCCGCGTCGCAGTTGCCGCCCTTCGCAGACTACCGCATGCAGGGCAAGACCTATCGCTACTTCACAGGCGACCCGCTCTACCCCTTCGGCCACGGCCTGAGCTACACGAAATTCGAGTATGACAAGTTGAAGGTGAAACGGAGTGTGAAGGCGGGCGCGCGCGTGCAGGTGTCGGCAGAGGTGCGCAACACCGGCACGGTCGCGGGCGACGAAGTAGTGCAGTTGTACCTGACCGATACGGACGCTTCCGCGCCCGTCCCCTTGAGGTCGCTGCGCGGCGTCGAGCGCATCAACCTGCGACCGGGGGAGAGGAAGCGAATCACCTTCACCCTCGCGCCGCGCGATCTGACGCTCATAGACGACGCAGGCAAGCGCATCCTCGAACCCGGCGCATTCACGGTCACGGTCGGCGGCAAGCAACCCGGCTTCAAGGGCAACGCCGATGCACAGACGACGGGCGTCGTCTCCGGCTCGTTCGTCGTCACGGGAAAGAAGATCGAGATTCCCTAAATTCAAAAGTCGTGAATCGTCAATCGTCAATCGTAAATAGAAAGAACAGGTCTTAAATCTATTCACGATTTACGATTCACGATTCACGGCTTTTCTCCTGTTCACGATTGACGATTCACGGCTTTTTTCTTCGTCCCTTTACTTTTCAACGATAGCAGCAAAGATGAACAGAAACTTTCAAACTACACTCGCGTCGCTTGTCGTGGCGGTCATCTTCTCGCTCAACGCGCCGGTGATCCCTGTGCGCGCGAACACGCCCGCCGCGCCTGCCGCCGACCCCGCGCAGTACGTCAACCCTTTCGTCGGGACGGGCAACTCGCCGCTGCCCGACTACCTCGGCGGCAACGCGAGCGGCAACACGTTCCCCGGCGCAACGCTGCCCTTCGGCATGGTGCAGTTAAGCCCGGACACGGAGAAAGGTTTCGGCAAGGACGAGCGCGGCAGCTATCTCTATCACGACACGGCGATTCGCGGGTTCAGCCTCACGCACCTGAGCGGTCCCGGCTGTCCCGTCTTCGGCGACGTGCCTTTCATGCCCGTCGGCGGCCGTCTGTCCGTTTCGCCCGCCGCCGACCCGAACGCCTACAACGCGAAGTTCTCGCACGAACGCGAGACGGCATCGCCCGGCTTCTACGAGGTTGCGCTCGACACGGGCGTGCGTGTGAGCCTCACGGCCACCGAGCGCACAGGCTTCGCCGTCTTCACTTACCCGGCCTCGCCGGAGGCCGCGACCCTTCTGTTCGATGTCGGGCGCAACGCCTCCGGCGTGACCGGGGCCGCGTGGCAGGCGGACGGTGAACGGCAGTTGAGCGGCTCGGTCACGAGCGGCGGCTTCTGCGGCACGCGCAACAAGTACAAGGTCTATTTCGCGGCGGAGTTCGACCGGCCATTCGCCTCGGTCGGAACGTGGCAGGGCGAGAAAATGACGCACGGTTCGCGCTCGGTTAACGGCGCGAAAACCGGCGGCTTCGTCACGTTCGATACGACGACCGAACGCGCGGTGCGGATGAAGATCGGCCTGTCTTACGTGAGCGCGGAGAATGCGCGTCTGAACTTGCGCGCCGAGAACGCCGGGTGGGACTTTGCCGCCGTGCGCGCCCGCGCCCGCGCCCGTTGGAACGACACGCTCAACCGGATCGAGGTGAGCGGCGGGACGCTCGCCGAGCGACAGGTCTTCTACACCGCGCTCTACCACACGCTGCTCCATCCCACCATCTTCGGCGACGCCAACGGCGAATATCTCGGCTTCGACGATCAAATCCACGCCTCGCGCACGCACACGCAGTACACGAATTTCTCCGGCTGGGACATCTACCGCTCGCAGATGCCGCTCATCGCGTGGCTCTTCCCCGAAGAGGCGAGCGACATGATGCAGTCGCTCGTCAACGCCGCGCGCGAGGGCGGCGGACTTCCCATCTGGCCTGTCGCCAACGACGAGAGCGGCGCGATGTACGGCGACCCCGCGACGGCCAGCATCGCCAGCGCCTACGCCTTCGGCGCGCGCAACTTCGACACGCGCGCCGCGCTCGCCGCGATGATCAAAAACGCCACCGACCCCGAAACGAAGTCGAAGAGTTACCCGGCGCGCCCTGCCCTCGCCGATTATCTCAAGTACGGCTACATCCCGATGGAGCAGAAAGGTCTGCGCGGCTCGCCCTCGGTCGCGCTCGAATACGAGACTGCCGACTTCGCGCTCGCGCAGTTTGCACGCGCGCACGGCGACACGGAAACTTACCGCGAGATGATGCGACGCTCGCAGTTCTGGACGCGCCTCTTCGACCCTGAGAACAAGTACATCCGCGGTCGCTGGCGCGACGGCTCGTGGCTCCCCGGCTTCGATTTCAAGGCGATGCTCTACAAGCCCGAACTGCCGTGGCGACCGGAGAGCCACAAGTCGTACGTCGAGGGCAACGCCGTGCAGTACACGTGGATGATCCCGCACAACATGCGCACGCTCTTCGACCGCATCGGCGGCAACGACGTGGCCGTCCGGCGGCTCGACGATTTCTTCAAAGAGTTCAACGCAGGTCCGGACCGTCCCTACTTCTTCATCGGCAACGAGCCGGTCTTCCCCGTGCCGTGGGCGTACAACTACGCCGGGCAGCCGTGGAAGACGCAGCACATCACGCGCCGCGTGCTGACCGAACTCTTCACCAACACGCCCGGCGGCATCCCCGGCAACGACGACCTCGGCGCAACTTCTTCGTGGATCGTCTTCGCCGCCATCGGCATGTATCCGGTGACGCCGGGCGTCGGCGGCTTCTCGCTCAACAGCCCGCTCTTTCCCGGCCTCAAGATCAGGATGGGACGCGGCGGCAAGACGTTGCGGATTACCGGCGAAGGAGCATCGGCACGCGCTCCCTACGTGCAGGAACTACGCCTCGACGGCAAGCCTTACGAGAGCACATGGCTTCCCTTCGAGCGCATCGCCCGGGGCGCGACGCTCCGCTTCAAACTCGGCGACAAGCCGAACACGCGTTGGGCGACCGCACCGTCCGCCGCGCCGCCCTCCTTCCTCGAAGGGTTGGAGAGCGCGCCCGCGCCGGGGCAGTGAGTTCGGCCTCACTCGCAAGCACGCCTCGATCAACAGTGAAGGCGAGACGGCATCACCGTCTCGCCTTTCGTGTACCGGAAACTTCCTCTCTGTATGAGCGGGCGTTATTTCTTCTCGTCGGCGAGTCTGAACACGTTGGCTTTCCAGTCGGCTGCCGTGAGCGACTTGAGTTGCGGCAACTCGGCGGCGGCGAAGACGAGTCTTCTGAGCGACGGGAGGACGGCGAAGTCAACTTCGCGTGGCGTCTTGGCTACCCTGTCGAGCAACACGAGTTTCTCCTCGCGCCAGCCCGCCGGGGGCGCGACGCCCGCCGACATATACTGCAACGCCTCCAACCCGGCGGCGCTCATCTCCGATAAATCTCCGGCGAGCGGTTCGGCATCGCGCATGATCGGCGAGCGGTCGGCCATCACGCGGATGGACGCGTAAGCTCCGCGCCACTCGTCAAGGAACTTGCGCACGCGATCTCGCCGCGACTCGAAGCGCGGCGCGTCGTCCAAGAGCGCGCCCACTGCCGACGCAAACTCGCGCGCCGCGCGACTGTCGGGCGCGGCGGCGTCAACGAGACGTGTCAGCGGCGTCATCTGCGTGATGGGTCGCACGCGCTCGCGCCCGAAAAACGTCGGAGCGAGCGTGCCGCTTAATGTCTCCAACGGTTCGACGCGCTCGCTGCCCGCCAGACGGCGCAGCATCTTTCCCGCATAGGTTCGATGAGTCAGGCCGACCTCTTCGAGTTGCACCGAGACGGTTTCGAGCCGTCGATACATGTCTTCGACATCTCTCGTCTCGCGTGGCGACCAGAGGCGTTCGGCGATGGCGGCGAGGCGCGGCCAGATGCGCGAATCGATGTTTTCCGTGCCGACGTACTCGCCCCACATGCAGGCTTCGCCGCCGAGCACACGCGCCGCCTCATCCACGTTCAGCCCGCCGTCGGGGCTGATGGGGTCTACGAGGTAGTGTTGGGCGGCGGGCAAAAGGTAGTCGAGGTAGTAACCGTTTGAGAGGATGCCCGTGTAACCCCGCTTCGCTCCATCGGCGAGCGAACGCTGGCCGCGCCATGACTGGACGACGATGTCGCGCGGCAAGTCAGGGTGCAGAATCTCGTCCCAGCCCACCAAACGCTTGCCGTGCTTCTGTAGAATCTTCGCGATGCGCCCGTTGAAGTAGGCTTGTAGCCCCTGCTTGTCCTTCAAATTATTCTTTGCGATGAAGGCTTGAATCTGCGGGTTGAGCCGCCAGTGTTTGCCCGTCACCTCGTCGCCGCCGATGTGCAGGTAGGCGTCGGGAAAGAGCGCGGCCATCTCGCCGAGAAACCTGTCGAGGAATTTATAAGTCTCCTCGCGCGCGGGGTTCATCGCCGCGTCGTGGACGCCGAAGCGACGCTCGATCTGGTAAGGACCGGGCGCGCTGGCGAGTTCGGGGTGGCCTGCCAACCAAGAGGTCGCGTGACCGGGCACGTCGAACTCGGGAACGACGCGGATGCCTCGGTCGCGCGCGTAGGCGACGATCTCGCGAATCTCTTCCTGCGTGTAGTAGAGGCCGTCCGATCCCAACCCGTGGAGCTTCGGAAACGTCTTGCTCTCGATGCGAAAGCCCTGATCATCCGTGAGGTGCAGGTGTAGGACGTTGAGCTTGACGGCGGCCATGCCGTCGAGATTGCGCTTGATAACCTCGATGGGTTGCCAGTGGCGTCCCACGTCGATGAGCAGCCCGCGCCACGGGAAACGCGGCTGGTCGCGGATGCGCGCCTCGGGGATGAAATAGCCGCTCGCGTCGCCGCTTAAAAGTTGTAGAAACGTCTCCAACCCGCGCAGCGCGCCCACCACTGCCGGGGCGTTGATCACGACCTGACGCTCCGACACCTCCAACGTGTACGACTCGTCCTCTTCGAGCGATGCGACCGTCGCCCCGCGCCCCGCTCCCTGACACTGGATGACGAGGTTGGCCGCGCCGGGCACGCTTGCCGGACCGCGCGCAAACTCAAGCCCCGTCCGTCGCTCCAATCTTCTGAGCGCACGCGCCAGACCTCCGAGCAGGCGTTCGTCGCTATGACCCTGAACCGCCGCCGTGAAAGAAGGTTCGACCTTCATGCGTCCTCTCATAATATTGACGGAGGCGGGCACGGGCATCAGGTTGTGACCGGCGGCGGAGGCCGGGGGCGTCGTCGTCGTGCGCGGCTCTTGTGCGTGGCTGCCCACGACCAACGTAAGCAACAGCAAAGGCAAGAGGTATCCGGTGCGTCTCATTGCGGCTGGCATATCGGGAAAGTTCTTTCCTTCAGGGCTGACGGGATGTGCTTGCAGTACGTGCGTGGGTTTATAACATAACGGCTCCGCGCGGCGAATCCGGCCTCCGCCGTGTGAGTCGTTTGACAACCTGCGCCGAACATGTGTAAAGAGATCGAATGACCACACGAAGACTCCGCATCTTATTCATCTTCTGGCTGCTCGCACTCGGTAACAACTGGAATACTAACGCCGCCCCGCCGCGTCTCGCGCGAGACGGCGAAGTCACGCAACCAACCTACCCCGCCAACTCGACCAACCCGGCCAACCCGGCCAACTCGGCCAACGCCGGACAATCCGACGTGCCGCTCGGCATCACGGCCAGCAAGGGCGCGCTGGGGTTGAAAGCGGGGGCGGGCGCGGTCGTCTCGAACATGAGAATCCGCCTGCGCCACGGCGACGGCTCTACGTCAACATTGTATGAACTCGAACCCGCCGGACAGGACACGGGCAGCGACAAGGCCGGACAATTCCAACGCCTTCGTTACCGCCTGAAACCAACCCCCGCCGCGCCGGGTGCGCCTCCGGTTGCCGCACCGCCGACGGTGCAGGCCGCGCTCGAATTTCGTCGCTACCTCCGCCCGGAAATCCTGATCGCCACACTCGTCTATGACGGCGCGCCGCTCGCCGCGCGCGACGGCGTCCAACTCGTCATGGGTCTGGATAATTTCGCGCGCGGAATGGCGCTCAAGCGTTTCAAGCTCTACTGGACTGCCCCGGTTTTCGTCTCAGACCACCGGCTGCTGTCGCCCGCGAACGTCCTGCTTCTCTGGCAACAGACGCAGGGCGACGGTTATCACATGATGATCCCGCTTGCGGGCGACGGGATGGTGTCCGAGGTCGGCGTCTCCGAGATCGAATACCGCCCTGAGTTTCGCGTCTCGGCTTCCAGCCACGACCCGCGCTTCGCGCCGCGCCGCGTGCCGCTCTTCGCCTACGCCACTTCGCGCGACCCCTACCAACTGCCGCGCGACGCCTACCAGACGGCTTTCGCCGCGACCGAGCAATACGGCCAACTGCGCTGGCAGAAAACTCTGCCGGAGCCTTTCGGCTGGCTCGGTTGGTGCTCTTGGAACGCTTACCAGCAGACCGTGAACGAGGAGAAGATTCTGGCGAGCGCACGCTCTTTGAGAGATCAAGAGATTCCGGTCGGGTTCATGTTGATCGACGACGGCTGGCTCACCGTCAAAGGGCAAAAGCTCGCCGGGTTCGACGCCGACCCGACCAAATTCCCGCGCGGCCTCGCGGCCACAGCCCGCACGCTCCGGGAGCAATACCGCATCCCGCACGTCGGCGTCTGGCACACGTTTCAAGGCTACTGGACGGGCGTCGATCCCGACTCCGCCATCGGGCGCGACTACCCGCTTTTCCGTGGCCGCGAAGGCAACGCTTTGCCCGACCCGCGCGAAGGTCGTGGCGGGCGTTTCTACGCCGACTGGTACGCCAAATTGAAAGAGTGGGGCTTCGATTTCGTCAAGGTTGACGGGCAGGCGAACAACGTCAAGTTCACCGATGGCCTCATGCCGCTGTTCGTCTCCGCCAATGGCTCGCAGCGCAACTTGCAGGAGGCGGCGCAGAAACATTTCAGCTACGCGAGCGACGGTGAAGGGCGCGCCGCAGGCGTCGGCGTCATCAACTGCATGGAGATGACGCTGGAGAACGCCTACAACTGGCGCACCTCGAACGTCGCGCGCAACAGCGACGACTATCTCCCCGAAGTGGCGCACAACTTCAAAGACCACATCTTCCAGAACGCTTACAACGCTTACTGGATGTCGAACTTCGCCTATCCCGATTGGGACATGTTCCAGTCGCACGACGCGAACGCCGAATATCACGCCGTCGCACGCGCCGTCAGCGGCGGCCCCGTCTACTTCACAGACGAACCGGGACAGGAGCGCGCCGCGTTGCTGCGCCCGCTCGCCTTCTCCGACGGGCGTCTCCTGATGCTCGACGAGCCGGGGCAGGTGACGCGCGATCTTCTGTTCACGGACGCTTCGATTGAAGCCGCGCCGCTCAAGGTCTTCGGGCGCATCACGCGTCCCGGCCTTGCGGCGGGCATGGTCGGAGCGTTCAACGCCAACAAGAGAGCGCGACGCGTCACGGGCGCGCTCAACCTCGCAGACGTGGAGGGACTCGCGGCGACGGGCGCGGCGCGCGGCGCGAGCGCGCGGGTGGCGGTCTACCGGCGAAGCGACGGGCAGGTAACTTTGCTGAATGCCGCCAACCCGTCTCTGCCGCTCAGTCTCTCGGCGAGCGGGTTCGACCTGTTCACACTGTCGCCCGTCGAGGGCGGCGTCGCGGTCTTCGGTCTGCTGGACAAGTATCTCAGCCCCGCGGCGGTCGTCTCCGAGAGCCGTCAGGGTCGTCAGGTCGAAATACGCCTGCGCGAAGCGGGCGACTTCGGCGCATGGCTGGCGAGCGCGCCCGCGCGGGTCGAACTCGACGGGAGAATCTTGCCCGCCCCGGCCTACAGCTACACGCGCGGCCTGCTGCGCATTCCGCGCTCAAGTTTCGGCACGCGCGGCGGAGAGACGCGGCTACGCATTCAACTCGCGGCGCGTTAGCAATAATTCAACTCGCTGGCGCGCCACGCATAATCAATGACCGAATCTCACCCGGCGCGCGACGGTTCGTGCGGGACGACGGCGAGAGTTTGCTTCGCGTAAAAGCTGAAAGGGCTGCCCTGTCGAGGGCAGCCCTTTCAGCATCGGTGGAGCGGCTTTAGAAGTTGAACTTGAAGCCGAGTTGAACCTGGCGCGGGATGTTGCGCTGGCCGTTGTTGGGGTTCAAGACGCCGAAAGTGTTGCTCGTCGCGCTGCCCGAATCCGGGCTGCCGAAGAGCGGCGTGTTGAAGACGTTGAAGGCTTCCAGACGGAACTGGAAACGGAGACGCTCGGTGAAGGCAAACGTTTTGTTCAAGGCCATGTCGAACGTCGTCGCCGTGGGTTCGCGCAGATTGCCCAGACGGAGCGGCGACGTGCGCAGGGTGTTGTTCGTGTTGCGCTCTGCGAACGCAGGATTGGTGCAAGCCTGCTGGACGCGTTGCCCGCTGGCGTTAGTGACAAACTGCGTGGTCGTTCCGTTCAGGCGTCGCACGCAGTTGTTGAAGTAGGTCGCCGTCGTGCCGGGGAAATTCGAATTGCTGAAGGCCGGGTCGTCGATCCTCGGGTCGGCGATGAGATCGGCGTTGCCCGGAAGATTGATCGGGCGACCGGAACGGTATGTGCCGATGACGCTGTACTCGAAACCGCCGAGGATCAGGTTGGCAGCCCTTCCGGCATCGCCGAAGAAACGCTGCCCGTTGCCGAACGGCAGTTGGTAGACGGCGCTCACCACGAGGACGTGCGGGGTGTCGAAATCCACGACCGCTCTCGTCGGCTCGGTGTCCTGATCGTTGAGGAAGCCGAGCGCGCCGAGGTTCTTCGAGAAGGTGTAGGAGACGACGCCGACCAACCCACGGCTCAAGCGTTTCTCGACGCTCGCTTGCAGCGAATTGTAATCGAGCCGCCCGATGTTCTCCCCGATAAACGAAACCGAGCCGAACTCGGGGAACGGAACCAGCAGCCGCTGTCTTTGAATCGTCGCGCCGTTCAAACCCGCGTTGCCGGGAATGAGTCCGGCGAACGGGTTCGTCACGTTCGCGGTGAAGAAAGTGGGGTCTTGCCGGAAGCGCGCAATTTGTTCGGCGGAGTTAACGTTGAGGTTGCGCGCGCCGGAGCCTTGCGCGTCACCCGTGAGGATGTCGCGGCTGCGGCTGCCGACGTACGACACGTCCAGTTTCATGCGGAAAGGCAGTTCGCGCTGGATGCCCGCCGAGAACTGGTGGATGTGCGGGATGCGACGCTCGGGGTTGGTGAAAGTGATGTTGCCGCCGAGCGCGGTCAGTTGTCCGAGCGACGCGCCGGTAGGTTGCGCCAGCCCGTTCGGGAACGGATTGTTGAAAGCGTCGGGGCGCGGGATGAACTGGTTCGCGCCGCCGCCCGTCAGCGTTCCGGTGAACGGGGTGATGACGCTGAACCCGGTCGAGCCGCCGTATTCAGCCGACGGGAAATAGAAGAGTCCGTAGCCGCCGCGCAGCACGGTCTTGTCGTTGAGTTGATAGGCTGCGCCGATGCGCGGCTGGAAGTTGTTGCGGTCGGGTTGGAACGCGCCGCGCGGTTGGCCGCCCACTTCCGTGAAGAGCAGGCCGCCCGTCAGGTTGGCGCAGGCGGGGCAATC
>Ga0307513_10003387_pt1 | contig 21660 bp, 23 predicted proteins | sample 15_EM_MG_FD_202174 | JGI IMG/M metagenome (GOLD analysis project Ga0307513, IMG submission 202174) | Populus trichocarpa ectomycorrhiza microbial communities from riparian zone in the Pacific Northwest, United States - 15_EM | ecosystem: Host-associated > Plants > Roots > Unclassified | place... | reverse complement strand
AGACTGGAACCCTGAAGGGCTGCCGGATCCGAGTACATACGCCGTGGCTGAATCTCTACGTGATATACAATCGTATATATCGGGGGAACAGGAGAGGGACCCAGGAGCGGGACGTGAGCCATCACTGTCATCCCCCGACTCTGCGGCGGCCGCGCAATCGACGGGAGGAAATGAGCTGGTTATAGTGGAGCTGGAGGATACTGAAGGAAGCTCTGGGACGAAGGGAGACTCTACAAAGGACAAGCGGCCCAGTACCGCGGGTTCGAGGAAGCTTACGAGATCACCACCACCGAGAAGGAGCGATTCAACAACGCAAATCCGGCCAGCTGCGACTCCTATGTCGTCTATCGGTGATCGTCGGCCTAGCACAGGCTCGAATCCTTACCCGCATCCACATCACCCGTCACACAGTATCACCTCTGCAATGTCAACGCAAACAGGGACAACGCTCATTCACCAAGGATCAACGAATAATCACGATACAGATGCGACGGATAGAGACGATGGGCCCGAGGAACCCGAGCAGGACGGGGGTGCGAAGGAGCAGGAGCACGGGAGCAGCTCAGCACCCAGCCAGCACTCGCGCCGGCTAAGGAGGAGTGTGTCAAGTCGAGCAATGTCACCCTCTCCCCTTTTGTTGCTGGAAAGAGCAAACCAGGACCAGGCCATTGCAGAAGTCCTCGTGGACCGCACTCCGCCACCTTCCCCAGCAACATCTCGAGTACCCCACCATCGGCAGGAGCAAATGGACTCTTTCCGGCGAGTGGACGGTCGCCACGTACCCAGCGGCGAAGCCATGCGTTTGCAAAACGAGGACGACCTACCACCTCCATTGTATTCACGTCGACCACCCACTGCTCGTGTTTTGGATGAAGACCATAGATACTGCTCAAGGGATGAGCTCGTAAAGCCATACAGGACACACCACTGTCGGACTTGTGGAACAGTGAGTGAAAGGTTTCTGCTCTACTCATAATCAAGGTTCATTGTCAACGATGTTCATGATACTCGTGGTAGTGCGTGCTATACTATGACCACCATTGTCCGTGGATCGGACAGTGTGTTGGTGCACGTAACCGAAAGGTTCGACTAAAATTCCTTCTAGCCAACAAATATGCTGATTTCTTTCACCGATACCTTTCTCAATCGTATCGCGACTTCAATTATGACCATCACCACCTGTTCGACCGACTGTACTTGCGGCCCGAAAACCACGTGCAGTTCTTTGTCAACTTCCTCATCTGGTGTGTGGCGTTAACAACCTATGTATTCGCCACACTCCTTCCAATTGTGGTTATTACCGGCAACCGTACTGTGGCTGGTGGGGACCTTATCGACGGACAAGTAGTTGGAGTCATAGGCACGTAAGTATTCCGACGCACCCTTTCCCTCTATCTTTCGTGTTCCATCCAAGATTCCTACATACTCACGCCTCGTATCCTCTTAGTGCAATCCTCTTTCTTCTCTTTTCCTCCACGCTCCTCTCTACCCACGTTCACCTGCTTATGCACAACGCTTCGACGATCGAGTGGTACGGATTTCAACGAATGCGCCAAAGGGAGCGGGTATTATTGGGAGAGATGTTCCCGCCATGTGTGGGTGGCCCATGCGGCGATAGGAGAGACCACCCCTTTGGAGAATATCGCGAGACTGGTGCATTTGTTCCCCTCCCGTTGTACATTCCGCCTTGTCTCTGACGTCTTCATTGTTTACACAGGCCACAAGGACGACGATGGGTCAAGCAACTGGTGCTGTCGCCCCAACGCGTCGGCGTACAAGGATAAGAAACATGCCCGCAAAACATGGGATGCCGAATGGGGTCGGATAGGAAAAGAGGGCAACCTCTGGTGGGTGGATGCGGCGCTGGATGATCCGCACTCTCAGCATGTCAGCGGGAAGCGGAGGCAGTGGGAGGAGGTCATGGGCCGCTCGACGTATGAGTGGCTGCTACCTATTGGAGATACCAAGCAAAAAGGGTTGGATTATCGGCCTAACCCGCGATTCGATGCATATGGGCGGTGGAGGAAACGGAGGGAATGGCCCGCTGAGCTTAGGTAGTAGCGAGGGCTTTAGTGGACGCTCGTGAATCTTAGACTGATGGATTTTATTGTACATTTAGGATTTACCTTACCCTTTAAAGGACGTTCCAATGATTGTTTTGATGTCTTACTGTCAGGGTCCGAATTGATCATTATAGAACGCTCAATACTCGAGGAGCTATAGATGTGGGTATGCATCCATCTCTTGTTCTCACCGAGCCACGCGCCTTAGAGTACCCCAATAGCCAACACGAATATCGAGCAAGGGGTCCTATCGATATCAGTGTCAGAAGAATAAGGCAAATATTGGACTATGCATCCGTTCATAGAGCCAAGAGCCATTTGACGTCAGGAGGGCTGATGGAAAAAATATTTTTACCATTAGCCCGATGCGGGGGTCGAACCCGCAACCTTGAGATTGACCCACTATAAGAGTCTCACGCTCTACCGATTGAGCTAACCGGGCAGTTGATGTACGGTTTGATGAAAGTTTATATTAATATCTTTGCTATCCTCCCAAGCGCAACCCCATTACAACTCTCGGGAGTTCCCATGCCAAACATTATCGAGGACAGAGATTTCACTTTTCCTTGACAAATTCTTTGCCTTAGCTCATAGGTAGCAGCCATTGGAGCGCCACAGCCATTCATTCACCAACCAGAACATGAACCGACGTGCATGCGGGCTATATACTACCATGCATATAATGTAGCAAAATGACATAAGAAATATGGCAACAAGCTTGGCCCTGCGATGACCGCCACGGACAAGCTCTATGGAATAGCAAATGAGTGAGACCTACAATGTTGAATGGGAGGGACTTACTTGGAAATTCTGTGGTCACGAGGTACACTGGAAATGCCAATCCAAATGAGGGCATGCGCAACTGACGACCTTGCAGAAATTGTGAACTGTGCGGACTGTGCATGTGCATGTACGACTACAAGAAGAAAGCAGGTCCCGTATCGATGGCCTCTTCGGGGCCTCAGCTTTAGATACTAGCTAACCTGAATATGAGCTGGAAAGTACTCAAGTAACTCTTGAAGCACTCGAAAATGTAATGCGAATCAACACCGAATAACAGAGTGCTATCACAATACGTCTCAAGTCGTTGGGTAACGACCCCTCAGTCGAACCAAGGGTCGATTAAGATGAGGTTGTGTTCAAGTTTTGCTCCAAGTCCCATTCGAAGGCCGCTTGAATTCGGGCACTGTATTCTTTAATTGCGTGTGTAGATGACCTTTGTCGTGATGGAGCAAAGGAGCTGGGGCGAGGCCCAAACAGGGGTTTTGACGAAGTGCCTAACCCATTTCGTTAATGCAGCACACTTGACATGTGAAAACTGTTGTCTCCAGAATTGAGACGTTTCAGTCAAACCTCAACGGAATGAGGGGCAGCACTGAACAGAATAGTTTACAGAAAGTTCACCTCGAGATCGAAGCCGGGGAGTGCACAAAGTGATTACTAACGACCTCCCATTGTGTTAGACTGCGAGTGACCAAGCTAGGGAGCGATGGGGGATGAGCAAAACCCGCAATTTATTCAAGATACAAGGTAAGACTAACCTAGGGAGCGATGAGGACCCGCAAGGGGAAGTATAGCCATCGCTTCGAAGCAAACAGGAGGCCGGAATGAGAATGGGGGCATACAGAAATAAGGGATAAATGTATGAAATAGTGAAGAGGGGTCGATACATGTATTACAGTGACAGCGACTCCTGAAGAAGGAGAAATACCATTAATTTTGACCTTCCAAGTGTTAGATCACACGATACCTTTTTTGCTTTGACATCTTTGTGAATTGTCTAGTGACTCTAACTTGTACACTCTCACAGCCCACAGACGCGAATACGCCTCCAGCCACAGCGCGAGGGCGGGTGGATACCGCGACGTATGCCCCACAACTGTCCAATTGCGAGCGGCCTACTCTCCTTCCAGTTCAGTACCAGCCTGCAGGGAGAAGAATAGGTGCCCACCCTGTGCCAAGGTCCGACTAGAGCGTGTCAGAATTGTCGCTTGTTTATTTAGATGGCATGGATTATCGGATCTTATTATTGACAAAACGGATTGGCGCTCTGATAAAACTATACTGGTCGAAGGAATAACACACGCCCATGAGAGATAATGCAGCGACCTGTTCTGTTGGATCCTTCGGTGGTCTAATCATGTCAAACCCGGTGCAGCGGCCAACCCCGAATTGAGGACCAGACCTCCAGACCTCCGCCCTTTTCACCCTCAAGTCACATCACAAGAAGTACACGCTCGCTGCGGTGTGCATCTCCCGTTGTTCCATAAATATTGTACAGTTGGATTGCCCAATGCTGAGAAGAACTACTGACGTCTGGATTTATTAAGAGTGGAAGTGAGCCGTGATCAACAATATCCTGTCGCTATTGTGATGCATATGCTCTGTCGTTAAACTCTATATACGAGTTCCCTGGAACTGGACGGGGGTAATTGATCCTTGCGAGAGTTGCACTTTGGAAAGCGTCACCAACACCGCCTTTAACCACTTGGGTTTTCTGCTGATGACAACCCCTCGGGGTTGAGGGTCCAGCACCATATTGCTGAAGGGCCACTTGCCTTTCGGGCGAGGTGGTGGCTACTCGTGGATGGTGAGTGATTAGACTGTGTATATAATGTAACAGTAGTGTCATCAGGTTAATTCGGGGATCTGGAGGCTAAGTCTTCGAAAATCACGTCAACACCTCGAATACATTCAGACTTTGAAATACCCTCAACGAACCACCCCCCATATCGTCTCATCGGCCTAGACACGCCAATGGCCAATCCCTCATAATCTTCCTAACACCTCTTGCGGAGCAAACGCGCTGCAACTCGATGAAGTCCTGATCGTTCCAATCAGTCGTGACGTGTAACTCCACTAGTTCGGGAAACGATGTCTTGTGTGCGAGCTGTTGAATGATCTTCTCTCGAGTTTCCGTCACCCGAGAAAGGAAGACCTTCTTTGTATGGACTAGTTGCAAGGATTCCATCTCCCACGTCGCGAGGAAATCGAACTCCAATGTATCGAGGGTAGGGATTGTCCATTCTCTGTGGGCCGGCGGGCGTGGCAGTATGTCGTCCGGGTCCCAGTCAGACAATTTGCGTACGCCCTGATACGTATCAAAGTCCGAGAGAGATACCTTTTGAGGGTGACCAAATACACCAGATGCAAGCATTTTTGTGAATACGTTGGCATATAGCCGGTCGCACCGGATGAAGGTAAGACTCTGCAAGTGGCCGGCGCACGCCCAGGTAGTTGACTCTGGGAGTGAACGTGGAAGAATCCCAATGTCACGGAATTCCAACTCGACGAGTCTCCGCGCATCACGAGAGAGCGACGCGAAAAACGCCTTTCCTAATCGTGCAAGACCTGAAATCGTGAGGGAACGAAGCTTGTCTCCATGGCTACCGAGGAGTTGCTCGAGCATTGTACTTCTATGGATGCTGTTGCTGTGGTCCATGGGGCCCATGAGACGTAGCTCAGTGAGATCGGGAAGAAGCATGATGGCCGCGGGAAGGTCAGGCGAGTCTAGCATGTGCCCGTAGTTTATTACGGTGAGGGACCGCAGGTTGGAACACCTCTTCACGATCTCCAGCAGAGTACGGCGGTCCGCCCAGTCGCATTCTAGCTTGAGATGTTTGACGAAACGCCCGGTGATCACGAGATAATCGAGTAGATGAACTATCTGGCCGCGCTGTTCTGTATATTTTATTGTGTGGAATAGGGTTGGCACGCAAATGTTTGCCAAGCGCTTGCACGTCCTGGAACTCCTGATTAGAGATACTGATGGATCTTCCAAACAAAGTGAGGTTACATACCTTCGTAGTGGTGCTACGGGATGCTCCGGCGCCGCCGGGAGGCTTGGCATACGTATTCTATCCTGTTGGGCGACGGCGATGTGACCGACTATTTCCCAGAGGATCTCTGTCGGTAGATCGACAAGAGTGTAATTCATCACGATACGATGATACGATGAAGGGGAAGACCGGCAAGGCAAGCTGATGTCAAACAAAAGAGATGTTTTAAGTGTCGGGAATTAGGTTCCGAGCTCGAGCTCCGGTGCTCGTGATTATCTATCGGGCACATGACCGGGAGTGGGTACATTTCCGACAGCCGGCGGTTTGTCCTTTGCTTCCGTTCCGGCGCTCTGGAATGAGACACAGCTTGGCGATCGCGACCGGGCAATTTCGGGCATAAGGCGCCTGGTGCAGCATGGTCACGCAAGTCGGGCACATAAGCCGCCAGAGTGGGCCACAAGGCCATAAGAGCCCTGTGAGGGGGACTATCTTTAGCTTCTTAATTAGCTTCTTAATTAGCTTCTTTAGGTTCTTTATCAGCACATTGCAATGCCCGATCGGAGCGGTCCCTGGCAGCAACGAATTTGTAAGTGGCGGTGAGCACGGTTCGTCTCCATGGTTAGTTAGCCAGAAGCTACCAGCTGTGCGGGGGAGGGCATGCAGGGCGGGGAATGCTATGATCCGTTTCACTTAATTTTATTAATCTTATCATCATATTATGATCCTATCATAGATCATAGATCATAGATACGTCCACTCAAGCCCAGCCTTGCAGCAGCCTTTTGCCGCCCACGCATTTTGACCCCATCCTCTCCCGCCTTCCGCCTTCCGCCTTCCGCCTTCCGCCTTCCGCGCTCGCCTGCTCCCACTCACAATTTCCTTTCTCTCCTCTTCTCTCCTCTTCTCTCCTCTTCTCTCGCTCGCTGGGTGCTGGCATCATTCTTCCACGGAAAACGACCGCCTCGAATTCACTTTCTGCGAAAGGTTTCGATCAATCCCTAATTCTAATTCATCTCGCTCTACCATAGCATCATGTTCATCTACACTCCTGCTCTCCTCCTTCTCCCCCTCTCCCTCGCCGCCCCTGTCACCGACCACCTCCCCCCCATTCGCCGCGCTGTCGATGTCGGTGCACGCGGTGTCAACGGCGGTTACATTGTAGCAATCAAGCCGAACACAGTCGATCCCCTCAACCGACAACAGTGGTTAAACAGAGTCCTTGACGCTCAGGGCGTCGTCCTCGACGATGCCACCACCCAATCACTCAAACTCAAGTGGAGCCCAGACGTCTTCAACGGTCTCTCTGGTACACTCTCAACTGAGGCCCTTAGCATCCTCCGTCAGCAACCCGAAGTCGCCTGGATCGAAGAAGGTCTGTCTCTCAGTCGACTTTACAGTGCCAATCGTTAGTTAACAAATGCCTCTCATTTGTTACAACTACAGATATTGAAATGCACACCACTGTCCTTGTCCAACAGACAAACGCCCCCTGGGGTCTCTCTCGCCTTTCGAGCGGAACAACCCCGCTCGCAAACAAGAATACCAATTCCCTCGAGTTTCTATACACATTCGACGACACTGCTGGTGCTGGTACAGACGCATTCATCCTCGACACCGGCTGCAGAGTCACCCATCAGGACCTCGGAGGTCGCGCAGCGTGCTTTCCCCTAAATCAGCCCTGCGCAGACGGCAATGGACGTAAGTACCCCTGTCCCCGGATCGATCATATGACCCCATGATGCGTTGTCACCCTCTGGCAACCTGATCAACCCCCGCCCCTAACAGTAATAACACTTCAATGAATCTCCAGCTTCCGCTTCTCTACTAGGTGTCCAAACACAACTAACGCTCTTCCCCTTCTTTCCTTCTAGATGGCACCCATGTCACTGGCACAATCGGAGGGAGTGTCTTCGGCGTTGCAAAGAACGCTACCCTCCACTGCGTTAAAGTCATGAACGACAATGGCACTGGCGCCACCTCGGACATCATCTCCGGCATCAGCGTCGCCGCTGCGGAAGCCCTCAGGACCGGCAGGCCCTCTGTCATTTCGATGAGCTTGGGTGGTCCCCCTAATGTTTCCATTGACCGTGCGGTGTGTATTCTCCCTGTCAACTATCAGCACCCCCCACCCCCCCCTGCGTACCCTAACATGCGTCCCACAGGTGTCCAACGTCATTGCCCAAGGGGTCCCCTTCATCATCGCTGCAGGAAATGAGGCTCAAGACGCGAACAACGTTTCCCCTGCTCGCCTCCCTGAGGCCATCACTGTCGGTGCAATCACCATCGATGACACTTTCGCCTCGTTTTCCAACTTTGGCGACAAGGTCGATATCCTCGCCCCAGGCCAGGAAATTCTCTCTGCCAACAGCCAGTCCGACGTTGCCGTTGCCAGTCTTTCTGGTACTAGTATGGCAGCGTGAGTCGTCATTTCCTTGCGTCCTGGATCCTGAATCTAATTTTCGAACAGCCCTCACATATCCGGCCTCGCACTTTTACTCATGGGACAGGTGGGCAAGCTCTCCCCCAGTGATCTCGCCCAGCGCCTTTCTACCCTTGCCGTTCCCAACGTGGTCCAAGTCGTCACAGGCAACACCCGCAACGCCCTCGCATTCAACGGCGTTCAAGCTCCGGTGCCTGCAGTGTAGCGCACGGATTTTCGTGTTGGTCTCTTTTCTTTTCCTCTGCCTTGTGAGCGTGTGCTCTCGCTCCCCTTCCTACCCTCTGCTGTTCACGTGCCGCCATTTCTTATTCTTTATCTTTCCTCTACTCTCCTGTCCATCGTCTTCAACGTGGATGTTTGGGTGCAATGGATGGGAAATGCGAATACAAATGTTCAAATGCGGCTATTGGTTGGTTGAGAGTTTCAGTGGATTCGTATACAAGATACTGACGATGTGTGAGTTATATACATATAACGTCCAGCGAGGAATTGGAAAGGCGGGGCTGTGTTCTCTCTGTGCAAATGCTCGAGTCCATCAACCCATTACTAATGCATTTGGGTGGACCCTGAGGCGTCGTGTGGTCATTGGCTCAGCATTTCCGCCGCGTTCGTCTGCACCTTCCAAGACCCCGACGTCCTCGATGCACCCTGGAGTGACGTCAGGAAGAAAGTAAATAACCTGGAATGGAATTACAGCCTAGTGGGTCTATTTACATACCGCGAGTGATCCTGGTGGCAGCTCGCTGCCGGTGTCAGAGCTGCTTTCAGTTCATTGGGTTAGGTGTTTCGCTTGTGCCACTAGAGTACTGATCTTTGAAGGGGTCTGTTTCAAATCTTTGTGGGCTGTCGACGAAATCAGGCACATCATTCTTGTCAAGGAGCATAAGACGAATACGAAACATGTATGGACGACCAGACGACACAAGTTAAACCAAACGTAAGATTATCTCAGCGGGACGCCTTTCCCCATGGACTTCGACTTAACCTCGACAACCAATCACCTTTGCTTTTAATGTGCTTTGCCAAGGTTGCCCTTATTCTGCGATTTCCTATGAACCTTGCATTCTGTTCATAATCTATTTCGCATCCGTCTATGCCGGTACATATCGGTTAAGTAGATATCACATATAAATGCGTTTACACAGCAATTGGCTTGTAATTAATCCACCTGTACATCAGGCCCGGTCAGTAAATGTGATAGTTTTTGGCGTCATCCCAGCCTTTCGAACTGGATGTACCAGCTGCAGCACTCACCGCTCAAACATATCCAAGGCAGCATCTGGTTGGTCATAAGGGACCATGTGGCCCGCAGCATCAACCTCAACATACGTGTACGCCCCAGAACCCGCACTTCGCGTATGCCCGGCGTACCTGCCACTACTAGTCGTCCAATTCTTGACCGTCGAGTTGCGGAAGTCTCCGACGAAGGGGTGGTCTTCGAGGGCCCACATCCAATCGTGATTACCCTGTAAGAGACAAAGTCAGAAACACGGAACAGCAGAACAATAGCCAAAAGGGGAGAACATGTGACATACAATAAAGTTGCACATTCCATCTGCATTGCCAGCGTAAACCAACAAGCGCTTGCCATCCTCGAGCAACTCTGGCAGGAGAGCAGCAGAGTTGTGCATGCCATCACCTTGGAAGAAGAACGCCTGGTTGACTTGCATGTTGCAGCCTGTTCAGGGAGAAGAAAGTCAGACCAATCTCTACGAGAGCAGCTCTTGGAGAGGCAAGGAATCGTGCCAGAAAGAAGTGAATACGCACTCCGGAAAGTGCGACCCCTCTGGGCACCCAGCTCAGTCTGAACCTCGGGCAGGTTCATCCACTCATCGATCCACTCCATCTGCTTGTAGCAGAGCTGGCCGTCCTCCTCTTTCACACACTTCTTGCGGACATCATAGGGGTTGAGCTTGAGTTCTTGAAGTGGTCCCCAGAGCGAACCGCTGCAGTAAATCCCCGCGGGCACACTACGGTCCAAAGTAGGTCAATAAGGGAAGGAGCTCGAAAGGAGGTGGGAGACAGAGGCTGAGTAGGCGTACCAAGCGAACCGAGAACCTGAGTGGTAGCATGCCTTGATGAGACGTTGGCAAGTCGGGACCTTCGAGCGTAGCTCAGCACACTTGGGTCCGTCGTTATCAAGCACTGGGTACGGTCCGTTACATAAGAACTCAGGGACCGTTCCAAACTGGGTGTATGGCTCCGTGATTCCGTTGGCGAGGATAACGCTTTTAAGATTGATCTCCTTAAATCCCGCAACGTTTCCAGTCTTCTTAATCTCCTTATTCTTCTTATTGATGACCGAGGCAATATTTGGTGCATAGTGGCCGCCATACGACTCGGCAGCGATATGGAAGTCGGCCTTGGCGTATTCAGGGAAGCGGGTGAGGAAGAGTTCAAGGAATGCCCATACATCCTTCGCAGCAGCTGGGGTGGTGGAGGTGGTTGAACCATCGGACGAATAACTGAATCCGACATCGACTGGTTGATCGAGGAAGAGGATGTTGGCATGCTTGGTCCAGCTAAACGGGTTGTGCACAGTGAAGGGGGCCGATGAGGTGTCGTTCTTCGCGACTAGGCAAGGGCCGAGTTCGAAGAGAAGTCCGGTGGAGGACGAGCAACCAGGGCCACCGTTCAACCAAAGGAGCTAGTTCAAATAACAAGACGGTCAAAATGTTATCAAGACCTGGACGAGCAGACCTAAGACTTACAAGAGGCGCCTTCTCGGGGTTGTTGCGAGCTTCAAAGAACCTGCGAAGGATGTGTTAGTGCGGCTTTTGGCGATACTGAAAGCGTAAAAGCGCATAAATCCGCGTATTACGTACGTAGTGACCTACCAGAAGAAGAGGTGCTTCCCGTCTGTCACATCGAGATAGCCAGAATATTGCTTGACGTCTGGATCACAGAGTTTGGGGGAGCGGAACCTGAGACTGTGATCCGAAAGAGCGCTGAATTTGACCTGTTCGTCTAATGGAAAAAGCCCGGATGGAGGTCACGGGTTCGTCGACGTCCATGTGGTTGGTGGTTGGTGGTTGGCTGCGGCGCAGTGGGAAGACTTACAAATGACTCCGGCCTGCTCAACCATCGTGCGTCCATCATGTATCCACTGTTTTACGTGCTGCTGTTGCCCTTTGACGATGTGTTGCACAGCGCCACTGAGGAGCCCAAGGTCGAAACCAGTGAGTTCTGAAGTGACCTCTGAAGCCTGGCGGACGAGCGATCGCAACGAGGTGAAGATGGGATTGGGGGCTGCCAGAGCACCCAAAGGGGTTAGTGCAGCGAGGACGACGGGAGCAACGACGCGCATCGCAGTTGTGGGTAGGTCCAAGGTGTGCTCCAGCCGGAAAGTAAACTATCCGGCTTCTCATACACAAGGTTATGGCTGTGTACAGGTAATGAATATCCTCTATGAGTAGGGTCGTGACACGTCTTCGTCCGCTGGGCAACCACGAGAGGGCCAACGCGGTGACAACGGGACAAATGCTTGCAGTTGTCAGACTCAAAACTCTCCACTCGCTCGCTGTTCTTGACCTGCCTGAACAAGGCATAAGCCAACATGTACCACGTTGCACGGCGTCGCTGAGGTGACGCACCGGGCGGCGTCGACGGTGGGAAGCGTCGTGGTCACCCCAAGGTTCAACGGGATGACTAGTGGACGAACGTGGTCGACTTTGGAAAGTACGACTAGTGTTTGTTGCAAAGCAAAGACCACATCCTTGCCTCGTTGCCTCGTTGAGGACCGACATTGGGTGAAATGGCGCTGCCGACGCTACCAACGCTACCAACGCTACCGACGCTACCAACACCGAGTTTCATCGTCGTCGCGGTGCGCTCGCACATTCCTTTCCGTCATCCCCAAGCCACAGTCACTAATCAGACAGACAACGCACACAGGGGGTCTCTGGCAGCGGGAAATCCACATTCGGTAAACAAATGGCGGCCAAGCTCGCTCTCCCATTCATCGACGGTGATGACCTCCACTCGAAGGAAAATATTGATAAAATGTCTCGAGGCGAACCACTTGACGATAGTGATCGCTGCCCATGGTTACACCGTATTCGAGAAGAGGCAATTAGGGCGTCTTTTGGAAATCCAGGCGCATGCGACCAAGGCAGCCAAGACAGCCGTCCAAGAGGTCTCATTGTTGCATGCTCTGCGTTGAAGAAATCGTATCGCGACGTGCTTCGAGGACGTCATTCTGTTCAGGTACCTACCGTCAATGGCAACGCCTTGCCGAACGGGTTGCATCCGGACGAGCCATTCCATCCGTCATTGTCGACATTTTTTATTCACCTCACCGGTTCTTATGACACTCTCTACAAGCGTATGGCAAATCGAAAGGGCCACTACATGAAGGAGAACCTCCTGGACTCGCAGGTCTCCACGCTCGAACTGCCGAGCGACCAGGAAAAGTTGGAAGATGTCATCCAGGTTGACTTTGACCTTATTACCGATACTGAAGCGCAAGTGGAATCCGCGCTGAGTGCTATTGTACGCCTGGCCAAGGAGGTGCAGGCCAACCGAGGGCTGAGAGGAGATTCTCTAAGGCAGGCGGGATCTTCGGTAATGACGATGCATTGGACAGTATCGCCGCCAACATGAAGCTCACAGTACAGCCAGTATCAGTATCACAGGTTTAGCTGCTTCCTATCTCACCTTCCTCCTTCACTTTAGCCTTGGGTGATATCGGCGATATCACCGCCTCCTCTGCTACATTTACGGGTCGTTTTTCTTCCTTATATTTGACCCCATAAATGCTTTTTACCTGTAATTGAATGGCTTGAGAAGGTCTGGATGAACTACACAAATGTTCTGACTGGGGAGACAGGGTATCCACCTTGTCAAGGAGACATTGGGGAGAAGCTGAAAGAGTTGACATATCACTTAGGAGACGTCTCAAAGGAATACTTAAAGCACAACGGGTGGAAGTAACTATTCCAGGGGTAAATAAATCGGGAATAGTCCAAGAAGAAACCATCTGCAGTGTGTGATATACATATGATAATCCATGGTTTTAACTACTATGGATGGCCTATGTTATGGGAGATCTATGTATACTCGGACCCTACAATGACTATTCCTTAGCTACTCCACTGTATAATAGTGCAACAATACAGGCAATTCCAGCAAGCTATTCAGTGACTGATACACGGAATTATACTCTTTATCACATCCTATTCTAGATCTCCACCCCACCTAATTACCATGTCTTCTCATGTAATACTCTCGCCGGATCCTTCGCAGAATCCAGCATATTTCCCCAGCTATTTACATAATAGTCGAATGTTTATTCCTGAGGGTTTCCCTTTGTTATTCCAAGCACCTGCTACAACCTATGTGGTATATTATCATGCGATGTCCCGGACGATTGGTTGGCTACTTACGCACCTATTCCACACAAAGAAACGACCCAAAAATTCCCCAAGCTTTAGTTTCTATACAACCCCTATGACCTCAACCCCATCCTGGGTCTCCCTTCTACACTGTATTTAGTTCAGTACGTGGTACTGATTATTCTGAACTAAATACAGTGTAGAAGGGAGACCCAGGACCGGATTAACACAAATATAAAATAGCACGCCATAATAGGTACGAAGGAAGGTTTACTGGCAAAATGTGAGCCATATATTGATCCAATCCATACACGAGTCAATCAGCAACAGGAATGCGCCGAGCAAAGTCATACAGTAAAGGAGACAACGAGTTCGAAAGAATCGACCACGAAATAGCAAAACACATAAGACCAAGACGACAGAGGACCGAATAGGATAGAACGAGAGGGGTTCGTCAAACGAAACAAACAGCCAGACGGAATAAGGATATGCAGGAGGTGCGATTTCATCGAAGAGCGGACCAATATTGTATCAAGGATACAGGGCGAGATGTGCACGAAGACCTGCAGGAGGATAGAGTAGAGAACAGACGACGGTAACGTACGTACGGGGGGGGCTGCGAGGAATTTGATCAGTGCCAGAAGGTTTACGTTGCGGGATGACGTACACCAAGAAGGAAGAGCTACCTCCGGCGACGTTCCCTATCCCGCTCCCAGTCTCTATCACGCTCGCGCCGGTCCCGTTCCCGTTCCCTCCACCCCGCGTCTCGGTCCCTATCTGGATCCCAATCTCTGTCATGGGGACCGCGAGGGCCGTACCCACCTCCTACAGTATTCGAACGCGGCGGGCCATTCTCCCTGAGTGCACGAGGGCCTGTTGGTGGATGGCCACCTCTTCCCCCACGCCAACCTGGGTTGGCACGACTAGGGCCCGAACCATGACTGTCACGTGAGACAGCGGGCGAAGCCGGTGAAGCAGATCCCGTGGCATTGGGGCCATTGAGCTTGAATGCCCGGGGTTGTTTCGGAGTCTCCTCCCAATTTCTCGGGACCTGCCTTGGGATCGGTTTTGCCAGTGGTGAGCTTGGGCGGGAGGGGTCAATCTCACCATCCTCCTTGGTGGTGGGGGGCGCCGGTTTCGGTGGCGGTCTCGCTGGAGTTTGAGCTGTAGGAAGGGCAGGGGCTGTACGTGGAGAAATAGGCAGTCTCCGTTCACGGTCTGCCTTAGGCCCAGTAGGAGGCGTCCGTCGCAGCACAATCGCAGCAGGTTGAACGGAAGGGATGGCAGGGACAGCAGTTGGAGTCACCGATGAGTGTTCATTCGGTTTCGTCGATGTAGCTGGTGTAGTCACAGGTGATATTTGACGCAGACGAGGATCGGCGCTGATCTGACTACTGGGGCCTAAATTGACAAGTGAAAGCGCTGGAATGGGCGCTGGTATTGCCGCTGAAGGGCTGATGAGGGATGGTGAGGTAGGATCTCCGGCACTGGAGCGAGTTAGACTGGTAAGGACGTCCTTCTTGATAGGAGGGACGGGTGTTGGCTCGCCAATAGGGTTTGTCGAACCAGTCATGAAAGGCCCGAGGCCGCTCATTGCGGATGGGGTACAGAGAACGGAGCTATAAGGCCCACTCAGCGGACCAGTTGTGGAGGTCGGCATTTGGATCGGAGTGGAAGCGGCGAGGCCGAGGAGAGGGGCGATACTCCCACCAGTGATTTCGGGGAGTGAGACCGTTTTTGGCCGAATCCCTTGCTCTCTTTTCCAGTTCTTGTATTCCGCGAAGGTAATGCGACGAACGGAAGGTGCTTTCGGAGGAGAAGGTGGTCTTGCCGCTGCTGTAGGTGCTTCTTCCAGGGTCACAGGTTTAGGGGCTATTACAGTCTTGGCAGTGTGTGTTGGTGTTGGTTCAGTGTTTGCAGGAGGTTTAGGTGGTTCAAGAGTTCTGGGAGGTGTGGATGGCCGGTTGGCGGTGGAGGATATTTCTGCTTGTGGCTGCTCATCGATTTCCATCAAATTGTCATGTTTGGGAATAGGGGTGACGGGTGGAGTGGTGCGAATGGTGGAGGGCCTCAGAGGAGGGGGTCGAGGCGAATGATTGTCATCAACCCTGGCTTCACCTTCCTCTGGCGATTCCAAGACCACAGTCCTGATTTTTCGAGTACCAGCGATGGATAGTCTACGAGGCAGAGATGAATCGGAGAGTGGTGATTCAACTGTAGTGGTGCTCTTTCCTCTCCGCATCCGAATGAATGGGCCCTCGCTACTCTCCTCGTCGTTCGACCCTGTCATGCTCTCGTCTTCGTCACGGTTATCATCTCCGTCGCTCTCTTCATCACTTTCTGCCTCCGAGCTACATTGATCATCATGCTCGTCCGGAGGCGAACTCAACGGGCTGCTGCTTGCGGGTGAGATCATCTTGACGTCCTGCGTCGGTATTTCCACTTTCAGCCTTTCAGTTGGGTGCTTCGACTGTACCGGTGGTCTCATTCCGCTGCCACTCGACGATTCTGGACGCACAACAACCGCTGTATCGCTCCAAATGTCATCCAGAAGGGATTGGCGAGGTTGTAGGGCCATCGGGACGGGAGTTAAAGGACGAACTGCCTGTTCAGGTTCGGGGTGAGGCGGTTCGGGTGTGTGGCCCGGGAGCGGAGAGTCTAGCGCAACATCGCCAAGCGACGGCGCTGGCGAACGGCAAACTGGCGCAGGGGAAGCTGTCACAAAAGGCTCGGGTGCTAATGATTTCTGGCGCTGCGGAACTGGCTCTTGAGTTGGCAGTGGAGGAAACGGGATAACCGAGGCTTGACAAGGTACAGGAGCTACAGAGGTTTGACGCGGTGCTGACGCAGGTGCTACCGATTGCCCTCGGGAAGCAGCGGGGATGGTCGGTTGGCGAGGGCAGGCAATTGGGTCAGGAGCAACAGTTGGGGCCTCAGAAAGGGTCACTGAAACTTGGCGAGGTGCAGGAATGACTGGAGACGGAGATGGAGGAGGTACAACCGAGGGCTCCCGAGCGGGCTGCGCAGGTGCGAGCACGGGCTGGACCTGGATTGCCTCTTGAATAGGTACGCTGGATTCTCTGTGGCGGATTAAAAACGGCTCTGGGGGTAGATCAGCCATGACAGGGGTAACCATCGCAGAACTATTCGACGAAGGCGGCACTTGGAACGCAGCGGGGCTGTATATATGCACCTGCGGCTCCTCTGCATCCTCCTCCATGGGGAGGCCCTCCACGATTTCCATTTTCACCTCCAAAGGCATTTCTGATACAGACTGGGGATCAGACGGGTGTGTGGATGGACTGCGAGTACCTGTAGGATGCGAAGGTAGGCTTGGAGGCGGAGCCGGTGTAACGGAAGCACGAGATGGAGAGGGAACGGAGCAGAGTGGAACTGGACTGGGAGCCGCCCGAGGTCTCATCAGCGCGGGATGTTGATGGACAACGATTGGCTGAGGGTGAACCCGTTGTGGGGGAACATGAGGTGGAGACTGTGGATGTAGGACATGAGCCACTCCACGAGGCCCAATAGGAGGTTGATGAGAATACGGTTGCGAATGGGTGGCGTTTGGCGGAGGAGACCCGACCGAAATGGGACGCTGCGACGAGGATGAATATAGGCCTGCCGACATAGGTCCGTTCTGGATACTCGGACCAATGGTAGAGGTCGATTCGGTACGTTGTCGTGGAGGACCAGAGCTGGGTATCGAGTCCCGTCCTGTGGATATAGACGCCCTGGTCGAGTCGAATGCATAACCAGAACAGGACGATTCTCGGGCAGGGGGGATGAACGCGCTCGACAGGGATTGCTGCACTGGAAGGGGGGCGGATACTGCAGCCGGCGTGCTCGTCGAAGGTAGGGGTCGCATGCTCTGAACAGGCGAGTTGAGCATTCCCGCCAGACTCATTCCACCGCGAGATCGGCTCTGGATTGCGGGAGCCTGCAAGGCAATGTCAATTCAGATCACAAGGCCAAGGAGATCAACGCTGACCGGAACTGCCGGCCTTGGAATCGAGACCTGTGGAACTGATCCACCTCTCCCATGCACAAGCCGAGGGCGTTGCTGAACCTGCGGCGGCCCTGAGATCTTCCGTGCGACTGGTGGCGGCGACAATTCCCTCTCATCCATCTGCAATACCTGCGGCGTCGGCTGGGCACTCTGCATATGCTGGGGTGTAGGGTGAATGAGTTTCGCGCCGTTCGAGTTAACGTTCGAAAGGTTGGCATTCGGAAACGGATACTGATGGTTCCTCTCGTGTTGTTCTCGCGGTGGACCAGGTGTATACAGCGCCGAGGACAGGATCTCCGGACGCGGTGTGGGCGTTTCAGTCGTTTGGCTGTGGGTATTGTGAGTATATGACAATGAAGGCAACGATGTGAACGCCGGTCGTTGTGATTGTGGTCGTGAATGGGGTTGGGCGGGACGCAGTTGTTCTGCCGCCAGTCGCGGAGAGGCCACGACGAACTGCTGAAGCGGCTGTGTCGGCGGTTGGGGTTGGCGGTGCGAATGTGGTTGGACGGGGACAGGAAGCGGGCTGTCGACCTCCATGCGTTCGGGTGAGCGGCGAGGCGAGGAACGCTGTGGGACTGCACCCATGAAGCCGTATTCAATTGCCGAATTGATGACTGGACAAGATAGACACGAACCTCGTTGCTCAAACCGCTGGCGAAACGACTTCCATCCCGTGCGTGCCCGGGGGGGCACGTATGTCTCGCACTTCTCGTCTTGAATCACCTCGATCTGCTCAACGATAGCCATCTCAACATCCTTCCGAGCCCTCTTCCTCACTGGCCCTTCTTCCTCGTCTACTCGCTTCCGTTTTTCCCTCCCAAGAAGCGCTTCATCCACATCAATAACGATCGAGGACCGATGCTGAACTTCTTGTCCGCGGTTCCTCACGTCCCCACTCCGTACATGCCCCCACCGGTCATCAATCCGCACGCCATGCATCCCACCATGTTCAGGTTTGAGCACCTTGACGCCCCTCGAGCCGCCAACAAGCACACCGAGGTCTATTCCCTTGATCCTCCTGAGTGCGTCGGCAGGTGTCTCCCCAGGTAACGGCATCATCACTCGTTCTTGATCAAGTTCGATGGGCGCGTCGAGAGTCTCAGCAGGCTGTGATGTTGTCCTTGTTCTTGGTCGGTCTCCATCACTCTCTGTCTCCTCCCCACCCCGAACAACAAAGCCGTCCCCTTCCGTTCCGAGCTGTGGACGGGGAAACACATACCCTCCTTCCTTCTCCCAGAGGCCTCTTACAATCCCCTCCTGTGTCTTTCCCAAGATTTGGCCGGCCTTCCGCGCAAAGCTTCGGCGCGGAGGGGCGGTAGCACCGGGAACCATCCCAAGGCTCTCGTCCTCTTCCTCGCTAACGTCTCCACCAGTGGTGACGCCAAACCCTGCGCTCCCCATGACCGCTGCTCCTACGCCCGTATGTGCGGGGTGGATAGGGAGTGTCGGTTCAGGGTGGTGATAATGCGAAGGGTGCAAACCGCTTAAACCGCTCACATCACAGGTGCTTGAACCTGCCTGCGGGTCCTGCGAATTGGCAGGGGAAGTGGAGAGTAAAGGGAGGGTATTATTCGCGGAAATTTGTGCCAGCTCGACCGTCGCCCGTCGTGCGTGCTGACGCTTGACCCACGCTCCCAACTGGGAAATTGCGCATTCGCGGGTTCGACCACCACATGCGCAAATAGCAAATGCATCCGTGAGGTTCTTGAGGAGTGTCGAAAAATGCGTCTCAAGGTCGGGACTACAGGCGAACGCCAACCAAATAAAATCAGTACCCTCCTGCACCACTCCGGGCCGTATCTCGCACACTCACCTATACCTACACCGACCTTTCTCATTCTCACTCCCGCCCGCGACACCAGCGGGTACCGGACCAGGACCAGAGCCAACCTCGCTCCCAGCCTCAGCCTCGGCTAATAGCACGCCCGGAAGCTCATGGATGGCGCTCCCATCATCCCACTCCCACCCTAGGACAATCTCCTCCTTCTCCTTCAACTCGCGAAGCGCAAAGATACCAAACGCGACTTCGAGTTCACCCGAATCGGTCAGGGTCGGTCCATCGGCATCGGCAGTAGGATCGAGGGTCGGTTCGCGCGTGCTTGTGGACGCAGGTGGGACGCGTCCCTTGCCTTTTCTATCGGTGGCGGGCGAAGCACGACGCGAATCTAGGGGGGATAATAAGGCGGCGTCTTGGTCCATATCGTTTCCGTTTCCGTTGATGCTGACGTTGGAATTGCCGTTGGAGTTGCTAGAGGAAGAGGAGGAAGCGGAAGGAACGCAAATAACCGGTCGCACGACGGCGTTTGGCCAACACCCACTCCTCGCAAATCGGCCTTCGTTGCCCACGCGTCTTGCATCAAGTACAACGTCCAGAGGAGGAGGCATAAGTCGGACGTACCTACCATAGACCAACCGAACGAGGAGAAAAAATCAAAAATCAAAAATCAAAATCAGTCGAGTCAAAAGGAAGGAGAATGGCACGCACCGTTTAGGCACACCCAATCTGCTGTACTGGTTGCCTGGATTGCCAAGGTAGGTCTCTGCACTACTAACACGACAGGTAAAGGGAGTGATAAAACTGGCAGCGGGGATGGATCTTGTGGCGTGTAGTCCATAAACAGGGTTGGCATCCTTGACCTCTCCATTCGTGCGCGCACTGACGCGCTGGTTGGGCGGGGGGGGCTGCAACTGGGCGGGCTTGACCATGGCGGCGGAAGTCTCCCCATCGTTGTTCCCAGCGCCAGCGGGTTGGAGGTCCTCGTGCAGCGGCGTAAAAACGGGAATGGAGGACACATGTGGGCCGGTTAAAGCGTTGGATAGGCCGCGGAGGTGGTCGGGACGGCGTAAAAAAGCGGATCGTGAGGCCTGGGCGAAGATTCTCAGGCGGGGTAAGACGTCCTGATCGATAATGCACCGCTCGACGGGCGTGTATTCCTTTCTCCACGCCTCGCGCCACTCAGGGTCGAGCACGACGCCACTCGGGAGGGTCTCGCTCTGTCCGGCAGCTCCGCCGCTCGGGCCGGTAGACTCTCCATGGCCCCCGTTATTATTGCTCGCTGCTGCGCCCCGTCCACGCCCACGTCCCCTGCCGCGCCCACGTCCCCTGGCAGCACTCGCCCGCTCCGCCTCTTGAGCCATCTTCTTCCGCTGGCCCTCCCTCGCGGCGCGGATCCACTTATCGTCCTTTCCCTCACCGCTACGGGTCTTTTCGCACGTGTCGCAAATCCACTCTTCGGTCTCGGCTACGCCCTTGAGTTTGTAGCATGAGAGGTGGGACCAGGACGAGCATGCGTCACAGGCGACCATCCAGCCGTCGTCCCAGGCGAGATCGCAGATGCATTTTATGCCGCCCGTTGTGTATGTCGACGAGGCTGTCGACTTCGCCGGGGAAGGTTGTGGCTGCGCTGAGAGCGTTGGAGGTGGTGGCGGCGGTGGTAGTGGTAGAGTTAGTGGTGGTGGTTGCGCACTGGCATTGGGAATTGTGGGAAGCGAAGGGTGAGAGGGTGGAGGTGGTTGAGGGGTTGGAGTTGATGTCGATGGGCCGAGGTTCGCACTCGCGTTGCTATTATTATTATTGTTGTTGTTGCCGCCGTTGACAAACGAAGCCGCGAGTGGGAGTTGCCCGTTCAGACTCGGTGTCGGGGCTACAGGTGTTGCTGTGGCTGTCGACGTCGCCGTATGCTGACTCTTCGGTTTTCTGCCCCCTTTTCCCTTTTTCTTAGGGGCTGTCGTCGTCGCCGTTGCGGTCGGCAGTGGAGGGGGTAGGTCAGTTGGACCAGTGACAACGGCGACGGTCGGGGCGTCCATGACAACCTCTAGGTCTGCGTGCTGGTCGATCATGCTGACGGCCAACGTCGACCGCGTCTGGTGCGTCTCCGATGTCGTCTCCAGTTGGGCTGGTAAAGGTGGTGGTGGTGTTGGTGGTGGTGGTGATGGTAGTACCAGTTGTGTAAATGCTACTCGCTGCTGCTGCTACTGCTGCTGCTCGTATGTTCGTCCTGATACGCATCCGATATCTCCGCTGCTCCCAGGT
>Ga0307513_10003386_pt1 | contig 21662 bp, 28 predicted proteins | sample 15_EM_MG_FD_202174 | JGI IMG/M metagenome (GOLD analysis project Ga0307513, IMG submission 202174) | Populus trichocarpa ectomycorrhiza microbial communities from riparian zone in the Pacific Northwest, United States - 15_EM | ecosystem: Host-associated > Plants > Roots > Unclassified | place... | reverse complement strand
TTAACCTTGCATCCCTTCGTAAAGACCTTCACTGGCAAGACCATCACCTTCAACGTGGAGGGCGCCGAGATGGTCGAAAATGTCACGAGCAAGATTCAGAATGAGGAAGGGTAAGTAACACTTAATGGTGAGACATCATGACTGGTAACCTCCTGTACTTGCGCAGAATTCCTCCCAACCAGCAACGCCCCATCTTTGGGGGCAAGCAGCCCCAGGACAGCCGCACGTTGTCTAACTACAACACCAAGACGGAGTCCACCCCATCGATTTTGCCATTAACCATGCCGACCTTCGTAAAGACCTCCACTGGCAAGACCATCACCCTTAACGTGGAGGGCGCTGAGATGGTCGAAAATATCAGGAGCGAGGTTCAGAATGAGGAAGGGTAAGTAACACTTAATGGTGAGAGATCATGACTGGTAGCCCCCTGTCCTTGCGCAGAATTTCTCCCAATCAGCAACGCCCCAGCTTTGGGGGCAAGCAGCTCCAGGACAACCGCACGTTGTCTAATTACAACATCAAGACGGAGTCCACTCCATCGATTTTGCCGTCAACCATCCAGATTTTTGTAAAGACACTCACTGGCAAGACGAGTACGTCCTCAATCTCAGCCGTTGGAGGCGCAGGTGCTAACACCCCTTTCTAGTCACGCTTGAGGTCGAGTCCAGCGGTACTATCGACGACATTAAGAGCAAGATCCAGGACAGGGAGGGTATTCCTCCTGACGAACAGCGTCTCATCTACGCTAGCAAGCAGCTTGAAGATGGCAGGACCCTCTCAGATTACAATATACGGAAGGAGTCGACCCTTCACCTTGGTGTGTACTTTGAATTCCTCTTTTGGACAGAGTAACTCATTGTTTGTCACCCAGTGATAAGGTTGCGAGGAGCGATGCACACGTTCAACAAGACCCTGACTGGTAAAACAATTACTCTTGAGGTCAAGTCGGGCGACACTATCGACAGTGTCAGGTCGAAGATCCAGGATAAGGAAGGATTTCCGGCTGACTTGCAACACCTGATCTTTGCAAACCGCCAGCTCGAGAACTGCCGTAACCTTTCGGATTATAAGATCCAGACGGAGAGCACCCTCCATCTCGTCATCTAACTCTCCTCACGGGCTATAGGCCCCAAGTTGCTTTGTCGTTGCTGTTCCGCTGTTGCTGTAATCGTCCATTGCTACATACCTCCGTACATCAACTTGCTCGCGTTACTCTCGATCTACGTGTATGTGGGAAAGAGTCGTATCTCGTTGCTTTCAGGCCGGGAATATTGAGCTCAGAACGCTCAAGCGTCTATAAAGGTGTTTCCTCTATTCCAGACCGTCTTCCAATTGCTTCCGAGTTACGTGCTTTGTATCCCGCGGAACCTTGACATTCTGTTGCACCTCAGCAACGATACACAGAACCCTACGGAGCCCATAGTACAATCTCAGAGAAGAATATTCATTCTCATAGTGCGCCCGACGGTACTATTCTCGCCTTGAAACCGGAGGCTGAACGGGTTTTCATTTGATTGCCAGGGCCTTATCTACAACAATAGACCAATGAAGGACAATACTACCCACTCATAATGCGACATTAGGTGTGTACCCACTGTCTATGCGCTACTTCACTTCAGGCCAAGGATACCCTGCGTTCTCATGGAGCATCTGCATACTCGCTCGCTAGGATACGACAACACGAGTTCCCTTGTTCCATGCTAAATGTATTAAGACACCGACCTTCTGCAAGGGGCAGGCTCATTTAGTGCTTGAACTCAACCTCAACTTGATCGTCCGAGAAGACATAGATTGAAATGCCTCGACCGTCATCACCGTCAGTACCTGAAAAAGAATTTTTCGTTGCTGCGTTGCAACAAAACCTACGATTGGATGGGCGCTCCCCAGTCGAACTACGATCGGCGAATTTGACGTTTGGGCCTGACTTGGGCTGGGTAGAATGCTCATTGGGTAAAACACGGTATGGATTAGGTCGCAGGTCTGGATTGGATAGAAAGGGTGGTTCTAAGGTCGCTTCTTGATAGAGTTCTTGCGCATGTGGATGCGAAAATGGTGAAGCCAACGAGCGATCGGCCATATGAAGGCATGATGACGATCAACTGTGAAATATCTCCAATGGCCTCGAGTGAGTATGAACAGGGTCGGTACGTCCCCTTCCTCAATTTGCTTGATGGAAAGCACTCCGGACCCTAACCCCGAAACGCCCCGCGCTATGTAGGACCTCAGAGGAGGAGGTGACTATTACTAGGATGCTGGATAAAGTCCTTCGGTGGAGCGATGCTCTCGATAAAGAATCGCTCTGTATTGTCGCCGAACAACGAGTACGTTCTTTAAATGTTGATAGGGGTGATATTAATCAACCTGTACTACCTGATAGGTCTGGCATCTACGGTTAACGGTCCATTTCCTTGCAGATGCGGGAAATATGCTCGACTGTGCCTGTCTGGCAGGGATCGTCGCATTGCGGCATTTCCGAAAACCCGAAGTCGAGGTAGAGGGTGACGAAGTAACAGTAGTGAGTATATTGGCGGTAGTGCATGGGACTTTGGGTTTGCTCAATGAAAACCAGCACCCGCCCGAAACGAGAGCGCCAACACCTCTCGCCATACACCATACTCCGATATGTTTGACTTATGCGCTCTACTCATATCCATCCGATGCCTCAACCTCGAATATGCCGATCAGCAGCACACCGTCTGGGTCGTTCTCGACACACAAGACCTATGCCCTTCTCGACCCGACCCACTTAGAGTACACACTCTCTCACGGAACGCTCTCGATTGCCTTGAACGCGCAAAAGGAGCTCTGCGTGTTGCAGAAGAATGGTGGAGTGCCACTCGAACAAAATGAAATCTTGAGGCTAGTCGACGTTGCCGTGCGTACTGTACAGGACGTGGACGCGTTGGTTGAAAGGAGGTTGAAGGAAGATTGGGACCAGCGAAGGATACAGACACTGTGAACGCTTCGAATTCTTGGGGGCAAGACTACTTCCATACAGTCGTGACTTCTGGTGAAGCGAGCAGACACATGAATTTGCCTGTGTTAGTTAACTGTGCAATCTAGATCTGTATGTAGAAGGAAACAATATTTTGTAGTGTTACTTGCATCTCTGACTTTCTTGCAAACGGCGGCAAAGGGTGCATGGGGGACAAGATGCTTATGTCCGAATGCACGTTGCAGTAGTTGGAAAAATATTCAAATTTCACCGTTTCTCCGTTCTCTTTGTTTATTTGTTTATTTGTTTATTTGTTTATCTTTTCGTTTCGGCTGCCATCATCGTGATCCACACGACCTACAAACTTGGCTTTAATTCTCAAAAGTATCATCACCACTGCTCTCCACTCTCCCACTCTCCACACCTCTTGCGCTCAAGGTCCGAGGTTCCCCGTATTACGCGACTGGCAGCTCACCTCTGCTCAGAATGGACCGCTCGGCGACCACATTTGCTTCTGGATCCGGCTCTCACTCACCTTCATTTTCACCTTCTGGTTCAGGATCGTCCTCTGGGTCCAATCCGTACGTACCTGAAAGGGGGCTGCGACGACGGTAAAACGCTGAATTATTCTCTGCGGTACAGGCTCCTCCAACATCTACAACCACACGTACAAGCATCTACGCCAGTTCCAGTTCTCCTGCCGCCTTGGGGCACCTCGCCCTGGAACCAGCTTTCCTCGCCTGAGTGAGTCTATATCCCCGCGACATACGGAATGCTAGAATGGATGCTTACTGCTGCTCCTAAACCCTTATACCCACATATCAAACTCACGATTATCACTCGCCTCTGCCTCGTTGAACCCTCTCGGCGTGCCACACAGCATCGACCATATCTCGCGTTCTGCCCCACCCTCTGCACTTCCAGATCTCGATTCTCTGGTAGGGCATGATTCAGAGCCACCAACTACTCCTTCCCACGAGGCCGAGATGGAGGATAGTGATGGCGGCTCGCCTCGCCGAGTGATTGGTAGCCGCAGTAGTGGTGACGGAACAGGTCATTCTCTTCGATATTCACCTACCCCTTCGTCTACCGACTCGTTGGGTCGTGTGTTACTCAGGCAAGTAATGTTACCATAGATTGGAACGAAGTTGACGGTTTCGCTTTAGCAGCGATGTACTCCCCTTTAACGTCATGACTGGAAGGCCTCTTCGGTGAGTATTAGTTATCACCTCTGGTGCCAGACCGGCGTAGCTCCAACGCTTCCACGGACCAAGCACTCGCAGAAGCATGCCGCTGTACGGGGCAGACTCTGATATCCCCGGTCCTCTACGGCCGTCCTGATGGGCTACGTTTCTGCCATCTTGCTCCCAATCCCCATTCGTAGAGCAGACACTGAAATATTCGTTTTCAGTCTTTCTTTTAGTGATGCTTCGTTCACTCAAACCTATTGGGAACAACAGCATGTCTACACAGACACCCTTCACCTCAATCGACCGCCGACTCGCTCGCAACGGAATGCGGTAGACTCCTCGATCACCCAGCGTGAAACACATCTACACACACTGGACGTTCAAGTGGCCGCTGCCCATGCCGCCGTCCTCGCCGCGCAAGAACGTCATCGAGCACTTCTCTCTCAACGGGCTGTCCTAAAAGCACAAATTGCCCGAGACAAAAATCGCCTACAGCCTGCCCTCTACATACCCATGGAAATCCTTGCAGAGATATTCTCGTATTGCGTCGACAAGGATATACGAGCCATGTGGAAGATATCAAGCGTATGCACCGATTGGCGAATTGCAGCCTTAGCATATCCACGGCTATGGACCAAGATGGTCGTACCTCTTAATGTCACACCCGCCGAGCAGCTGCGAATTATGAGGATGTGGATGAATAGAACGCGCCAGGTGGACGGGCTGGAGATCGCATATCGTGGGGTGGAAAAGGCAATCGCCTATTCGACGACGACCTTTGAAGAGATTATGAGGCTTCTAGGGTCGCAACTAATTAGGTGGAAGTCGTTTGTTCTCGAGACAAATCTGGACGACTACCTACATATCTGCTTGCGGTATTGTGTAGGCCCTGCTCCTCTTCTCGAGCGATTCATCGTCCGGGAGTGTGACTACCCATCCGCACGCAGGAATCGCAGAGTACTCCCATGCAAAACCTTATTGATGGGACCGGCGCAGAAATTGCGCAACGTGGCTCTCTATAGTAGCGCGTGGAATACCGCTGTCTACTTGCGAGGACTACGAAACTTGACACTAGTTGCTGGGAGGGCAAGATCGATGATTCATCTTTGGGCTGTTCTGGACGAATGTCCTGAATTGGAGACGTTGACTCTTCGCCTACCGGTGGACATGGAGAATGACCCTCCTGGTCGGAGCCGAGGAGCACCTCTGCTACTTGAACGACTGGCATTTATGTCCGGCAATGCCGTGATCCTTGCACTCCTCCCTCACCTCCTCGTCCCCCAATTGAGCGTCCTCGAAGTCAACGATGTTGACGCCTTCTTCCTCATGCGCACGCTAAACGTGTTAGACCTTCGCAGCAACCCACCTTTACACACCCTTCGTCTACGGAACTGCCGTCTATTCTCGGGTACGACTGGCCTCTCGCTCAAGAGCATCAAAAGGCTGGAGTTCCACGACTCAGAGGTGGACGATCAGTTCTTCATGTCGCTTTCCATGCCCACTGCTGGCACAAGCAGTTGGATCCGACCATATAGAACTTGGGCACTTCCAAGTCTCGAAGAAGTGGTGCTGAAACGAGCGCACTACGTGAGGGAAGACGCGTTAAGAAGACTAGTAGAAGCAAGAAACCCGACGGCACCGAATGCTATGTGTCCAGGAGGTCTACCCGCCGTCGGTTTACCCGCCAGGGTGAAACTGGTCGACGTGCAGGACTGTAGACGAGTGAGACCTGTTTTTGCAGAGTGGATCAGAGAGAGGCTTGGGCGTGTCTCGGAGAGGTTTGCCCTAGGAGAGCCAGTGAAAATCAGGGGCAGTCATGGCGTCTCCCCAGCATCCATTGACCTTGGCCCGCTACCCCAAGGTATGCCAGCGGAAGACGAGGAAGTGGACGAAGATGATACTTGAAATTTTTTTAGCATCCCTTTACGCCTCGCTTCTAAGTGGGCCTCTCGCCAAGCTCTTCTGGCCCGCGTACATTCCCGGGTTGAGTACTCCGTGCCATTTTGTCGTGCATGTTTCCTGTCCAGCTTTTTATGTCGTTTCTTGCCGTATCTCGACAGTTGGCTTGGGTATCGTTTCCATCCGCGCTTTTCTTGGAGGAGCGTCGTTGCTTACTATTGAGGAGCTCTCTATTGAAGAGTTCTCTAATATAATCTTGTCCTATTTACTTCAATACAACCCGTCAACCTTAGACACCGACCACTAAGCCACTATGAGGAACCCTCACGTGACCCGTTTCCCAGTGTTACAACATTCGATTTGTGCAGCCCTGCCTTCACTAAACCTCGCTCTTACGTTGTGAATGTCAGAACAGCCGTTGGGACAAAGGGCTGTGAGTAGCAATCGTGAAATGCGATGCTCTCATCCTAAGACCCGTACATAGTCGATCCATTGGCGCCAGAGCGCAGTATATGCCTACCGAAAGCCAAGCCGCTGAAGCACAACGGGTACTCACTGAACATGTGGTTCAGCTGGATGATATTGATAATAGGATAGGAGCCCTGGTCGTTGACCGCGATCAGCAAGTCCAGTCAATCGTTGAGGAAACCGGTCTAGAGATCAAAAGGTTGCACTTCGTAGGCGAGGGCGGGAGCCCCTGGACCTTGACTCGGGTTTCTGGAGCCTGAGCGAAGTGGCGTTTTTAACATGCACTGTATTGAGGAAAACACATGTCGAGATTGATTCCAATATTTTTAAGCGTGTGAAAGCAGTCGTCTCCATTCGAAAGTCTCTCCCTCACGCGACATCTCAAAGAGGCTGAGATCCCGGGGAGCATATCATTACACCGCCAGACTCAAGACTGGATGCGGAGTGTTGAAAAGGCTACCACCTTCGGACTGGACATTCGTTCAACCAACCTCTTCAATCCCCAGATGGAATATCTTGATAACTTGCGTCGATTTAGCCTAGTTCGCTACTCTCCCTTCTCTCCTCGGCAACCATGGAACAAGACGCCGAACCTCCGCTTCTTAAAAGTTGGTCGGGGACCTCGAAGTCACTACCTGTTTTAAGACTCCTATTTAGATGACCTCCTCATTTCTGATACACCTACATAGATGAGATACTCGGCAAAATAGGAGGAAGCGGTTCTGAAGGGCCTATGCGACAATTGGGCTCCGAAGACAAGGCACCTTCAGCACTTTCCGTGCAGACTATCTAATTTCTGAAGGAAATGCCGGGATTAGAACGCCTGACTATTCAGGAATATCCAATCGTTCCGCGCCTTGAAGGAAGTAGAGCATGTAGTTCATACAGACAGTTATCAGAGAAAAATAGTGGTGTGTCCGACCTTGCGGGACTGTACCATCAAGGTCCAATCGAAGAGTTGGCTCGGCCTTTGGGAATGGGTCGCGAAGGGCCGTCCCCCGCAACTAGAGATCGGCAGCGGAATTGCTTTGGAACAATGTAACAACAAACCAATTATTATCAAACCAATCCCTAGCTGGGCGGCAGGGACGGGCACAAGCATGGGAACAGGCAGTAGTGGTTCGTGTTTGTGGGAGTAGTGGCTGTCTCACGATAATGGTCCCAGCGGCTACCCTGATTCAGGCGATGGTCAGATGTGAACCCATGAAATACAAGGCACACAATAACCATTGGCTATGCACTCAATATCAACATCTCACAACATCAGTACTGCTGCCTGGTACAGGTTCTTTGTTCTGTGGAATATGTACCTTGGAATGTCATGGCTTGTCATGGCATGCTCTGGAATGTTCTGGCATGTTCTATATTTTGCGCATAGTGCTTGGTAACTAAGCAACTCTCCAGGTATATGTGGGGTTGTCTGGCTGCCTAGAGTTTCAACTCCCCTGTTATACTCAATGTCTTGAACGTAATTGTCTACTGTCTAAGCCTGAGTGAAGTAATATACTAGCAGGAGTGGATCAGAAACAAAAGCCTGTGTGACTGAATACACTAACATTTTAGAAAACATTGATAATAACCCTAAGAAATTCAATTCAGCATTGCTTTATAGAAATATTTGAATATAAGTGAATAAGCCTACTCTAGACATATAAACCTTCTATATTGAAAGCTAGATATTAACACTGGATATATTGATTTCTATTTGAATTGTTATCAATAGGGGATTACAGCGCACTATGCCCCTTTCATTACAGTAAAATAAGGATAGTATTATTGCAAACATGATATATAACACCAGCAAACTGTCTGGCTGGTGTAAGCCATTTTCCTTCATGAATTATGTGCCTCAGCAAAGCGTTGGTTCTCAATTGGTGGAGAGAGGAGGGCATGGAGAAATATATATACCAGAGCTTATAAATAGAGATTGTTCAGATCCCTATATGTGACAAAGTATGGAGCTGAAGCTAGAACTTCAATGGCCGAAGAGCAATAATACATTAACTACAACACAGAGTCTAGATGAAAGAAAACTAGGGCTGTGTGCTGTTGAAAATTAGGGTCCAAGAAGTTCCATAGACAAAATCTTCAAAATCAAGAAAAACTGACCGATCATGAGATGTACGAGGGATTGTCAGAAGAGCATGTGAATGCAAGCCAGGACGACAGTCTGGGGGTACCCAATATAATAGGCGACCTTCTTCATGGACCCATCCATCTGCATCTGGCAATGCATAAAATTGAGGTTGCATTGGGTTAGAGGAGAAGGTATATTGGATAGAGACATGTTGAAATGCGTCCGACACACGGATAGTGTGGTCACTGAGTTCAGAGACAATGCGCCCCCCATCAGGAGAGTAAGCAACGGACAACATGGTCCCAGTGTGCCCCTCTAAAGGTTTGCCAACGGCAGCACCACTCTCAGCATCCCAGATTCGAATGGTCTTGTCATAAGATCCAGAGATGATGTGCTGCCCATCAGGAGAGTAATCAAGGGACCACACGGGTCCAGTATGCCCCTCTAAAGGTTTGCCAACAGCAGCACCACTCTCAGCATCCCAGATTCGAATGGTCATGTCGCCAGATCCGGAGATGATGTGCTGCCCATTAGGAGAGTAAGCAACGGACAACACGGGTCCAGTATGCCCCTCTAAGGGTTTGCCACTCTACGTCTACTTGCGCTCTCAACTCCGAGTCACACCTCTCCAGTCTCCATATTGTCCAGTTCCCCCCCCAGTAGTTATTCCCTGTGTAGAATCGCTGTCTCTCGGCGACACAAAGCTTTATTTGAACGGACTGCGAAGCGCGCGCAAGGAGCTTCAGTGCCATTTCTTTTGGGCACGAGCCGTCCCCCACAACTAGGGGTTGCACGGGCACAGGTGGTAGCACAGACCTGCCTTGTGTTTGTGGGAGAAGCAGTGGCTGTCTATGCCATATCGCTCGACGCTTAATTCTGATGTCCCTTTGCACTTATACGTTGTCTGTGCCTAGACAACATACTCACTTAAACTCCCAGAGAAATCCAAGTGTGGTCACGCCCAAATAACCAGTCCTAATTGACATAGGGTACATGAACCAAGTACCAGACGGCACAAAGAGTAAATTGAAGATATATGTGCCATATGATAGGGGTGAGTATCTACGATCTACCCTCCTTGGCTCTCTTCCGCGCCTCTGTTTTCTTCGCCTTGTCAAGAGCTGCCTTTCTCTGCTGCAACTGCGCTTTCTAGAAATGACGAAGGTCGGTTATATTCCATCTGCGGTGCATATGAGAGGGAAGGCGAACTACTAACCTCTTCATGGCGTTTCCGTTCGCCATACTTCATCTTCTCGTATAACTTTCTCTGTTTATTACTCATCATCATCTTGTTCATCTCTTCCTCCTTCTGCTTGGTGTCGTCAACTGTTACAGCTTTACTTGGCTTGACCTTGGTCGCCTTGTCGAATGTGGCAAAGTCGACGCCAGCAGCCTCCGCTTCTAACTCTGCAGCACGCACAGCGGCAGAATCCCGTGTTTTGGCGACGTGCTTCGCCTTTTGCAGCGCCCGGACTTTCGCGTTTTCGATTTGTTTCGTATGCTTCTCGTCTTCGTCGTCCTCTTCACCCTCTTCGTCCTGGTCCATCCCCGCGTCCTTATCGTCCTCACTTTCGACTGCACTTTCTTCCACCTCGCTTTCCTCCCCTGCCATATCGACATTCTCGGTGGTAGTTGGAACCTCATAATCCACAATGGGCTCGTACGCGCCTTTCTCCTCTCCGAACGGACTCAAATGTGGTGGTAGCTCTGCGCCACGTGCATATCGCTCTTCAGGTAATATCCTCCCAGCATTGATACAATCTACGACCCACTGCGGCTGGACGTATTTCCGCCTCCTTCGTCTTGCTCGTTCCTCTTCGGACTCTCCCTTTCCGTCCGGGGCTGGTGCATTGATAACAGAAATGGGCTGTCCAGGAAGAACAGGCCGGTCAATGATGACATGAGTAATTGAACCGTCGTCTGAGCCATATGGACTGCCGCTACCCGAAGTTGATGGCCAACCGACGCGCCCCCCAAAGGCACGGATGACAAATTCCATCAGGGATCGAGGGGTTTCCCGGGAGAGGTAGAAGGAGTAAGGTGCAAAGAGCTTGGATGTGGTTAATGAACTCGAGGTGGATTCAATGATGGATTTCAGCGTAGGAAGAGTGGTCATATCTACGTTGGGATCAGCTTTCGATGGGTGAGAAACGAAATCTTCGTCTTCATCCTCCATTCCGACATTGGTCGAGGGACCGACGGAGGGTACGTTGGGTGTGCTAATAGAGGCAGCAATTTCCTTAATCGTTTGCTTAACCGCCTGGTTGGAGACTCGAGACTCGTTGCTCGCCTTGCCATTCGAGGCTAACTGAGACTCCTTTGTGGTCTGAAGAGAGAAAGCACCAACACCTGCACCACTTTCGTCTTTGGACAAGTCCATAGGCGGCGGGTAGACCCAGCCTTCATCCATGTAGAGTTTGAAGAAAACGAAGCCGAGCAGTGTCTGATACAATTCAAGAAATGTGAGCATTACTCGGACATCGACGTCCGTCGGTATCTACGGAGGGTCAGAATTTATGATACTAGCTGAATGGAGTACGTGAAACTGACTGACACTCAGAGTAAACTGGTAGGGGACCAGCCAGGTGATCGTCTCACCCTGAACCTCCGCTTGATAATAGACTCCCTTGATGGAGAGGAAGACTTTTCGTAACGAATGTGTGTTCATCACGTAGAGCTGCCATTCGTTTGCGAGTTTGGTGCAATTTTGAATCAAAGAGGAGGGAACGCGGTCATTTGAAGGGAGTGAGGCGAAGAGTGTAACAAGGCACAAAGCATCATCTATGTCTCGGAGAGCATCGATGAAGGTGGGATATCTAAAAAATGGGTCAGCACGAGAGCTCGAATGCGAACGACCTCCGGTGAGAGTTGGATCGAGAATGAAGTGGTAAGATAAGGAGTTGGTGCAGGGCATACCTCTCCTTGATGATATGATCGAGGCGATAGGTGGGTTTGTTCGCCTCCAAGCTTTTTGCACTGCTCCATTCCCCTCGGCCTAAAGCTCTTGAAAGCTTCTTCGCGAACGCCTTATGCTCTCTGAGCTTCTTTATTATTGGCTCGTGTTGTAGATAAGCGATATCCTTGGAGTAATAGAAAGAGGTCGGCGCCGAGGAGCCCTTGTTCGCCCGTTTCTTATGTTTTGGTTCACGAGGGAAGATCCCTGAGATATAAATGAGCACAAAAGTCCCCTCGTAGCTTGAACAACGCGAAGCGCAGGGCACCTTTAAGGATGCAAAGCCGTCGAAAATCTGCGAGCGAGCACTGCAACTTTTTGACGGCCGCTGTTCTGGTAATGTATGCCTTGGCAGCTCCTGCTTTTCCCTTCCGCTTCAAGCGACCCATAACCAAGTGAATATGAATATTGCAGGGGTTAGGGTCAAGTTCCAAAATCGACGATCGCGTCCAGCCTCACCGCCCTTTGAACCTGACGCCTTCAAATAATAATGCTATCTTGGATTGCCACAAGAACTCGGCTACTTTAAAATACGCCTTGGTGTGAATTATCAATGCAGGTCGAATTATTTTATCACAGCTGAAGCGACGAGTTGTCGTTCCTGAAGTGGTCAAGGAGTCGCTGTACAAGGAGTTGCTGCACAAGGAGTTAGGAATACGGACGATACGGTTCGGACTAGTCCCCTAAACCAGATTCCCGACAGGGGATACCCCGGTTGTCGTGTCGGTCTGGTCTCAGGGGGTACCCTGGTTGTCGTGTCGGTCTAGTCTCAGGGGATACCCCGGCTGTCGTGTCAGCATAGTCTCAGGAGATTCTCCTTTCCTCACTTGGACCTCTCTCCGTCTTCGTCCAAGTGCATCCAACAGGCCCTACAACTCTTACGCCGACAATATGGCCTCTCGTCCATCTTCCATTCGCTTCAAACAACCTGCGACGAGCCAGGGCTTGGACCACACAAAGCTCTCCGCTGCCTCTGATCTCGAAGGTCTTGAACGTGTATGCAATGATACCCGTACATACTCTTCGTTCGACTTACAATACCCTTTCTTAGACTAGTACCAGGCAAGAGAGTATATCGAAGAGAGTCCGTCTCCCAAATAGTCAGACTCCTTGCAGAAGCGTAAGCATTTTGCGGAGCCCCTATATGACGGCTAGATTCACCCACACTCAGTCTCGTCCTGTGTCGATGATTGTCGAGAATAAACGAGCTAGTACTCCTGTAGGTGTTCTCTAAATGACCCCAAGCATACTACCTTACTGACCGACGGTCAAGGCAATCCCAGAATTTCTCTCTGCGAGTTATATGACTGGATCTTCGTCAATTTCGCGCTCCTCCTCAAGCAGGTCTAGCGCCTCGTCTACCCAGAGCATTACTCGTCGTTATAGTATGCTCCAGCTTCTCGGAAGCACGAAAACGACACCTGCTGGGACACCTGCTGGTGCTGGATCTGATGCAGTGCTCGCGTCAGTCGTGCCAATCAAGCCGAGTCCCCAAAGTCGTCGTGCTCGAATCTTTCGCTTTTTTGGTTTGCACCACGTACAAGGACCCGTTACGTGTGTATCCATCCTCTTTTATGTGCGACTTGAGCGCTCACACAGCGTTCCCACCTTCAGTGACACTAACGATTTTTTGGCTCCCGGACTCCACCTTGGAGCTGAGGACCGCGTGGTGCTTGACAGGCTGGACTTGAAGGCTCTGAGAAAGTCTCGCTAACGGTGGTAACCACTTATTACCGTAGGTAGTCATCAATTCACTGCTACAGAACGCGGCTGATCACTCGTGTCCACGTAGTCACCAGTCCTAAACGTCTCGTATGAATTGTTCGTGGATATATACCATACTTGGTCCACGATGCTTTCCGTGACTGTAGCCCTACGATATACCCTGTCCTGATCAACCCTTCCGTGTGTATCAGTGCCATACTCAAGATGGTTCTCTCGTTCATCCGTAGCGGGCCTGTTACTAGTCCAAAATGTAGCCGATCTTCCCATTATTGAGTAGAGAAATGCCCAGTCGTTGTCACGTCCCCAGGCAGCACACAATCAGCTCAAGAATACCACGATGAGGGGATTTGAGACAAACTAATGTCAGAGGGACATTTGGACATTGAAGTGGCGACGGCCAAAGTGGATCGAAGCCCTTGTGCCAAACTTTGAGCTTGTCTTTGACCCAAAAAAATGAACGGAGCGACCTCTGCAACATCAACATGGCTACATCCTCCAGATCGCCCAGAAATAATCGACACTCTGATCAATGGCGTTGGTATGGCAATTTCTTGAGCAACAGTGCCGCAAACCGTTGACGGAGGCTTCTTCTAGACCGCTACAATCCGTCAAACATAGGAATTCTAGAGGATTACCTCTACCATCAGATAAGAACAGGAGAATATGACTGTCTTGCGAACCTTGCTATCCTTAAGCTGTGTGTCCAGGACTCGAAGCGCCTTTCGCAAATAGCTCACCAGTACTCAACTAGGTATCAATTCAACGTTGATCTATACAACGCGGACGTTGTAATAAATATTCTCGTCAAGGCTCTAACGGCTACTCCACTGCCCGATTTTAACCTCTGTGTTGCCCTTCTCTCCGAACAACACTCCACGTCCAACCAAAATCAGGATGAACCTGATCATCTTCCCCAGCTCCTTCCTATTCTTACCGAGCTGTCACGGTACCTCAACGAGAGCCGATTCCCCGCCTTTTGGGCACTATACAACGACGATAAGCCACAACTGGTGTTTTTAAGGGAGAACTTCACGGTGGAGGTCGTTGGGTTTGAAGATGCGATTCGAGATGTTGTTGTGAGGGCTGTCAAGCAAACATTTACCAAGATTGGGAGGCCGAGGTTGGAGAGCTATCTATCTTTGAGAGGTGAGCCGCCTTCTAAAGAGATTTGTGATATATATTTACTGGTTTCTGTCTATAGGTACCGACTTTGAGGCGTACCTACAGCACATAGGTTGGTCGCTTGATGGAACGGTAGTGTCGATCCCACCGAATCCGGACAATACCATCTCCGCGACCGTAATTCGGGAGGTCATCAAGCTTCCTCGTGCGTTCTCTGCTCGCCCCGCCTCCCGATCCATTCTGACGTCCGTGCCATACTCACAGAACTCGCAAAAATCATTTCGCACGCTCAAGTGGCGTAATAACCTTTGCATGTACTTTTGTACAAGTCCTATTGTCTTCTTTCCCGTACTTTGAACCCAGCTTCACGAAATTAGTTTCTATCCAAACACCTCCAAACTTGATTTCCGCGTTGTCTGCGCCTGTCACCCATTTGGCCACGATGACCAAACCGACTGAACCTCCAAAATACAAACATCTCTACACGCTCTACGCGCATTCTATGGCCGTGACTGCACTCAAGTTTAGTCCGGATGGCGTGTACCTAGCTTCTGCATGTAAGACCCATCTGTAGTTGTCAACTTCTCGCTACAAAGTACGCTCTGAAAGGGGCGGAAATCGAATCGGCACGTTCTAACGCGTAAGGATTTCTCACAGCGGCCGATAAAAATATCGTGATCTGGGATGCCACGAATGGTGTGCATGTGCGCACACTCGAAGGACACACTGAGGGCGTCAATGATATCGCGTGGAGTAGCGATCCAATGTATCTGGCTAGTGGGAGCGATGATTATTCCGTGAAGATTTGGAACCTCCAGAGAGTGCGAACATCCCATTCATGTCTCAATGGGCGTTTCAGACTTCTTTAATCGACAGGGAATCTGTGTCAAGACCCTTATAGGTCACGCAAACTACGTCTTCTGTGTCAACTTCAACCCCAATGGAAATTTGTTGGCCAGTGGGAGTTATGACGAAACAGTGCAGATATGGGACGTCGTACAAGGTGATACACGTCACCAAAGTTCCACCCAACTACTAGATCGGTCCCTTACAAGTCGCCCTGGTTCCAGGCAGACACCTAAAAACGATTCGTGCACACTCAGACCCAGTGACAGCCGTTAATTTCAGTAGAGATGGGACGTTGGTTGTATCAAGCTCATATGATGGTTTAACGTGTGTTTTTCTCATCCTCATCCGTTCCAACAGCATCTGAGAAGGCACAATTCCAGACGGCTCTGGGATACCGCATCAGGTCAATGCCTGAAGACAATCGTAGAAGGACAAGTGTCCTCTCCCTGTGGCCATGTAACCTTCTCGCCCAACAGCAAACTCGTTCTCTGTTCCACCCTGGATTCGACGATTCGCCTCTGGGAATATGCAACCTCACGGTCAGTTGATACCCACAGTATCGCTTCACTAGAACACGCGTCTGACATGTAATGGGCAATAGATGCGTGAAAACATACAAAGGCCGCAAGAACGACGTGTATAGTATCGGCGCGTGTTTCCACACTACCAAAAGCGGGACTTGGATCGTCAGTGGTAGCGAGGATCATAAAGTCTACCTCTGGGAGCTGCAAAGTCGGAGTATCGTGCAGATCTTGGAGGGGCATACTGGTGAGTCTCTCTTCCGTCATTGAAAAAGCACGCTGGTAACGGGTTGTGTAGATGCGGTCTTAGCTGTTGCGGTAAGTCGAAAGATGCCTTGTGGTGAAAGTGCTAATCAGTGGAGTAGGTCCATCCAACGAGGAACATCATTGCTTCGGGTTCGGTTGGAGGGGATCTCGGCATACGACTGTGGTTTGACGAAGAACCTCTTATAAATGGAAGCTAATACTACCGTCGTGGTATGCTCTCCGTATCACTTATCTGGGTTGCACCTTGTAAGTACCTGCTATGCTCAAGAGCGTTGCTCATGCTCGTATCCCAGAAGTTGGACTGCCTCGACTTGGAGCACGTCTGTCACGTTGTACCTATTATATTCCCGGGTGTCGAGTCCCTTCAAAAGTGTTCGATCTCTATTCTACAATTTCTTCTACAAGCGGGGCACCGGCGACTCATCATCGAGTCACTTTCTCGAGTTGACGATGTCAATGAACTCAGGTTTGAGGGAAGCACCGCCGACGAGGAAGCCATCGACATCGGGCTGGAGAGCTATTTACGATCGCGATCAGCCTCAATAATACCACAAGCCACAAGGTAAACGTACCGAGTTCGCCGCAGTTGGTCCCAGCGACGGAGCCTCCATACAAGATTCGGGTCGATTCGGCGACTTCCTGTGAAATGGCCTTGGCTAGGTAGGCGCGAACGTCGTGTTGGGTTTCTTGGGCCTGAGAAGCCATGAGTAATGGGGTAGTGTATAGTATTCCACGACGAACCTGCGCGCAGGTGGCGACCTTGCCCGTACCAATTGCCCAAACAGGTTCGTAGGCAATCACGATCTTACTATGATAGGAAGAGAGCCGGAATCGGGGTGAGTGTGATTATACTGCTCCACGGGGAGACGGCAATCACGGACCTCCACTTTGCAGCATCCTTGCCAATCACGTCGACGACAGCCTGGAGCTGGGCCTCGACGACCTCGGAAGTCCTGGCCGCTTCGCGCTCCGAGAGCTGCTCACCACAGCAGAGGATAATGTTCAGGCCGGTCTTCAACGCCTGTCGGGTTCGTTTGTCTCAGTCCCTGCGTAAATACTGGACGATCAGGTCGGGGAAGACGAACCGCCTCAGTTTTCTTTGCGACAAGCTCGTGCGTGTCACCGAAGAGAGACCTGCGCTCCGAGTGGCCCAGGATCACCCACTCGATGCCAATGTCCTTGAGCTGGGCGGTGCTGCCACATCGATTCAGCCCATCGACCCAAAGGAAGGCAAACGATGGGTGCACCTGATCTCGCCTGTGAAAGCACCAGATTCCTTGAAGTAGACGTTTTGTGCTGCGACTTTGACGCCGTTCTTCGCGAGCTCGTGCAACGGGAGGAGGTAGAGGGCGGGAGGAGCAACGACAACCTCTGCAGCAGGCGGGCTCAGTCGATCGGTCTCGTACACGCGTATGAGGTAGATAGATAGGTCAAATCACCTGTGTTAGGGTTGAGCTGTGCGTCGTTGAGGTTTGCGACGATTTTCTTGAGGCTCTCAAGCGAGCCGTTCATCTTGAGGTTTCCTGTGGGAGTTTGATCAGCACCGGTCATATGGGTATTGCATGTTGAGCCGTTATGCACCTCCAACGAAGAATCTGCGAGGCATGGCGGGGGATTTGCGCGTAAGAGTAGGAGATAGTGTTCAACTTTTGCCGAGATCGGGAACGCCGCTTTTCGCCTCCGACCCTTGCGAGGACTTATTAGTCGAATATGCGGCAAAAACGCGCAAAGGCGTATAAAAAGCTTATGGCTATGTACGAACTCAGTTTTGGTTTTAGGCATCCGTACCAGGTCCTTGGTAGGTTATTCGTTGTTGGCCATACATCGACGAGCAGAGAAAATTTGACGGTGGCCCACAGTGGACGCGGGAATGTGTACTGCCGCTGTAGACCATAAGATCGAGTTTGTAAAACAGCTGGCCACCGTTCTTCAGGGCAACGTCAAGCCGAGTGCGTGAGTCTTTCGTTACTCGTTCCATTGGGAGCCTTGCTCACTGGAATAAACCTTATTACTCGCTCTTCTGACTCGCAGTGATGACACAATGCTGTATCGTTGAATTGTACAAAGCTGGGAAGGAACGACAACCCGTCGTGGACCTCGCAAAGACCTTTGAGCGGAGAAAGTGCAACCACCGGGAGGCTATTGATGGTGACGAGTGTATCAAGAGTGTAGTGGGTACGTACTACTTCTGATATTGCTCTGTGCACCAGGCGTACTCCATTATTTTGGTTTGGTAGAAACTCTGATCAACACATTTCTTCAGGCGACAAAAACAAGCACCGTTATGTAATAGCTACACAATCGCAGCCACTACGAAACCACCTCCGCACAATACAAGCCGTCCCTATCGTCCATATCAAAATGTCTGTCATGATCCTCGAACCTCCAAGCGAAACTACTCGCAACGTCAAAGCAGAAGTGCGTTTCTCTCTCCCTAACCTGTTATCTCGTCTTCTGGCGACACTTAATGACGATCTGTCTACCCACGGTCGGTCTTCTGCCCGTAGGCCGAAGAATCCGCCTTGCACCCCACCGTCCCCGAACGGGGTACACTGCCCGTCGGCCGTTCTAAACCTGACGCACCAGTGCGGCGGAAGAAGAAGGCCAAAGGGCCCAACCCTCTGAGCGTGAAGAAGAAGAAACCCCAGCAACCGCCTCCGCTGGTACAAGGCGGGAAGGGCAAGCCACAAGGAGAGGCAAAAGCTGGTGTGAAGCGGAAGAGAGAGGACGGGGAAGGGAATGAGCATGAGGGAAAGAAGCCCAAGAGGCGAAAAGTCGGAGATGAGGGAGGGCCTGCCAGAGTTGTCGAGTGGTAAGGTGCAGAGCACCGTATAGGAATCGTACGATTTCCCATTGCACCGGTTTTGTGCTGGATTACCCTATCAACACTGATTGTAAGGAAGTCAAGCACGGGGATACAATGCGCTGCCCACGACATCGGGGTGCGGATATTTCTTGATGACATGAATGAATAAAAGGGTGTCATGCTGAGGGCCTGGGGCCTGGAGGTTTCATTGACGATTCAGGCTTTCGCAGTCAGCGTCCTATTGGCCATTCAGGACCCTACAAGGATAGGTCCTGCACAAATACCAACCCAATTCCACCTTGTACTTTGCAACGGCGCCGCCTGCAGGAGTGATTTGAACCTGTCAATACCAAGGCCTGAACCTCAGCGTGGGCTTCGGCGAGTACGGGGTTTATAACTGGTTTGAGATATAGAAGACCAGGTAAGATTGTGGACTGCGTGGCCTACTCCTGTAACCGAGTCGTTATGTGGGCGACTTATGAATTCATTTTGATCGTTCAGCCCGACGTGCGCCGCGGGGATCTCGCATCACTTTACTTGATCTGTGCTCTGCAAGACCCTGGTAGACCCTGGTATCCTCTGCTTCTTCTTCAGCAATTCAGGGTTGCCTAGCTCGCTATATTGCTTTTACGGGGCTCGCAAGTCGCGTATTACTTCGGAGGTTATACCATCTTTCCAGTCCTCACTGGGTGTATTCGCCCCGCAGGAACGAGCACGCATACACTGCTCCAGCCGAAGCTTATCACCAAACGTGATCGAGTACCATGCTGTTCTGCATTCAGCCCATCAGGCACACTATCATTGACAGCGATCCCGTTGAACCGTTGACATTCGCAACTTGTCCCGGACTCCGCTTCCTATTTTTCTCAAGGCCACGGCAGCAGCGACGACGACTACGACGGCGACGGAGATATATACACCAGAAACAGCAAGAGCCAGCAATGGCTGCTGCACCCGTGGACGTGCACGCCCTGTCGCAGCCAAATATCTCCCTGGTCGGCTCACTCGATCAAGCCCCACCTGCGTACGAGAACGTGAGCAGCAGCAGCGAGCATAAGTCTCAGCCACAGCAGGAATTTGTCCATATGACAACTACACAGACCCTCACCGTCACAACTCAGATGATCGTCCCACTCCCCAGGTCGACGGTGGCGGCAAAGCGGGACCCACAGCTCGGCCGCCCCGACACCCAACGTCCTCTACTAGGTACCCTTTTGCTGAACAAAGATCTCCCCCCGCCCCCCGCAGGCGAGCCCGACGTCCACTCAAACCACCAAACCCAATCTGCCGAGTCCCAGTCGTCTCAGGCGCCGCCGGTTCCGCTCCCGGCCACTTTCGCGCTCGCACACGCGGCCCTGGGTCTCGGTTTACCCTCTGCACTACCACAGTCTCTAAGGGTATCAATCTCTGGCCCTCCGACTAGCCCAACAATTCACTTGGCCAACGACGTCGGATCTGACAAAGGTCCACTCGCAAGACTCAGGACGGGAGCAAGAGCTGACGGCGCCACTATTGAATCTGCAAGGCAGCGAACGAGGTTCATTTCACTTGGCGTGGGCTCAATGACCGCCTCAGGAACTCTCTCAAATGTGTCCCGACTGTCAGTACATGAACCCACTCTGCGCACGTCTTCCAACAATGCATTTGGAAAGAAAGTCCAACGTGCGAAGAGCTTTACGGATAAACTCAGGAGTGCGGTAGGGTCTCCGTAAGTGCAAGGTCCAGATGGTTTTTTATGTTTCATGTCTAATGTAACCCAGCAGCGAACCCGGCGCGGATGGGTATGACGCATATAAGTCGGAGGGTGAACAAGATGCGAGCACAAAGACTAAGAGGGCCAGTTGGTGGACCAGGAGACGGGCGGATTCGAAATCTGTGTCTTTGCCCTTCCGTCCAGCCCACAACGCGCCGGAACCGCCCACCCCACCTCTTCCGGTACCAAATCCGATGGTATCAACCCCCTCAGCCGGCGTATTTTCCCCGCCCTCGGCCGTCACCGTCCGTCGTGCAGCCACAGGAATACTGAAGAAGAAACGGCATACGAATCCCGCTTTGACCCTTGGTTCTCAACGGTCCCCTTCTTGTACTAATCTTTCAACGGGAGCCTTGGCATCTCAGACTCCTACGCCTGTAGTCTCTGGATTCGTCGATCTTTCTCATTCGCCGCCCGATCGTGAGATCACTGCTCCTTCCCTTCCTCGTCTCCCCTCCGTGTCTATTGCACAATTCTCTCCCCTCTTTGGTATTCATGGCCCCATGACTACTTCTCCAGCGGGCACTCCCCCATCTCGCACGCCGTCCTCATTTGCGTTCCCTAGTGATACCCCAGCCACATCCCCGCCGGTCACCCCCATGCCCATCTCGCAGTCCCAGCCCATGCTTTCGCACTTCTCGCCTAAACCGAATGTTTCGGCAGCCCGCTCGGAAACCCTCGATCACAGCAAAGCCCCTCCAGGCCTAGGGCGCCCCCGGTCTTCCTCACTGTTCGTCAAGAATTCCCCAAGTCCTCCCACCAGCTCGTCCACGCTGAAAGTACCTGGGCCTTCGCCCGCCCTCCCCCGCGCTGAGTCACAGGCTATCCCCCGACCGAGAACGGCACCCCAGCCACCCCTGCTACGACGTCTCTCCTCCGCACTGCTGTTCTCGTCACCGTCACAGGGACCATCCGCGTTTGGCATCTCGCCCACCACCTCGACGTCTGTTGGTACCCCCTCAGCACCCGGACCGTCTCCGAAACCCGTGCGCACCAAGCCCCCGAAGCCGGCGGGCGAATCGCCATCGATCTACGTCTCCCGCTTGCTTAGCGCCGTGACCAAGGCCGAGATTGCATCCGTCCTCGCTTCTTCCGCG
>Ga0307513_10003385_pt1 | contig 21662 bp, 28 predicted proteins | sample 15_EM_MG_FD_202174 | JGI IMG/M metagenome (GOLD analysis project Ga0307513, IMG submission 202174) | Populus trichocarpa ectomycorrhiza microbial communities from riparian zone in the Pacific Northwest, United States - 15_EM | ecosystem: Host-associated > Plants > Roots > Unclassified | place... | reverse complement strand
GCATAACTTGAACTCCTCCACGACTCCATTCCGATAGACTCCAACATGGTTCGCGGATCGGACATCCTCCTCATCCTCGTCAGTGCCACCCCAACCGTGTTCGACGACGCAGTTACTTATCTCGTTCACAGGTCACTATCATCTTCCCTCCCGCAGCTGTTGCCTTCTTGACTGGCTGCTCCTGTGACCTCCTCATTAACTTCCTTTTGACCCGTATGTCCTTGCCACTTAATTTCTTTCATTTCTTTCAATATGATGTCTTCCAGTTTTCGGCTACATCCCTGGGTGCATTTGGAAACCTTGCTAAATTCAACGTTCAGCGTCACACTAACGCACCGCTAATAGTCACATCCACGCATTCTGGGTGATTTACAAGAAGATGAAAGTAAGCGCTCACAGGCCACAGTCAAGGACCGAGATCACGTCTGACGTTCCACTCCAGGCCGAGGAGCAATACGGCCGAGGTGGCTACCGCTGTACGTCCTGCTAATCCTTTTGCACCTGCACCTATACCGACATCGCATTGATTTCAGACATTGGAAACGCAACATTTGAGCCGCTCTACACACAGCCGGCCGCAGCAGCTCCTGCCAATTATGGCGCGACTTCCGCGTGAGTCTTACAGCAGATGGCACGTCCGCCTCCTTCGAAAGTTGCATGGGCGCAGTCCGCAGATTCGCAACCCGATGGCCGACGACACGACTGCTTTGCCTCAGAGAAGGACAGACAAGTTTGAAAGTATAAACATCGGATTTGCTGTGCTTGTAATACCAATACCATATCCACCCAATGAACATGAACTTTGAGCGCTGTCTATCTGTACCAATCTTAACATCTCAAGGATCATTAACCCATGCCGTTTAAGATGCGTGTATTGTGAAGAATGGGATGTACCAAGGAATGTATCTTACTCCGGTAAGGAGAGCGCACCAAATCTGGTAGCAAAAAACCCGACGACGATGCGTACTCCAGCTGAGAAGACGAGAATCGATCTGGGACCTTCGCAGTAGACTCTTCCATCACTAATAATTGAAGCTACTTCAGGTGGAGAGGACAATAAAGCGAGTCCCGAATGAGTTGTGGGAGAAAAGATCTTTTATTTGGTCGCTGTAGTTGAACGTAGCGGAGTTTGAACAGACGCCCCTAAGAGCCCAGCACGGTCATGAAATAGTTCGTGATTGATCAACTAGGAGATACACCTGTGCTTTGGTTCCAAACAGCAAGACGTAAAGGCAAGGTCCAAGATAACAAGAACAGGAAACAGGATGAAGGAGCGTGATGAACAAGAGGCGGGCCGCAAGTGGGTACACACAAAGAGAGATGTAGGGTATGCAATGAGTGTGAAATGCTATCTGGTAGTTGGTACGTGTGATTAATGCAAGCGTATAGGAATGGAAGGTCTACAGGGTACAGGCACTGGGGTGCATTTTTGGGAGTAATTTGCAAGGAGATCAATGGGTCGTGCGACTCGAGTACTTGGAAATAGCTGGCCCCGGCTTCGTGGTTTTCGGTTTAAACTTGCTTCTGCGAAGACAATGGAGCAGTGGTGAATAGTTGACGGAATTAATTGCACGGAAATTCAAGGATCATAAAACGCTTGAGGCGCTCGAGCGAGCATGCGTGAATGGTTAGTGCCTTGCAAGAGGTGAAGCTGGACATAATGATAACTGTTGGCTGAACCCGGACAACAGGAGGTTTGAGAGGGAGGTTCATGCATCGTCTTCATCCCATCCCCAGACGACTCTGCCTCTCAATCTCCCCTCTCGGTTTTTGCTGTTCTGACTCCATGTGTTACCAACTCTCCTCCTTGGGCTTACTTCACCCTCATTTTCTCCAAACCCGCTGTTCTGCTGGTGGACAAACTGCCCATAGCTTGCGTTCCGGAATAATGGGCTACGCACCAACGCGCGCATCGGACGAGCCCGCGGGTTCGGGTACAACGCAGCAGTACCTTGAGCGTGCTTGTCCAAGCATGCCCTTAGGCTCCGGATGCTCCGCTGGCGGGAGACAGGGGTGAAGATATTGGACAAGTGTGGTTCGTCTTCATCGTCATCATATTCGTACCACTCGTCATCGGTGACGCTGCTGCGGTTGGTCATGATCATCTTGGTGCGCGTCATGCGCATGGAGGGTATTTGCGTGGAGAAGGCGGCGTAAGTCGCCGGCAGCGGGGGCACAGGCGGGGAGGACCCCGCGTCGCCCCAGAGCGGATCGCCATCCCTTGCCGGACTCAAGATTGGTGTTCGAGTCCCGCCGCGCGACGAGTCCGAGCCGTACCCACCTCCACTACGGTTATGCCTGCCGGTGGATGAAGAACGGCAGACAACTCGCGCTTTCGATGTCGAAACGATGGCCGAACCACTCGAATGAGATCGAGCGAGTAGCTTATCCGCGGCTCGATTGCTCGCACACAGAGCTCGACTACCCCCTCTCAAGTTCACATTCGAGTTCCGGCCGGTGAGGGACCCTCCCTTCCTTCCCCAACTGTCCGTAGAGCTTCCCGCGGTATTGCTAGCGTTCCTGCGGTTCGCAAGACTTGAACCTTTGCGCGGTGAATTACGGCGAGTGGCATGGGGACTGGACGCGCGTGACCCAAGGACCGCTTTGGCGAAGGTGTCCAACCAGGTGTTGGGAATGGGTAATCTACTTCTCCCGTCTGACGGTTGACGGGTACTCGACTGCCGGACTTGGGCTTGCTGGAGGGCTGCTGTGGCTGGCGTAAAGGAGCGGAGATGCGGGGACGACGCGGTAGTGCGAAGGTGTGGGTAGGTGCGGGAGGATCGGCTAGGAGAGGGTACGATCGGACGAACAGTGTGCGTGGATGCGGTCGTCGGCGAGGCAATCACCTAAGCGGGGAGGAACGAGATCAGTTCGGATAATGTAGACGTTCCAAAGAAGGTGCAAAGGGATGAGAAACGGGGGAGGCTGGATCGTGGCCCCCCACGAGTTTACAGGAACCGAGATTGAATCATACCTGAGGTGCGGACTCGCGTTGTTTCGGTGTGGCAACAAGATGCGCGCTCGAGGATGAGGGAGACGAGCATAGGGAGAGCGCGTTGGGGTTGTCATCGGAATGGCGGGACAGGTGCCGATCGTTGTGAGCGCTGAACGAAAGCGGTGGATGATCGTCCTTTGGTGACTCAGAGAGGCCGTGGGCGGGTGAAGTGGGCTCCAGAAATGAGCTGTTGGCCTTTGCAGGAACGATATATGTGGAGAGAAAGTGAGCAACTCTCCCTGTCAGTGGGCCATAATTCTCGACGAAGGAACGTTGGCGTTGGCGTCTCTCCTCAGCTTCTTGCTCGAGGATCTCCTGCCTCTCCATCTCTGGTGACATCACCCGTGTCTCCTTATATCCAGCGGCGCGGAGGAGCTCGTCGAATGTCTCAAACTCGTTGGAGGATCCGCGGCGGTATGGCTGCCCATTGGAGAGGGTAGAGTCGTAGCGACGAATGGGACTCCGAAAAGCCATCCTTGGGGAAGAGGCAGTCGGGGGGGTCGTGGGTGGGCTGCTGGTGACTGGAGAAGCAACAGCGGGGGTGGGACAGGGTGCTGAATGCGAGCCATGGTCTAATGGATCGCCTGACATTGAGAGCGTGTAATGGTGGTGATATGGCTACAAAACAGCTAGGAGTGGCTGATTCCAAGCGGCAAGTGACTGCTTGTTCGCACTTCGTCTTAAATTCTTACCAACCACCACACCGCCATGTCCTAGTATGCATAATCCATGGCCATCATTACGAATATTATTACCCACTGACTCTTTTCGCGACATTCAAGCGTAATACTCGGCCAAAACGTCTCCAAGTCGATGCTCTCCTTCCTTACACTCGCTACCGTCGGTGTTGCGACCTATGCAAGTCGTGGCAGCGGTAAACAAAAAAAGCAGGAGCACGTGCAAGAGTCCTTTGGGGCCTCGGGCAAGTACGTAATTTTTCCAACTTTGTGGGTGTGTTTTGTGTTGACTGGCTGGCTGACAGGGAGGAGGAAGAGTTGTACGCCAAGTAACCTATCTGTTCTATATTCCAAACGTACTCATGCCTTACATTTACCTCTACAGCATCAGAAATTTTATCGCCGAGGCGGAAAAAGCGGACAAGGCAAAACACTGATGACGGAGCTCGTCGCGACCCTCGGAGTGCGTCGCATACCGATAGACATATGGTCCTTGAATTGCTGTAAATTTATCTGCCGTTTATGGGAGTGTCCGTGATGGCCATCTGGTTTCGACCTTGGTTGTACTTGAACCACGTCGTTGTCTGTCAATGGAATCTGCAAAGCCTTCGCCGCTGAGACCACTCTCCTTAAACTCGGCGGGTCCACGTCCCCTCCAGCTCTGCTTCAGTCCTTCGCCCGCTTCACCCTCGGCAGCAACGCCGCCAAGTCGGCCATCCCACCTTAAACGCGCCTCAACGATATCTTATTCTCCACGATCTCCATCAACATGCGTTCCACAGTCACCCGCTAGGAGCCGTCCTCCGTTCTCTGGAGCAAATTCTCCTCAGTCCCACAGAGCAAGTCTCCGGGCTGCCAGAAGAACCTCGTACGATCCTTCTCTCGCACTCGATTCCATGCTCTCCAGTCCCCTCACAAGCCCTCCGATAACCGCGACGCACCGCGAGGAAGAACCGCTCACCCTCGCAGAAAGGTATGTGGGTCGCCCAGACTTCTGTCATTACTCACCCGTCATCACGCTTACCTCCCCTGATGATCCCTCGTCATGTGCTGTATAGACACGCAGAACTGCTACAAAAAATCGCCGCCAAGGAAGCCGTTTGTCTCGACCACCGCACACAACTCACAGCGCAGGAAGACGAGCTCAGAGCCCTCAAAGCAGAATGGAATTCAATAGTGAACCGCGATGCTCCACAGTCGATGACCAGCTCCTCGTCATCCTCCAACGTGCTCTCACAGGGCAAAGACTTTGTCAACGGGCTCTTGGCAATCGCAAATGCTGCGGGATCGGGTTCTAGCGTCTCACCTAGGAATTCATTACTGTTTCCGCTTGTCCCTCCCCCCTCAGAGAGGGAGCCCGCTGCATCTGCACCTGCGCTTGAGTCTTCTAAGGGCCACCTCGCACACGCCCGGAGCGCATCTGCAACGCCATCGGACTCAAGTCGGGCGTCCTCCATTTCTGGGTCCTCGCTGGCTCGGAATTCGGTCTCGTCAACGTCCTCTATGACAGATGGACCGAACCTCCACGCGGTTACCTCAAACTCTGGTCACGGCCAGCACGGGGTAACCTTACCTGGCGCGTCGTCTGTCCCCCTTGCACCAATATCAGTATGGACTGCCGCCCTCCCATCGCTCGACTCACTCCCAGGGACCCTTAATAAGAAATGGGAGGATATCCAAAAGAATAAGACGTACGTGGTCTTCTGTCCCTCACTCATCCCACCCGCTCTTGCACTCGTGTCCTAAATCCCACCTTTGACTGAAATCGAGTGATGCAGACTCTCTAAATCCTCCAAACGCGCTTCCTTGATCATCTCCGACGTTTCCAAATCGTTCATTGACACATTTGCGGGGCCCGCACACCAGCCCATACGACCAGGCAAACCAATATTAAAGTCGACTGTTCCAGCCTCCACTTCGACAACGCGAAAGTCGCTGTTGGATGGTGATGACGATGATGACGGGTTTGGACCGCTTATGAGCGCCGCACTTGCCGAAGGTGACCAATTGGGCCAGACGTTGGTGCCCACTCCGATTTCGGCTACAACTTACGTGGCGAGTAAGAAGAGCAAGAAGGCGGTGGAGGACAAGGAGGAGGATTGGAATTGGTAGTCGGTTGGTCGACTTGCGGTTCTCATTTGCTATCCGCTAGCTTTATATCCCCAATTTCTTGGTCAATGTCTTACGCTGTTTATGAGTTATACTATATTACATCGCGTTCTCGATGGCGACGTTACAAACGATAGTTACTGTAGGTCCGATGCAGACGTCAATAGAATCGACACTTGGTCTCATCCTCTCGTGTCACCGTCTACCAAACTGCCTTCCCACGGATCAACGCGACCTCATTGAAATAGGAGTGCCTAGTATGTCAGCTGTGACTGTTCAACCGCCTGTCCCGGCCCCCAGCAGCTCGCTGGAGACGACCCCGAATGCGTTCAAATCGAACTTACCACTCGGGAGGGCGGACAAGTACCGAGGGGCGAGTGTCGAGGTCCGTCTACTCTCGTACGGGATTATGAGGAGTGTAGGAGTGTTGATGGGGTGTAGGACTTGCAACTTCCACCCGCGTTTTGTTTGTCTCAGTTACAGCTAGTCGCGAGGGCCATAGAACTAGCATACGAGCGCGACTACTCGCACATCCCGTACGTCGCTTTCCCCATTGTCTACCCCTCCGCGCTGGATATCGATCGGGTCGGGCTCACTCAATACATTCTCGCCTGCACCTGCGCAAACAACGTTCACTCAATGGGGTATGCTTAAACTGTGCAAACTGTGCCTGTTGCGCAATCCTCTGTGCCTATGGCCCCATCCCACCCACTAATCCTGTGCCGCGTCCGGCGACTTAACACCCAGAATACTGAATCGGCACCGGCGACCGCTGGGGTACATTGACGTTTCCGCACTCAAAAAGCGTTGGGAGAAGGGTGAAATCAACCAAGTACGCTCGGTCCTTGTCACTTATCACTTTCAGTACAGAACGTTTGATTTGCGTTGCTCGTTCCTTCGTTGGGTTGAATACAGGATGACCAAGTTCAGAACCTGATGGCTAAATTTGATCGGTCTGCTAAACGCGAGTATACAGTCATGACGCCGTTCTCGCCCTTGGAGGATTTGGAGGCGTTCTTGGAGAACAACTTGTTCGCCTTAGGTGCGTCTATGCGTTGTGCCTCGTGCCCACTTTGGACTATTGATGTATCCGTCCCCGTCGGTACAGTCACCGATTCCGAAAGAAAATTTGTCCTTGCCGTGGCGACTCAGCAAGATCTCGATGTTCGTCCCTGCGGTCGCAGCTGTGACTACGGATTCGACTACTGACAACTCCTTTTGTGCAGAACTTCGTCACACGACGAGGTCGCAATTTCTGATCATCGTTACGCGCTTTGATCCTACGTCCTCGATTCCTTTCCTTATGGGTATAATAGAAATTGGACTGTGGTATTAATTGTGTATTTGATTAGAACGTGTGAGGTATAGTATGTATGAGCGCAAGGACGGCAGACTTTACAGGGGTATGACGAGGGGGTATATGAAATAGTCAGAGTACCAGACAACGATACATAACCAAACACCATTATGACTGAACGAATGCTGCATGGGCCATGAGAATTATCCACACCGCACCAGAGTATTCAGGAATAGAATAGAATACCAGTCCACCACCTTTCATGGCCTTACTGAGAAATACTGGGCTCCTCAAAAAGGTGCACACCCCTCTTTCCACAGGCGGTGACAATATGGCCCCAGGCCTCCTCGTCTTTCAGTCCACTTGCCAAGCCTCGTTGGACATAAACTCGGTCGAGTTTCGGCAACCAATGTGCATGGTTTAGTGCTTCCCCGAGTGCCCATGCATCAGTGGTAGGGGCTGCCCGCCCAGGGGCATGTAGCTCGTAGAGCATCAATGTCTTGATGCTGGTCAAGTGCGAGGTGGCTTCAAACCAGATATCCGTGAGGCAGTGTGGACCAGCTAGTGAGAGGGTGGACAAGGAAGCGTGTGGATGAACGATTCCCGGGAGCCCTTCTACATCTGATGAAAGGGTAGCGGACCCAGAGGCAGGGAGAACTGCTTGAGGGGCTGCAGGTGATCGAGAAATAACTGGGGGGGTGAACGGCTCGAGTGCTTTTTGGAGGAATGTAACGTCGTACGCGCTGAGAAGGAGGTGTGTGATATTTTTGACGGCCTCGAGACGAATTTTCTGCAAGGGCATCTTGTACTTGTACACACTGGAGATGTGGATGTCTAGCTCGCGAACAGTAGGCGGCAGGGATTCGAGCAGGCCGCCAAGCGCAGGGTGCGCCTCGGCCGCAGTGATGATCACGTGTGTGAGGGACGGAAGGTTGGGCAGAAGCTGAGCTATGACGGGCCAGCTTGGAACTAGCGTTAAGTTGCCAGTCGCGAAGTGGGCGTGAAGGGTCCTACAGAGAAGACGGCTTCTTTGTTGGAACGGGGTGAGCAGCTGAGGCGACTGATCATATGCTTCAGTGCTACTCCGCCAGTCGATTATTTTGCTATATCGCTCAATTGCGCCGAGGTCCGTCAGAGATACATATGTGAGGGCGATTCGTTGCATGGCTGTATGCCATGAGGTATGCACTAAAGACAATCGTCGGTAGTTTTCCAACCGCGGATACAGCCCGATATCAGGGTGAATGCTGCCTGCGCTCGTTTGAAGCGCGCTATAGGTATCGTGGTTCATATATTGGGGTGCGTCGATCGGCGTAGGATCATGGTATGTGGGTTGGAATTCCCCGTTCCCGGGCAAGGCCGCAATCCCGGGGCCATGCCAGACGTACGTCAGGATGATCTCAACGATTTCTGACGGTAAGCTGGACATGCCAGCGACGGGTAGCACCTCTTGGACAAGGTTCTGGGATGCAGGCTGCTGGCGCCTCTGTTGTTTGGGCTTGCTGGCGAGAGCTTCGACGAACCTTCGTCTCGAATGGCCGTCTTGTTTCGAAGAAGCGGAGCCCATAGTAGTGCGAGTGAGATGCGAGTGGGATGTGTGTGAGTGTACTGTAGAAAGAGCAATGTCCCTCCTTAAATGCGGTTGAGGCCAAATATGCCGACAGCTCGGGGCCGGGCGGCTGATGTTGTTCCTCTCCCCTTCCAATCGTTTTCCGACATAGCAATTACCAACCGGAATTTGCTGCCAGGATGCGCTTCCCGACGCTCTTGTCGCTCTTGTCGGTGGTCCTAGCAACCATACACTCAACCCCCCTGAAACACTCCGTCTCAGGCTGTCGAACAACTTCCGGTAAAATTATGGGAGGAAAGTGTTGCACAGGCGTTATAGGCTCCTACCTTGTGGATTCCGTTCCCCACAAATCACGCGTCCTGTATTCAGCGCGTAACTTCGTCGTTGTAACTATCACAATTAAAACTAGTGGCCGTCACTAAAACACACCCACCTTGAACTCGCTCTTCTATATTAATCGCGGCCGGAACCATCCGTAAAGCAACCGAATAGACCCCGATCGAAATTTAGGAGGACGTAATTGTGCGACTGATCTGGGAGCCTGTGCTGCTGGACCCCACATCTCGTCACACCATCATTCATTATTATTCATTTTCAAGAACGCGAGTCTCTCCTTCGTAGGAACATTATGTTGCGCCGCGTCCGTCGTGCACGTGGTCGGGATATCAGTCCGCGGTGATATCTCAACTATGGTCTCGGGAGGCTCCCTTGTTCCTCATTACTCGAAAATCCTGACGCCTCTCACTCGCTGCCTCGAACCCTCCGCGTTCCGACTCGTCATGAGGCACAATCACCTCGCTACATCTACAAATAAAAGGTTAAGGCGGCAAGACAGTGGTTGGTTGCAACATTTTCACTGTAAGCCCTACTGTGCCTGCCATTTGATCTGGTTGCGACATGAGGGAGGTCTTCTTGGCCAATATGGCTTGTCAGTGGCCGAATCTCCAATCACTAACGTAACTTATGGGCCGCAGACATTGAGGACATCATCTTGCTGGTACTCGAAACTTACGACCTCTCGACTCCAACTCATTACAACATCAGGGCACAGGTGTCTCCATCCCTCAAGTACCTATACGCCGTGATGCTATCCCGCAACGAATTGAAGCTTTATGGTCCTCTTTTCCGCCACGGGTCTAGGTTCCTAACTATAAGCATCAGCGGTACCTTGGTCCTCAAGCCAGTTATTGCCTAAGAATATCTCGGTGGCCTCATTACTCTGGAGGTTGACGTTCACTACTGCGGTCTCCCCATGCCGTTCAAGCTCTGAGAATCTGGGATTCGGTTCACACCCAAGCTTTACTAAGGTAGTCAACCTAGCTCGTAATAACTACTGATTTTGGCAAGCAGACATTGCTGAATGAGTACTCGGGGTGTACGATGACGTACTAGCAAGGCAAAGATTTGGCATTTCTGATACATGGGAAGACGTTCAAAAATCAGAGTAGTTTGAGCATTTGAGGGCACAGGCCAAGTAATGTGCTGAGAAGGGTGTCCACTTCAAAGATTTGTTGGAAAGCACGTTGGAGGTGGTAGTATAGTTGGCATTGAACAAGAGGCAAGAGATAATGTGGGTACCGAATGAGTGATACCGTTAATCTTCTTGATTTTCACGTGTCCATTACAAAGCCTGAGGGCGATGTGGAGTTTTCGCATTATCTGCCGCTGGTTCCACTTCTTCGATCAACGGATTGCCTGCATCTCCCGGCTGTAGCTCTACGTTCTCTAGGAATCCGTTGTCCACGAGGAATCGGATTGCCTGTGAGAGGTTTGAAACCGTGTGGCGAATTTCGGGGAGAAGGAGCTAACAAAAATCAGTCAGTAGAGAGCAACACATCTCAAAGCTTGATATCATATTACCCGCTTGAGAAGGGGAGGCCGTTGGGCAAACGGATGTTGAATGACTCGTGGTTGTCGAGGCGCTTTGCGAGACAGGGCGGGAGGCCAGGAAGCGGGCTGGGAAACCTCGGGTTTTTTCTGGATCTTCTCATATCTTATACCTCAGTCAACGTCACTACTTGAAAATGTCACTCACGTCTAGCCCTTCCACAGTGGCTCCAGAATCATAACGTGACACCAATTGCGCATCTTCTGATGCCGGTGGTTTAGAAGAGATGGCATCTTTGATTGGATCTATATCCGAGTTCGAACTCTCTTCGTCCGAAGCCGAAGTCGAGCTGGAATCATGTTCCACCAAAGATTGTGATGGAGGGATAGCAGAACGAGGTCCTGGAGTGAGAGCGGGTCCAGGTATCGACACCGATCGTGCAATCCCTCTTCCTCTTCCCCTTCCTCTACCTCTTGCTCGCCCATAACCAGGAGGGAACGAACCAGGAGGGACGTCATAAGTCGTACCCCAACCACGAGAGCTTTGTCGTTGGAAATTAATGCCTTCGTCGTTTCTTTTGCGTTTTCGTGAGTTCTCAGGAACCAACTCTCCTCGCTCAATCGCCTCTGCTCGACTTTTCAACTTTTCCTCGACTCTTGCGGCACAAGGCCACTTCTTCTTGCGTTCGGCTATCCAGGCATCTATCGCTCCGGGAGTATTCAAGGTGATTCCCGTACCGGGTATTGGCATATTAGGCCTTAGGAGCTAACGTCAATAGGGAAGGAGGAAGGGAGCAAGTGGGCGTACCCTCCCTCACCGTCAGGAGGGTTTTTGCGGGGCTTCCATCCAGGTGGAAAGATGAGGTGGCGATCCATTTTGTGGATTTCTAAAACCTTTGGGGTAGGACCTGACCAAGGACACCCGGGGTGCGCACATCGATAAGGACCACCTGGTCCCTGACGAAATGGGCGGTTCGGAGGGGTCGGTTGAGGGCTCAAATCCAGGGAAGGATAAGCTGAGGAAATTTGCCTGTTGAGTATTGGTGCGTTCCGTTGCTGTTGACTAGATATAGAGGGACCCTCTCCACTATATGCAGACTGTAGAGAGGCATAGTAATTCGAGTTTGCGTAGCTGGCTCTGGGAAGCGAAGCAGCGAGTGGATTCCAGGCTAAGCTCGGTTGCTGAGGTGCTTGTGGGGATTTCCCGTTGTGCATAGGTCCAAAGGTATGACTCCAGTGGCTATTGGCTATTGTTTAGAGAGCAGCACCACAAACTAGCAGGCGACGCAGGATCCAACCTGCATTTCGCAACCTGGACTTGCCTTCAATACTGCCCGCCTCGAGAAATCACGACTGGGCCCCACTTGAATGGATTCCTTGATTCCATTCACAACATCTGGAGCGCTTGTCGATTGCGTCGACAGTGCGTACAGTGAACTCTTGGCCGCCCACCAACACTGAATTTTTATGAAACGACTGCGGCTCCGACAAATGTAGAAAAGATTTTGGTCGTACTTAGAGATGGAAGGAAGCTCCTTGGCGTGTTGCGTTCGTATGACCAGTTCGGTATGCGCCGTTGTGTGGATCAGACGGATCGCGACTCAAACCTGGGTTAGCGAACCTTGTCATTGATATGACTGTTGAGCGGACACATCTGGGGCGTTACTATGCCGATAAACAGGTTGGCGTGATGGTTATTAGAGGTGAAAATGTTGTGTTAATGGGCGAGATTGTACGTTCTTCATTTCAAAGCACCGTTCTGTCTGCCCTTATTTGCGTTAATATTGCCGTATAGGACCTTGATGTAGAGGATGAGGTTCCTCTGCAAGCTGTCCCCTTTAAGGAGCTACAAGCCCCGGTCAAGCAGGAAGTGGAATCCAGGAAGAAGCGCGAGTCTGAGAAGACCAAGGTCCTATTTGAGAAATATGGCTTTAGTAAAGAGGGTGGAGAAGGTGATGATTATTGAACCGCGGGCGTGAGTGTCCGCCATTGCCTGGGTTCGTACAGCCACATTGATATTGGTTTGGCTCTTTCAAAGGAATCTTAGTTCATTCCTGCACTCTTGTGAACCGCGTTTGCCACACAATGCAAGCCAACTTGTCCCCGAACACCCTTCGCTGTCTTCCCTCGATTCCTGGCGTTCCATCTTTGCCGTACGTCCAAGCAGCCACTACTCCCAAGAAATGGCCGCTTGGGCTTTCTCTTGCCGATTGGCTCAAAGTTAGAGTTGTCGCTAAAGACTCGGGCCTTGGGCAAGGAGAGTATTTGTATTGAATAACTTCATGTGGATGGACGGCCGTGGACGTAGCGAAAGCTTTTTGCAGGTGCGTGATAGTCGCCCACCAATCAGTAAGCAGATCACCTCGTCAATGAGAAAGATTCTGAACGTCACCCACAGCGGAATTGCCTCGTAGAGAAAGCACTTTTTCACCACAAGCACACCTGGCATAGCCGGACAATTCCACGGCTTGCCTATCTCGTCGAAAGACTATTTCTATTGCTTGTCTGGAAACAATGGTGGGTATGTAGAAAGTTGTGTCCTCGGATTGCTCTCATAGTCGGAACTGGCCCATATCTTTGGGCCTGACACCTAGCCAATATAGGGTGGTATCCTTCTTGAGATGCTACAAGGTGCGGGTGCCGTAATACTTACAAGGACGAATGTCCTACAAACGCCAGCCTCGCATTGCAGTAGTGGACTTGAGCAACTCAGATCTCCCTGGTAGCCTGAAACGTAGTACAAATGCCAGAAGAATCACGGCCTCGCGATGCATGTAGTGCCTCGCTTCCAGAGACCCTTCTGTGAGCGCACACACGGAATTTGTATGGAAGAGTAATGCGACACGGCTGGGAGCAGAGCATTACTCTCCCATAAACACTAAGTCCTCTCAGGGACGTAGGTACTGCTCATTCTCCAGAATAGATAAATTACACTATTGCCATTTCTGCTATGATTCCAGATACCCCGAGACTCGTGTTTGACCAGAGAGGTGAACCGAGACTGTATATTCAAAATAGCAATCAGGAAATCAGAAAACAGATGGGATGTAATGTACAACAAGACTATGTATGAAAGCTGATAGAAATACAGTGGTGATCCTAACCAAGGTCTTTCTAGTATCTGTGCAATCTATGTCAAAGCAAAGTCTTCTTCATCGTCTTTTTCCACCATCGCCCATTCCTCCCCATGTCCATCTTCTAGCAAGGTGGACAGCCCCGATTTTCTGCTTGTCCGATCCGGTGGTGGTCGCAGCTTCTTTCCAGTCAAGTGCTCCACCATTGTATCAAAGTCGAGAGGGAACGCACTTGTGGTGGGGCTAGCGAGCATTCTACCATGATGCGGTGGATGAGCTACCCCTGCTGTGCTTCCAGCCACGCCTAAGGGCATCGGAATGGGTGATGGGTGAATCGAGGCAGCGCGGGCGGCGTCAGCCGCGGATGACGACGTCTGATGGGAGAATCGACCAATGTTGGAACTCGAACAGAGAGTCCAGAGGTTGGAGATAATCTCGCCAGATTGATGCAGTGGGACAATTACGGTTTGTGTATATGCGAGATAGCAAACGTTGTATGCGAGCATGCAGTATGCTAACGCGAACATATCGGGGTTACTAGGTGCGGATACTGGGGACAAAGCACCAGGAATGGGGAGTTGTAAAGGGCACGGCGAGGTCCATCTACATACAGGATCAGGAGAGGGGCCACCACAATACGGAAAGGCGCTCACTTTGACCAGTTACCATTTGAGCTACCTGGTCCGGCTCGTAATGATGGTATCCCAACACCTGCTCGTTGCCCAGACCAGGTGACTTCGAAGGGCAACTTGACACCAAGATACGTGCAGAGCACCCTCAGGAAGTGTAGTGTGTGCATGAGTGCAGCGTTAACTTCATCAGGTGGAGATTTGTGCACGTCTGAAGGTAAAGGCAGCGGCAACCCAGCAATAGTCCACTCTGGCCGTGTCTGTGAGAACCCAATCCGGGGAAATGCAAACAACATGGATCCAGCAAGTCCCATATGCCTCTGTGGACCGCGAACTTCCGTCTCTGCGAGGTCGAACGCTTCGACGAGCTCCTCCACCAAGGAGGCGCGCGCGCGCACGATCTGGTGGTTGATGTCGTCAATGCCGTTAGCCCACTCGTGCATTGGATCCAAGAGACTGTGTGGTTGGAAGGATCGTGCTGTCAACAGGTTTGTGCGACGTGTGGCTAACTGCGTACGCATGGCGGCGAGGCGGGTCCGGGCTAACGCGAACCCGTGGACTCAGCATAGATGGATTCTACCACTGACAGAGAGGCGTACTTTCGTCATTCTTTGGCCGCAGCGCGTGGGTTTCGCGACGCAGCTCATTGGTTCTTGCCTCTGTGGTCGCTATTGTTGCGCGTACCGTCCTAGGCCCTTCGACAGCCTTGAGGGCGGTTGCTACTCGTTCATTCTGGGTATTTCGTTCCGCCGCCAGCCGTTCCACCTGCTTGCGATGTTCCCGAAGTCTTCCAAGGGCGACCGAGTTAGCCCTCCAGCATGTTCTGGGCATATCCCAGCTCACCGTTCACTAAGACAATTAGTACAAGTAAATTTCCGTTGAAATTGTTCACATGTCTGGCAGTCCATAAGTAAGGAAGAGTCGAGTTTAGTCAGGCGCTGTTTGTATCTCGACATAAGCGCGAGACGCGTTCACAGCGTACTAGTGCTTTGTACTTCAAGTTTATTTCACAAAGTCACGACAAGAAAATACAGGTCACAGAGATGCGCACCGCACACAGGTGATATATCGTGCAGACTGAACAGGACGTGCGAGACTGGGTCACCAAGCTGCGGGTAGGGTTTGGGGTGGTAGTGTGCGCACTTTCGAGACACGGAGGGTGAAGAAGGAGGAGAGCAAGGAGGGGGGTCCAAGGAAAATTTGCATTGCATCGCAGCGTATTCAGCACCATGGCTGGAGCATGTACGTGACCGTTTTAGAGCGAAGGGAAGGCGTTGGTGTCCTCGACGTTCAGGTCTTGGGTTTGAGACTGCTTCCTGTCACCGTAGCCGCCGCGTCCACGCCCACGACCTCGTCCATCGCCACGTCCACGTGTGTCGCCTCGACCACGACCAGTACGTATTGGGCGCTCGAAATGGGCGTCGATATCAATATATTGCTTCGGTGCCTTCTCGCTGCGAGGTTTGGTTCCAGCACTCTTGGTTTGCTGGTAGAAAGGGGTCAGAGAGGTGGAAACTACGAAGGGGGATGACTGACCTTGCCAACAAAGTAGTTGTCGGTTTCCGAATCCTTCTTGAGCGCAACGGCGTCCTTGAAGGCGTCATGGTCGATCCTGCGCAGTTCGAGCTTAGGTACGGTCTCGAGAGGAGTTTTCTTCTTGAGATACTCGTCAAGGGTTATTTTGTTGTCGTCTTCCTCGTCGTCGTAGCGCTTCTTTGGCTTGCCCTCACCGTCAGGAGACTTGGGGTCACCTTCTTTGGGATCACCATCACCCCAACCGACCTCGGTGTTTTCTGCTGGCGCAGGGGCCGCCCAGGGATCAGCTTCACCTTCAGTTGTAGCGGGGGCGCCGGAATCCCAGCCGCCAGTGGTACCACCACCTCCACCACCACCACCCCAAGCGTCTCCAGAGTCTTTGGTCTCCTTGGAGGCGTCTGCAGCGCCTTGCGTTTCGGCCTTGTACTCAGTGTCGCCACGATCGCCACCCCAGCCTTGGTGAACCTTCTTCTGCGTGTCGCTGAACGAGGAGACGTGTAAGTGTCTCGGCGAGAAAGAAAGAAGGGTGCACATACGTTACACCGGTAGCAGAGTGCCTGTCTAAGCGTTCACCCGTGCCACCACGGCCGCGTCCACGGCCGCGACCACGACCCCTTGCGCGTTCGCCGCCGCGCTCACCACGCTCACCACGCTCACCGCGATCGTCTATCGTAGAAGAGAAGGTGGATCAAGGAGGGCAAAAGGCCACATGAGGGCGGGTAGTTAAAGGGAGATTGTGAGAAGTGGCACGTACAGTACTTTTTCTCGCCCACAGGGTTCTCCTCGGCTCCGGGGGTGGAAACAGGGGCCTGAGGTTTCCCCCCACGGTTGTAGTAGCCGCCACCGCGCCTAGTGTTTGTGGCGGGCTTCTTCTGGTTGGGCGGAGCTTGGACGGCGGAAGCGGGATTCTCAGCAGCCGGGGCTGAGGTAGGTTCCACGTCGTCTGAGTGCGTGTGGACGCTGATGGTTAGCAGCAGGGACAGAAGAGGGCACGTCGATCTCGCGGAGGGCTGGGGCTATGGCGGAGACGGTGATGAGATATACTAACCGATGAGGGCAGCAAACGAGTTTTTGGAGGCCACCGACGACATGGTTCCGGTGCCTCGTTGGTGGACTTCCAAATGTAGTTCTCTTTGGGAGAAATAGCGGAAATGGTGAATTCCAAAACAAAAGAAATCAAATGAGCTAGAGACCACAAATATTTGGTCGATTGCGGCCGCCGCTGCGTATATAAGGTTCGCTCTCTGTTTGTTCATCACTTGGCGGCTGTAAAAAAAAGCATCTCATACAGGACTCGTCCGCCTTCGGGACTGGGCAGGTCGATGATCATCGAGACCGTAACGCAGCCGCAGATCGCAATCAAACACGATGGGAACTGGGTGCGGCGTGCTCGTTCTCATGAGGGCGGTCTTCAGATCACTCGCGGTGCTCGCTTCGTCGGCGCCGTGTGGGTTGTGTCGCAATTTCCCGTTGTACATCTCGTCACTGATATTCATATGCTGGAAAATAACCATTATTGTGCAAGCTGATCGAAATGAAGACTTACGACAAGTAAGGTCCCATATCATAGGCACAAACCTAGTTTAGGACCCTCTCTTCAATGCTGAAGACCTTGAATCCGTTCGTTTACTTTACTTTCACTTCCGATTGCTTTAGTATCCATCTCGTCGCGGCTTCTGAGTCGCTCAACGAGGTTGCTATGGCCATCCGACGATTGGTCCTGTTCTATTACCTCATTTTGAAGCTAGCGAACATCCTGCTTTTAGGTTTTCTTTCTTTGCTTGAGGGACTACAAACCTACCTGAACCTATTCAGTAACGATCGACACTTTTGACTGCAAGCCGCTCGACAGAGCACATCCTCACATGAAGTCCGGGAGAAACGGCACTGGACCGCCAGCTTTTTCTTCCCTCCCTTGCTCGGAATACCCCCAGAGCGCACGACTTGCTACTCTCCTCACCGTGACCCTTCCTCGTGTTGCAGCGGGGCCATCGAGACTCCCAACCTCGCAACTTTCTCGTCAACGCGTCCCCCCAATTCGCTACTTATCGTACCAAATTTATCTATCTCCTGAGATTCGTGATGACGAATTTTTCGCCCAAACGTCGTCACCGGTTACTTCGAAGCTCGAGGTAAGCAGTGCTTATTCTCACTCCTTTTCATCTTTGGTCACGAACGCTTCACTATCTAGATTCAGAAGGCTGGAAGGTTCCCGAGCATGCCTATAGCCAGCCCACTGGGTTCGAGTTCACCCATGACCACCGCCCTTCGAATTACACTGGCACCCTCCCCGTGATCGACTTCCTAGCTAGCCGAATACGACGCAGCCCTTGGGTTCGTCACGCCTGCGGTCACTGTCTCATCACCCTTTAATGGTGTCCATCGTCCTCACCTAGAAGATAGGCGTCGTTATCGCACCACGAGGATCGTATTAACTGAACCTTAGTATAACGTGCCCGAAAAAGGTTCGCATCCTGGGAACACCTGATGAAGAGCAATATGGTGGTAAAATCCTGGTGGAGAAAACAAGTGCGTTCGATGAGGGGATGTCTGATTGATGGCTCACCTAATGCTACTCAGGTAGGCTGTAGCGGTATGTTCTAATTACCACTCACTGATCATTTCCTTAGCCCACGAGTGCTCGCCATACAGCGTACAACGGCATCATTGGCGTCGAACATGACAAGTAAGTTAGCCGTTAATGTGGTCGCACTGCATAGCTAATCGAGGTAACAAAGCCGTCTCCAAAGCCTCACGCGCTCTTCTCCCTCAACAACCCAGCGAGATATCCTCCAGGAACGAGTTCTACAGCCACGCCACGGGGACACTGGAAAGTCCGTCTCCAACGTAGTGCGGACAGACATCAAGCTTGGAGTCAGCGGAGGTAACCTCCACACAATCGACAAAAAGCGTGGAACAACGGAAAACGGAGCGTTTATTCACATCAAATGGACTGCCTCCATAGGTCCGTGTGACGTAGTTCTGGACTTGGGCCTAGGAGGATATGCTGAAGAGGGGACCAAAAGGAGCGCTCCTTTTACCGGCCCCTCTCGAAAAACTCTATCTACAAGTACTACCTCCTGCACCACACAGCGAACAGCGAACTCGACCTCTTCACCTCCGTCCGGACCAGATGGGATATCGACTTGGCGGCTGCCGATGCAGTAGCAGGGGCGTGGCCAAACCATACGTTTCCTCCGTCGACTGGGATACGGTCTACCTCTGAGTCAAGCCGCCTCCGTACCTTGGCCAATGTATAATGAACACCATGTCGGGCCTTAGGATTTTGCTCTCAGCGTCGACTATTGCTCCCGCCGTGGGATGGTACAGTACGTTGCCCCTTCAACCACGAGCCCGGCTCTAAGGTTCTCTCCTCCTGACCGACCTTGCCTATTCTAATAAGGAAGTCATAGTGAGAACCATTGCCAAATCGCCATATTGATCTCGTGAAGTTGACCAAGGCCAGGGCATATGTTGCGTAATACGAGAAAAGGAGGTGGCTTTCGATGCGCTATTCAAACTGTATTATTAAATATTTGTGGATACATTAACGACTGTCCCCAGATGAATTGAAACTGTTTAATTAGATAGGGCAGAGACATGGATAGTTGTGAAATTATGCGTGGAACAGCCTTTCTCGGAGCTCACGCGCGAATCGCCGTCGCTCATTTCGCGAGTTGACGGCATCACCGACGACGCCCGCATTCTCGACGGCCCGTCTGCTAAGGTACGGCCTTCGAACCGGCGAATGATGTCAGATCGAAACAAGGAAACCTTGAGAACACTCACATAACACCTTCCAGGGGACCGTAAGGCAGATACTTTGTAACCAGGGGGCCTTCAGGACAATTGAGGCGATAGGCGAGATAATGGGTCAGTTCGTCCGCCATGGCTGGGGGGAATTAGTAACCACGCCAAAGAACAATCCTCGATAGGTGCTCACCATATAGTTGAGCGAATTGGATTTGATTCCCAACGTGTGGAGAGACGTCAATTCGACCGCCGTTTGGTTTGACAAGTCCTTTCTCAATCAACGCCTCGAGCACGAGGTCGCAACTCTTTCGGTTGTGAGTCGCAAACATGATGCTGAAGCGTGGAAGGCCCGCTTGATCTGAAATACGGTCCACGAGTACCCTGGCGCATCTATTGTAATTCGTGTCTGTCTCAGTTTTGATCGTCCAAACGGGTGGGACGGGAGCCTTGTTCGCTGATATATCCTCCTTGTCATAAGCAGCCATTTCGTGCCCATGATATGCGCCACGGACGAGCTTCACTCCTAAACTGTAGTTATTAGCTGAGGCGTGATCTAATGCCGCCTGAAGGCGCTGCTGTGTACTAGAGACGCGTTAGTCAATACGAAGGATCCGACTACAACCGTCCTCACCTTCGCAGGTACGCTTGGAACGTCTGGTATATGACTGGCTGAACCGAGGATCTTGCTTCAGGGCTGCTACAACGTCGCGCCATCGCCACAGTGAATGCATCTGTGGCCGGGAGGATAGAGCTAGTAGGGTCGTATTGGTAGCGCCCCTCTTGAGAGATGTGGGCACTCACGTGTACTCGGCATCAAGAATCAGGCGGATGCCTCCCTTGACAGCAAAATCCCCAATACGATAAACGTCCTCAAGTAGGACACGTAGGTGGTGGTAATCTATTACTGATATACCGGCCTTCTTTGCAGTTTCTTCATTGCGGATCAATTCCTCAATGTCGTACACACCGCCGCACGGCCCTTGGTACTCTGTTAGCTTTTGGGAGACCCTTACTAGCGCCCAAGGGTCCGGAAGGAGTGCGGACTGTAATTGTAATCAATGGGGCCGCAGTCATCTGCAGAGGTAAATATGCTCACTAATTTGACTGCTATCCACGTCTTCCGCTCATGGGACTGGCTTCTCCCGGATCTGTCCTCAATCTGAGTGGCGACATCGGTGGACCGAAGCATTTCTGTGACATTATTCGCAGCCAGGCGTTGCATTTGGTCAAGAGTAGGCTTGGCACCAGCATCTTCCGGTTCCATTTCGACGGAGTACCCGAGTAGGGTACCCAGACCATGGCGACGCAAATCCTGTATCAACGGAATTGTATCATCCAAATGGTCCCCGCCGACGAAATGTTTGAAGAATGTCTCCCTAATTAAGGCGTGGGAGAGCTGTTTCACTCCCGGAATGGAGGTTGCAAGACGTAGGAGATATGGAGAAGCTTCAGTAAAGCCCGGGATGCTGAGAGCGCCGTACACCAAAGCTCCACGAGCAACTGCCGGTGTGGATAGGAGGCGCAGGGGGTCTGGACGGCTCTGAGGTGCTGTCACATAACATCGAAGAGTCTTGGGAATATTGACTCTGCAGCTATAAGAGAGCAAACGGAGGGGGAGGCGTCCAGGTGTCATGAGGACAAAGACAACTTGTACGCGGGTCGGAGCGAGCGGGAGACACGTGAGGTGAGTTGAGCTCCGTCAATTTGTGACCTCCTCTCAGAATCCCTACAAAGATGATCAAAGAGCCGATTATCCCGTTCCAAGCTTCTCCTGGAAACACAACAAAATGCGCAATAAATCGTAGTATTTACTGCAAGGCACAGTTAGCTCCAGAATACATATGCAAAGGTGTTTGTACCTACGAGTCAAAAGATAGTCATCTACGAGGGAAATGGGATCAAAATACGACACAGCGCGAGTAATGGCTGGCTGCAAGCTGCGATGTGACATTCGTGACGCAGTGCTACCTACAACAGATGATTGGTCATGCTTCTATTTCAACACACCCGAAATCTGGAGAACTCCCTGTCGGCAATTGAACTGTCCTGTTCTAATATAAAGAGTGCTACGAAGCGCGACGGAGAGGCGCCCTGTCGGTGACCTACCCTCCCCTCTCACTATGGACCGATTGACCACTATCAACAAGGTCATTGCTGCTGTGGTCGCTGGTTCTGTCGTTATTTGGTTTGTGGGT
>Ga0307513_10003384_pt1 | contig 21662 bp, 28 predicted proteins | sample 15_EM_MG_FD_202174 | JGI IMG/M metagenome (GOLD analysis project Ga0307513, IMG submission 202174) | Populus trichocarpa ectomycorrhiza microbial communities from riparian zone in the Pacific Northwest, United States - 15_EM | ecosystem: Host-associated > Plants > Roots > Unclassified | place... | reverse complement strand
ACCAGCAAAACCCGTCCCGACCACCAACCCGTTCGCGAAGAAAACGCCCGCTGCGATACCTGCCGCGGCAAAACCGAACCCGTTTGCGAGAAATGGGTCCGGTGCGAAATCGATAATGAAGAGCACGTCATTCTTTGAAAAGGTGGCTCCTGCTGAAGGGCATCCGGGGCCTGGAGGGGATAAGAAGAGTAAGCCACATTTTTCATTGTTAAGTGCTCGAACAGTGCTGAATTGGACGATTTGCAGAGGTTGGTCGGCCTTCCAAAGGCGAAAAAACGGATCACGGCAAGGCTAAAGAGAGCGAAAGCCAGAAGAGCGAGGGTCAGAAGGGACCAAAACAGACGACTCTCTTTGGCCTCCCGGCTGCTGTGACAGAAAAGAAACTAGACGCCAAGAGTGGCTTGTGCAAGGTTACGGGCGCAGAGGAGAATGAGACTCAGGAAATCAAGGAGGGGACAACGGAGTCGCAAGCTACTGCGATTTACGATGTTCAAGAAGACGAAGAGTTGGAAGAGACGCAGGATCTTAATCAGCCTCTGGCTCAAGAGATGAATGACGATGAGGAGCCAATCGAATGGCCTGATAGCCCTCCACCACAAAGTGAGGTAGATTGATCTCACAGATGTAATATGCTGGTTTTGGTTAGATGTTTGGGTTTCTCTGCCGCCAGCACCAACAAGTCATGAATTAAATGGTCCTGCAGGTCAAATAGGTCAGGGATATCCCTTCGAAGTGCTTGTGAGCACTCACATTACATAAAAGGCATCTACTGGCTAAGAATGGTGCGAACAAATGACTCGTAGTTGACGTTGCCATCACTGCAAAGCGGTTAGATGAGGGAAAAGTGAAAGAAAAGCAGCACGTACGCGCCAATCTGAACACCTTTCAGGAGCTCATCAACCTCTTCGTCGGTCATCTTCTCGCCAAGCTGTGTCAGAACATATCGCAACTCTCCTGCACCGATGTATCCATTGCCCTCCTTGTCAAATACTTGGAAACCACGGATGAACTCTTCTACAAAGCAGGGGCGAACTGTCAGCTGTATCGAGTCAGGCTGGTAGTCGAACATACCAGGGATTCCTGCGGGCTTGAAACCGTCCGGACGATTGAGGATGGAAACGAAGGTCTTGTAATCAACTGTGAGATATAGGGGTAAACGTCGATTAGCCCTGCGTCTTGCCCACAGCAATTGACCGCGCACCTTCTCTGGGCGAGCTAGCCACGATCTCTGCGACCTCCGCCTGGGTTGGGTTCTGGCCCAACGCGCGCAAGAGGTCACCGAGTGTCTCCCGAGGGACAGTGCCAGTACCCTTCTTGTCGAAAAGTGCGAAAGCCTCCTTGTACTCTGATCCCAGTTCAACTACGGGCGGCAGCGTGCGGCGCTCAAGTACTCACCGGCGTTGTTATCCTGTCAAGTTATGGTGAGTGCTTCCAAGTGGGAATCAGAGAGAGATGGCCTACCATCGGAACGTGAATTTGTCCGGGAAGAGGAAGCGGGTAAGAGTCAACTTGGAATCCACCACACAGATGCCTCCCTCAAAAGTCACCCTCGACGAAGAGGTAGACGACCTTGATGGTATCTCATCCTCTTCTCCGGTATTGCGGCCTATTGGACTTATGCCCGCCTCCTAGATGTCCTCGAGCAGTTCAATGCTCCTCCCATCCGACCTGCTCCGGTACCGCCGCCTTCTAATTCGACATCACAAGCCGCACCAAAGGACGCGGGCCCTACTCCGGCAGTGAAAATACCTGAAGACATTGCCGATGAGGATGCAGAGTTTGCAAGACAGTTCGCAGCAGAAATGGAAGCCTTCATGAAAGGACTGGCAAATGCGGGCACCCCTTCTCAAGTGACAGATGCAGGCAGTAGCTCCAACTCTGCGGCAGCACTACCCGATCATGAAGAACTGCGGAAAGCCTGGGAGAATCTGCTTGTAGAGGATTTGGAGGCCGACCTTGGGTCAAGCTTAGAAGGGATATCGGGTCTACCCGGGTCAAGCACTGGAAAAGCTCCTGCTTCCGATTCTACGACCACTGAGGACCCATTCCAAAGAGCAGTGACACAAGCGATGGAGAAACTGAAAGAGAGCGACGACACTATCAAGGTACAGACCAGCGCCCTACGATGACACCTTTTCCTACTAACTAGCCATAGGCTGATGAAGCAGCTGGTCTGGAATCCCTGCTTGCGAGCCTCGGACTGGCCGAGGGGGGCGCTGGAGAAGGCGATGAAGGAAATGTACAGGGAATGCTCGAAACACTGATGTCCCAGCTCATGTCCAAAGACATCCTCTACGAGCCTCTGAAAGAGCTAAACGAGAAGGTTCGTAACAATCCCGGGTCTTGAGTATCTCGATTGACATCATTCGCAGTTCCCAGGATATCTGGAAGAAAATGCGTCCAAGCTGTCGTCAGAGGATTCGCAACGATACAAGAAACAGAGCGCGATCGTCACGCAAGTCGTTGCCATTTTCGAGAAACCTGGATATTCAGACGAGGATACAACAGCGTCGACGGAGGTCGTACGCTTAATGAGTGAGGTCAGTATTTCTTCACTCCTTTCTCTTCCCTTCTTCTGATAAGAACCAAGATGCAAGCATATGGAGCGCCACCGTCTGAAATAATGGGGCCAATGCCTCCGGGAATGGTGAGCCGATTATCAACCACAGCTTGAGCGTCGATTGTCAGCTTACCTGTTCTACATCACAGGAACTTGGTCCGGACGGGCTACCGAATCCAGACTGTATCATCGCATAACTGCTTCTTGTTATTGCGCTGTATCTATTTTACATCATTACGGAAGTGTATTCATAATTTTCATTAGGTTCGATTACTGTCGTCTCACTTTTTGGGTAAAGAAGTGGGCTAGTACCCCGCTCCTGAGTAACGAACCTTGTAAAGAGGTCCTTTGGTCGTAAAAGGGGTCTATAGTCCATTCTAGGAGTCGACAGACTTTCGAAGGGTAACCTTCAGACATACTATCCAAACGCTGAGTTGTATTCTATTTCAGGAGCTGTAGGTGTCGCTGAGGCGACCCAACAAATCAGATCGTGCTGCGAAAATGGCTCATTCAGGTACAGGAGCGGGCATATCGAAAGTTTCTCCGGGCCGGCTTTGGCAAGACGGCTTCAAGCGACTGATCGATTCTAAACCTACGATGGCTCCATAGAAAATCTAGTTGCTCTAAGGATCGGTATTCGTAACCTTTTTCTCATCTCATCAGAGGAGAAGTGCATTCTCTTTCAGACTTCGTCCGCGTGTCATTATCTGCGCAGAACCCTTCAGTACTAGCGGTCCCCATTACGTACAAATCTAGTCACCATTCATATTCTATCTGGTTAAGTACATGGTAAAATAAGGAGACATTAAGGCGAGTTGTCATAAGAGGCATTTGCCAAGAACCGTTAATTATAACCGGAGAGTCCTCTTGGGAATCCGCCTGGCTTATTTGTTGTCCGAAATTTGGCGTTTACTATGGGCTGCTGTAGACTTGGGCACCTTCTGTCGCTCTGGCAGTAGAAGGGGAAGTAAGAACGTCGTTGACTAATCGATGGGGGATGAACCACGTACTTGTGTGTTGTGTTCTCATATGGCGGGTCAGGGCGTCCCTCCTCGAGAGTCGCTGACCGCAAACGTCGCACATAAGAGGCTTACACTCCTCGCCGAGTTTTCTGTGCCACCGAGAAGCCTTGAGATGCCGAACAATTTCGTCCTGCCCTTTAAACGTCTGACCACAAGGCTGGCCTATTTGAGGTGGACGCTCGCTCTTTCGCGTACACTGGGAGAGCTTTCCGCTGGTTGTGATGAGAGACATACATCGATAGCGACCGTTAGGGTAACGAACAACGGGGTGTCCTCTAAGTTCGCCAACCACCCCAGGTCCACTCTGGTCCGCAATCATCCCAGAAGAAAGAGTATGGCGGACATGTTGGGGCGTCGTGGGCTCGGTCGAAGAGGCACCACTGGCAGACTCGTAGTAATCTTCGTCAGAACGGGTGTAGGTAGACGATGAATCGGAGGGTTGATCGGGGGGTGATGTATGCCCTCGCTTGTGGGTGCGGTTTTCGAATGTCATAAACAATGGGGACTGTTCTCCACCAGGAGGAACTGCCGGAGTGTCGACGCGGAGGTGAGGGTCGGAGAACAGGTGGGATAGAAGAGAGCAGGGCGAGGGTACTGGGCAAATGAACTGGTAGTCATTGCTTGATAGGACCACCAATTGCGACAAGTTGACCGTGACTGGTGGAGGTGCGGGCTCATGTGGGGGAGGTAGGGGCATAAGGTCGAGGAGTGGAGCAAAGGCGACATCGGGAGACGGCCAAGGGCCCCAGGAATTGCCGTCACTTGACAGAGTCACCGGCAATTGATGACCCACCTCCCTTCTGAATGACTATGGTTAGTAGACAGGACGCGTGGAGCGTAATGCCAACTCACGCTCCCAAACCGACCTGTGGCCCGATTTCCGTGAGCGCTTCAAACGGCGGCCAGTAGGGGTCACTTGGAGGGGCATAGAGTTCCTCGTTATGTGAGAGGTACTCATTAATGTCCATTGTCGGGAGTTTCAGGCGTCGCGCTAATGGGTTCGCTTGTGCGTTTGTTGAACGTGATCACACTGGGGACTGTCGGAGTATCGAAAGGCCAGCAGGCGTTTTAAGAAGGCGAGTACAATAGCCGTGAATCATAGCGGCAAGAGGCAGCCTGAACAATAAAAACACCTCGCGACCGAGCCAGGAGGTCGATCACTTTGATGGTTTATTGTGAGTCCAGCGTTCCATAGGACCTGTATTGCCCGATTGGGATGCGGGATTACGCGCATGCCTTGGCATGGACACGTCGGATAATAGGGTCTCGTTGCGGAGTTCGAATCGCGCTACCTTATAAGGCAAATGTTGCAGAGAGCTATTGAATACACAATAAGCGTTTGGCTTTGCTATCAGTCCGCGACTGTCTCTGTTATCACAGCAACGTGTTTTCAGGGAGGCGAGTGAGAAGACAATAGGTGGGCGCTAAAACGCTGGCAACTGAAGGGAAGGGGAAGGAAGGATCTAGAACTCTGGGACAATTGAGGCTGGACGGATTTGACAGTGGAATGTTGTGCGTTGTACGAAACAGCAGCAACGCAGCCATTGCCCGATGTGCGCTCTTGGACTTCCAAGCAAGTATAGGGGTAAATCCCCGAGCAGTCGATCCTCCAGGTGCGATGCAGATACATTAGGAATCTTCTAAAGGTTGCTTGTTCTGGCGCGCAGGCCGAGTTCAAGGAGCTATTTCTTTCGCAACCACCACCTCAACACTGTAACCAAAATATTTTTGAAAAGACAACACCGCAAGACACTTACACACAAATAGCTAATGCCCGAAAAGTGAGCCAGTGGTCCGCAGCATAATTTTAATCATTGACGGGCTTACAGCGAAGGAAAAAAACAAACGAGTGGACTGGTACGGTTAGGGCCACCGACGTTCACTCGCACGACAGGTCAACGCTTAGTGAGAACGTCACCAGAATTACTACTGTATCAAAGGAATTCGCCAGGGCAGACCTGGACATCCGATTAGAAGTAAGAGAGGGATTGTGGCACAGAGGAAGGGAGCAGAGTCGAGCGTAATACGTTAGAGGTTAGGGAGCGTAATAATCTGTGTCCTCGCTTTCGCAAGGTCAGAGTCGGTGGCCAGGTACCGCCCAGAAGATGAGTGTCAGAGCAGAACTCAGGACGGTCACAAGGACGATCACCCAAATGGCGCGACCGAGAAGGAGCTTCTTCACGTACGGCTCACGGATGGTGAGCGTGCGGAAGGGCGTCGTCTCGGATTGGAGAAAGAAGATGAGGACCGGATCTTGCTCGTACTGGTACGATATTAGGAAGAGGACCGCCAAGAAAAAGGGTATATACAGCTATCGAGGGAACGATGGTAAGTTCGACAGCATCGCCAACAAACAAGAAACACGCACCCAGAAGCGGACTGATTTAGGCTGAACGTCCAAGAAAATAAGTGCGAAAGCAGTGGAGAGTCCTGCCCAGAGGGCGAGCAGCCCAGCAATCAGGCGCACAAGGACACTCATGGGAGTAAGGTTTCCAAACGCCTTTGACCGCAAGAAGCGTGGAAAAGCATCCTGCTCCATCGCTTTGAAGATATACTCCTTTTGCCCATGAAACATGTCAGGGACTTGAGCTAGTGCAGCGGCTTCTGTCTCGTAGTCGGGCGAATCAGGGTTGGGCGGATCCTCGGAGGAGAGGAGGAAGGTGTGAATGCGGAGTGACGGAGGGAGGTAAATCTCCTTCTCAGCAGTCGGGACGAGATATCGAGTGAAGATACGCTCGGCCGAGGCGATGAGATCTGCCTGTGTGATAGGTGCATCTCGAGGGATGATAGTAGGAACTCTGGGTCCTCGGTTCCCCGAGTAGACGCCATAGCGAGAGAGGGAGAAAGGACTGAACGAGCGCTGTTGCTCGGGGGCGACTGGGGTAGGACCGGCCCAATCGAAGGAACTTCCGGGGCCACTAGGTCGAGGCGATACGCTCCTGCGTTCTGAAGCGGCCGCAGCAATCTTCTCGGCGTCCGTCATTTCGTTGCTGCTCATGGTGCTCCTCTTTCCAGCCGGGATTCCGACGACAGTGCCGTAGATACTACCCCGACGACGAGCATAGTCCCAAAACTGCGGCCACTCCTCCTTAATCGCCTTCCCAGTCTTGGCAATGTCCCTGAAGTAGGCGCGACAGAGATTTTCGTGCTGCTGAACGTCGAGCCAGAAGTCAAGAACATCTTCGGCGCCTTCACGTTGTAGGAAGAGGCTGGAAGACGTTAATTAGCTCTAACAATCTCAGTTGTGTGATTGTATAATTATGTTGAGCCACCGAGAGCCCGTGACTCTGGTTGCTATTACGGTGAAACGGAGTCACCGCAGAGCGTACGGGGGTCATCAGCAAGGTTCGACGAGAATTGTAGTGTCCTTCAGACATGACAAACCTTGTGGGTAATACAGATATAAAGGTGTTCATGAATACGTACTAGAACATGAACAGGTCCACTGGTGGTCTGGTCTGCCTGGAGAGAACCTCCTTGAAGGTTGGAAGACGACGACCACGCTCCCTAGCCCATGTGTCTTGCTGTTGCTCGTACTCACTCGCCATCGAAGGCGGCACTTGGTTGGAGGAAACAGGCCAAGGAATCTGTGTTTGCGAGCTCGGAGCCCGACTCATCTGGCTTATTCTCCGCGGATCGCTCGACGCCATCGAAATTGACCTAATGAATATCTGACGCGGTGGGGAGCAACTAGTGGGTTCCCAGCCTTCTGTGACCTCTGCTGGAAACACGCCTTAACCGCATTTCTGCAGCACACGGCCCGTCAATTCAAACTTTCACAATGCAACGCAATCTCCAGTATGGTTCATCTCATCAGAACGGACCCCACGGCCGCAGCGCTGCACCCCGGCCGCGACAAATCCAGTTCAATCCAGACCCAGTCCCGCTCCCGCACGTAGAAAATCTCAAGAGCAAAATTTCGCAAATAATTGATTCTCTCAATGTCCTAGCAGGCACTATAGACGGAGGAGGTATGCCGGGGATGACTTCCTGGCCAGATGTTCTCGCCAAATACAACAACCTCCTCGCACAAACACATTCGCTCTCAGAAAGCTTATCAGGAAAGCATATACCGGCGCCCCCTCGTAAACCCGGTGAACCTCCTCGGCCACGCGTCAACCAATTTGAGATGATCGCCCTCCACCCGCTCATCTCCTTGAACGAACTCCAAACCAACATGACTGTTAACCTGCTCAAAACTCAACCTGTACCAGAGGTTATGACTAGGGCCGATGAGAGCATCGCCCTGTTCGCAGAGAAGCGGAAAGACGGTGCGGACGACTTCGATGTGATCAAGGAGATGCAACAGATACGCGAGGGACACGACGCGAAGGTCGACCGCGCTCTTAAGTCTGTAATGGAACTCAAGGACAAATATGACTGGAAGATGCGCATGGCGTTTGATGAACCGGAGGATCAAAATATGGCAGGAGGGCAGGAGCAGGAGACCGAGGAGAATACTGCACAGGAGGACGTGACTGCGTCCGAGCTACCCGATACCACAGGAGTCTCGACCGCGGACGCTACGGACGCGGAGATTGAGGAAATTCCCCCACCGGAGAACGGCGAGCATGACGATATGTTCTCGGACCCAGACGATGATGACGACGAGTACGAAGATGTCATGGAGGATGATTAGTACTATATCATTAGCCTTGACTACTTGTATTTGTATTAGTATTTCTTCTTGAACTTCTCCAAGTTCTTGTATATCGTCACCATGAAAAGGAAACGAGCAATCGATGACATGGAGGATGTCCAACGCTCTCCAAAGGTGCCTAGATCCACTCATGAAAGCGGCGTTTCTGACAAGTGAGCCACAGCGGCGGCCAACCAAAGAAAACTTGCTAGACGAAGAAGACGACGCACTGGACGCGCACTCTGGGTCTGGCGATGGACCAGAAGGCGAGGAGATGAGCAAAGGACCTCTTGCGCCAAAACAAAAGGCACAACCACATATGCATCGCGACCTCCCCTCTGCGAAAGAACTGAAAACTATCTTCGAGGCGTCGGAGCTATTCAAATCGAATGCTTTCAAACTCCAGGTAGGTTCTTTATCCATTGGATTTCGTAACTGCCTTCACTGACCCCCTGTCTATTCGTAGATCGACCAACTCCTCCAGACCATCACTCCAAAATCCTCTAAATCCGCCCGTGCGCCCCTTGAAGCCTTCCTCCTTAAGTTACATGACCACCTTCAGAACCTCCCATCCCGCACTCCGGCACAACCTGCTCAAGCCGCAGCAAAGTTGCAGAAGGTGGGAATCTCGGTACCGTTTCCATCACCCGCACCAACAGAAGAAACCAATTGGAAGTTCGAATTCGTGAAGCCTGTAGGAATCACTGTCGTCGGAAGCTGGGCGTTGAATATGTGTGTCAAGAGGAAGGATGGGGAGCGGTTTACCGTCGATTTGGTTGTTGAGATGCCTTCGGTATGCCTTCTGAACGCAAGGACATTTTTGTACCTACTAAATCATGCCGTAGGAGATACTCCAGGAAAAGGACTACCTCAACGATCGGTACTTTCACAAACGTGCACTGTATCTCGCTCATCTGGCAATGGGAATATCGAAAGAGTTCCAGGTAGAGCTAGAGTATGAATCCACTGACAGTGATGTTCGGCGAACGGCTTTGATTCTGACGCCAAAGCCAAGTAAGCCGCGCTCCTTGATCTCATGGGCCTCGCTTGATTCGCTTGTAGCCCAGGACCAGTACGATTTTACAAAATTGCACACCCAAGTCCGGGTTCTCCTCGCACTCCCGTCTTCGTCCCCGATTCCTATCTCACGACTCAATCCGACCTCGTCGAATCTGCGCATCTCTAATGTACCTCTTACAACACCTACACCAATCTATAACAACACGCTCGCATTACAGCAATCCACGTTATCCAAATCCCTGCTAGTCACCTTCCACACGCTTGCCTCGGAAGTTCTCCACTTCGCCGATGCAGTGAAGCTCTTACGGGTCTGGGCAAACCAACGTGGCTTCGGAAGGGGGACAAAGTGGTCTGTTCGGGGGTTTGAAGATAAGGGATTATGGTGGGCCGCAATTATCGTCTTGCTTGTCCACGGTGAAGAAGCTGGCCCAGGGGAAAGGAGGAAGCGGAAAACCCTTGGAAAGGGGCTGAGTAGCTATCAGCTTTTTAGAGCCGCGTTGGATTTCCTTGGTAGGATTTCGCGACGACCAGACGATTTACCTAACCTCCTTTCAACAGCACACCGCGATTTCGGAAAGGAGCCAGTCTTTATGAAGCTAATCAATTGTGAGAGAAAGGTCTGCAGAAATTTCTCTCGTCTTGTGATAGTGAAGGCTGATTACATCAACAGGTCGAGGTATCGGATTGGAGAAGCAATTATGACGCAGTGTTTATTGACCCTTCTGGATCCATCAACTTCCTTGCAAACACTCCTATCGGATCCCTTCAGCTTGTGCGCATTGTTTCCTTGCATAAGGTATCTGAACTATAACATTCTCCAGCTCCAGGAGGAAGCAGCTCAAACTCTGAGCCTGCTCAACGATTTCACGTCTGACACGTTCACACCGACATTCCTTAAAGATCTACGAGAACCCCAAGCGCGCTTCGATGTCATACTGAGGTGGGTACGTGCGTCCTTTCTGCACACGCAGGCTGCTTACTTGACTATAGGGTTAAACTTGAAGGCGCGAAGATACGTCAAGAAGACAGGCTCTCTGTCCTTGAATCCGGCTCTTACGTTTCGAGTGTCCTCTCACGTCTCGACCGCGTCCTCCTCCAAGCCCTGGGAGACCGTGTTCGTGCGGTTGCAATCCTGCATCCTTCTTCTACCCACAGACCTCTCAGTCAAGGTCAACCGACATTACTTTCGACAGTTGACGTCGGGTTGATCCTGGACCCAAAACAAGCCCTTCGCCTCGTGGATCACGGACCTCTCGCTAACGAGGACGAACAACTCAGTCAGACATTCCGAGACTTTTGGGGTGGAAAATCGGAGCTACGCCGGTTCAAGGATGGGTCCATTCACGAGAGCGTGGTGTGGGAGGTGAACGCGCCAACAGAGCGGGTCCATATTCCTCTGCGCATCATAGAACACGCCATACTCCATCATTTCGGGATTAAGAAGGTGGAGAGTATCGGTCCCTCCTACGATGCACTTCTTGCGATTCCACCTTCTGTTGGGAAGTACAGAGGAATACCAGAGTCAACAAGCGGATTCCGTAGTGCGATGCAAGCACTAGACGAGCTTACCAAAGGGATCAAGGCGATAGATTTACCCCTCTCGCTCGTGAGCTGCGTTCCCGTGGCCGAAGGATTGCGTTATACTAGCGTCTTCCCTCCGGTGCCGATCCCGACCTCTCGACTCCACTCTATACCAGGGTGTGCTCAATACACGACCGTTCACGAGGCCATCCTGATGTTCGAAAAAAGCTCGAAATGGCCGGATGACCTAGGCGCGATTCAGAAGCTTAAGCTGGCATGGTTTGAGAACCTGGCTAGGTTGATTATGGACAGATCTGATGGCAGCAAGGCTGAAGTGTCGATAGACGATGGAACGAGCCCTATCGAGGATAACGCTTCTCTTGAGATTCTATTACCAGAGGGACATGCTTTCCGGCTTCGCATATACCATGACCGCGAGAGAACGCTCTTGGAACGAAAACTCGACGACAAAGCGATGCACGGATTCGACCGACAGGAAGCCCAGATGGCACTTGACTTGCATATGCGTCGCTTCATACACGGCCCAGAACATCACGCCGCTATTATGAACATGCACCACCGTTATATCAGTTGGTCGCCTTCGGTGAGGCTGGTCAAGCGATGGTGTGCGGCACACATGTTGTCACTCCATATCTGCCCCGAAGTCATCGAACTGCTCGTCGCTTACGTCTTCCTGCGAGCGGACGCACAAACTATACCACATACCGGTCCTTCTGGATTTGTGCGGGCATTAGATTTCCTTCGTAACTGGGACTGGAAAGACGAGCCCCTCATAGTCCCGCTCTTTGCAGTCGCGGGACTGGAGGATCCGGGCGCACCTGCAGTGTTTCCGAAGGAAAAGAATGAGCAAACACAAAAAGCGTTCAAAGAGTCAAGGGCCTTGGATCCCGGGATGAGCAAAGGTGCTTGGTTTATCGCGACGGAAGAGGACGTAAGATCGACTCGTTGGGCCGGGCCAGGCAGGAAACCGACTCCCATGATTGCTGATCGTCTCAAAATGCTCGCTAAAGCAAGCTATAAGTGCTTGGAACAGGGCATGGAAGTCGGAAATTTCGATATTAAGGTCCGTTTCGTCAGCTGATGGACAACTTGGACTGACCAAGATCGTTTGGAAAAGACTCTGTTCCTGCATCCACCAGAGGACTACGACTTTCAAGTACATCTTCACCCAATAGCACTACCAAGATATGTACAGAATGTAGCCGCGGATGAAACGCTTTGGACCAAAAGATCCAAGTACGTCAACGTTGCGGACCATGGAGCCGGAAAGGATTCTACGGGCGCACTTTTGGACTTCGATCCAGCCATAGAATTCGCTCGTGATCTTCAGGTAAGCGAATTGTGCTATAACAAGCCTGGGTTAAACGTGGGCTGCCTAGCGAATATACGGAGATACGATCGCGTTGTTCTACGACCATTTTGGGGGCACTGTCATTGCTGGGTCCTGGAATCCACTCGTCCGACAAGCAAAGCCCTTTCGTGCTATGTTGGGCTATTCTACGGCTCCTGCGCCTGGGAAGTCTGCAAAGGTGTGTAGCGAAAGAGATACAGTCATAGTTTTATGTTGACAAGCCGGGTCGGTAGAAAGGGCAGGTTGTGCTCAATGAAGATGGGGTACTAGCGGAGATTGCAAGGATGGGTCGGGGATTGGTCAAGGAAGTTGTCAAGCGTGGTTGAGTTTCATTCGTCGAGAACTACTTTCGCCCTTTGGTTTCAGGGAGCACAGGTATCGTGTTGGGTGCAACGCGAAGGTCACTTGAAATAGCTGGCTGGTCCGCACTTGGCTTGAGACCCGCCAAACGCATGAGCGCGTTGGATAGCGTTTGGTACACGGAGACAGTGAGAGCGGGTCGTATGGATTCTGAAGACGCTATGAGAATTCACCCCCATTCTGAGATTGCAGCTTATCTTACCAACTACGTGCCGGTTGACAAGACCAGATGAAGGGGATATGTGATAAGTGCAAACGCTGCGGTCCAAGGTCAATTCGAGTCTAATGAATCAAGTTTTCACTTACACTTCCCATTCTCCATTAGTTCCACCCATCCTTGAGTGGCCCATGACTCCCATCCCAATGGTGAACTTTCGATCACGTTGTCCATGAGAATGAATTTGAGCGCGACGCAGTTCCACTTGCAAGCCTGTATAGATCATAGAGAGCGAACGGCGAACGAATGTCGCGGATGCGTGATATAATGGGAGACCTTGGACATAAAGTGTCTGGGGGAACGGCGGGAGTCGATTCGGGGGCGTATATTCGAGTTGAATATTGTGCGAATAAATCGATTCAGGAGCAGCATGCTCGTGAGAGTTACTGGGACTCATATTATTGTCGAGTCTGTCGACAAGTCCACACACGAAAAACCGTGGCAGGGTTTTCCTCAGCGTGTCAACCACTCGTCCTATGCGGTCACATTAATAGGACGAAGAAATAGATACGGACCCAGCGAACCCGCGCGGAGTTCCCATTCATGGTCAGTGACGACTCCGTCTTCTGGATGCTCTCCAGGAGGCCCTCCATTTCCATGTGAAGGATTAGACTGAATGATGTGCTCCAGCGCAGAAGTATGGGAAGCGAAGCGTCTTCTTGAGGCAATTACAAGTAGACTCGGGTATAATCTTGTAGTTCGCTGCACGACTAGTTGAAAGCGCATGTCCACGGGAGTGGTGGCGGAATTCAAGAAGAATGGCTGAATCAAGTACGAGCACGCTAGCGGTTGCTTGATGGGTATATGGTCGACTCATACCCATCACGATGCAAAGTTGGCCTCAAAGAGGTAACAGTTGAACTTGGCCATGTCCACCTCGGAAAACGAAGACTGTTCGGAGCTCTTTGACCGAAACATCAAAGCCGGGGACAACGTGCTCATTCGTTTACCCAGTGGAGAGGTTCGAGTTATTAAAATTGACCCCAAAGGGCAAGTCCATCACCTCTCTTTGTCGCCCTGCGCGTCTTACTCGATTGTAGGAGCGAGAAATCCTTGAATTTGGGAAAGTTTGGGAATTTTCGACCCAAACTACTTATTGGACAGCCCTACGGGCTCTCATATGAGATCCAAGTAGATCGAACGTTGAAGAACTTGCCACCGAGGCGTTTAGAGGAGCTTGGTACAGTCTTACCAGTAGAAATTGAAATTTATTGATGAATGACTGTATTATAGAGGAAACCGACGCGACCAATGAACTCATAGTGGACAAGAATGAGGACGTTCAGCCACTTACAGCCGAGGAAATTGAGGCAATGAAGAAATCAGGCATGCATGCGTCCGTTCGTCTGTCTCTCGAACTTTTGCTTCTCATTCCTCGATTCTTACAATTTTTCTGTCGTCGTTTCTGAATCAGGACATAATCAACCTTCAAATTTCCTCACATACCACGTTCTCCTTGAAAAATGAATTTAGTAAGGAGAAGTACAAGAAGCGAAAACAGGCAAAGTTCGCGAAAGAGGTCACAGTGCTGGAGCCCACTCTGTTCAATGTCGCAGAGTATTGGTTTGCTAAAGATCCAGCAAAGATAATGGAAATGCGAGTAGACACACTTTCACAGCTTCTGACGTTTGGGAATGTCCGTCCAGGCGCGCGGTTTCTGGCGGTCGACCAGACAGGAGGGTTGCTAACTGCCGGGATTATGGAGCGTCTGGGGGGCGAGTCCTCTTCACAGTGGGTAATACTTCTACTTACCCACTCATGCAGGAGAGGGTGTTGTACTTCTGCTCACTGAATTCGACACACCCCCCCAACCTGGTGTCGCGGCCCTAATGAATTTTACCAAGAAAATCAATTCGACCGTTCGGCACATGACTTGGGCGGGGGTAGATGAGGACTATGTTCATGGTACGAATTCTGCACATCCAGGGGTAAGGGTTGCTTATGTCAGGCTTGGTAGTCCGGCCAACTGTAGACATTGAGGAAGAGGACTTGATGTATAACCATCACAAAGAACGTATCTTGAAGCGGAAGCGCAATGCCGAAGTCGCCGATCTGGTTCGACAGGAGTTCCTGGCGGGCGAATGGGACGGGTACGCATGTTTCTTCCGGTACAATATGTCACTGAACGAAGTACTATAGCCTGATAATAGCTAGTCAAATGGATATTTACTCCGTTGTTGAGACTCTTGCACCCTTTTTGGCGGGCTCCGCTCAGATCGTGGCTTATCACCCTCACGTGCAAGCAAGTCCTGCACGACTTTGCTCTATATCAAGCTAATCTGGTTATAGGTCCTTAGTGAACTGCAATCCAAAATGCGGCCTCAGCCACCCTATCTCAACCCATCAATTACAGAGGCGTGGCTCAGAAGATACCAGGTACAGCAATGCGTGGGTAGTTTCCACTAATTTACGACTCTTCTACAGGTTCTTCCGGGCAGAACACATCCCTTTATGACCATGTCTGGTGGAGGCGGCTATCTACTACACTCGACTTACGTGTATGTCGCACTTCCGTATCAAATGGATGACACCATACTCACAAGCTACAAGATACGATGATCCGAGCGCAAACTCTGCTCTAGCTGGTTTCCGTCAGCGGAAGCGACTAAAGAAACTGGAGAACGCCGCCAAGGCTGACAGTCAGAAGGAACCAGTTGCTGCATTAGACCTGTTGATTCCAGGAACGAACGCAGAAGCTACAAAGGAAGCAGCCCAGGAGAGTGACCACCACACGAACGGGTTTGACCAACCCGTACTGGAGGGGCCTGCCGAGGGTCTGTGAGTCATATCGATGATTTTACGTACGTGTTCATTATATACAACCCCTCGTTTGCTGCGGGTTGGGAGACTGGCCCCAGAGCGATGGTCCGAGCGTTATTGTCTGCAGGAGCTATTGTCACCAATCGCCCAGAGGCCGACAGCTCCGCATCAGTATGTGATTGGCTCTATGAGTCATTGCCTCCACGTTTTCTTCCAGGCCGCAGGGCCAGAAAGCCATACCCGCCAGCCTCAAGGACACGTTGCACGTGTTTTGAGGCATAGAAGCGATACCAACGTGACATCTACATCCATTTCAGGGAATATTCACTGCCGAGGAAAAGGCTGTCGCCCAGGGTCCGTTAAGGAAATGGTCGCAGTTGTGGCGGATTCCTGAAAGCCTTTTGTTTTGAACAAGGGTCTGACGAACTCCGACTCCGCACAATAACGGCCACATTTGATATATAGATCGTGGCATGCCGGTACGTTCTCCACGTTAGTTTCGTGTAAATATCACGCCCTACTTTCTCGTGTCTTTGTCGTGTTCCTCAAGCTATGAGTAACGACTCTCATGATGACCCCCCGTATAGGTAAGACGCTATGTGCCTAAGAGGGATGTAGCGTGACATCGACCATCTCTTTCCAGCCTTTCATCTGGTTATACTATGCCGTTCATGAACCCCTTGACTGGGGAGATCGACAATGAACCCGAAGGCAAACACCAGCATCATGACACCCTTGAAGCTGAGAAATTTGCGAACGATTTCCTCATCTTCTCTCCCATTGGAGAACCTCTACAACTCGTCGCAACCGGCTCTTCTACCTCCAACTCTCCATCCTCATCAATGTTAGCGACTCCCAGCAATCAGCCAGTGGTGCAACCAATCAACGGGCCTGCCTTTCAGGCACTTCCTTTCAACGTCTTTGTGGGTCCTGTGGCATTCGTTCACCACGATTATGCGTATACCACCTTCCCCTTTTCTGTCGCCGTCCCAATGCCTCCACTTGTCCCAGTACCAGTACCTGATCTAGCGCTGGACGCTCTCTCTGCCCCTTCCATTACGGGGAATCTCCTCCCTTTTTCGCCTCTACCCCGCGCGCCGATCCCAGAGGTATGCACGTCGGCACCGAAGACGTCCAAGGCCGCGAGCCGCAAACGGAAGCGCGACACGACTCCCACCAACCAGGAGGCGCCCCCTCTTGCCTGCGAGAACAGCCACCGCAAACGCCGTCGCACCTGGCGTCATGTCGAGGGCCTCGAAAGGCTCTCGGGCACACTCGATCCTTCCGCCCTCGAGAAGATATTCTTTGCTCTCAACACCGGCAGCACCGCCATGGGATACAAGCTCGATATGGGACAGTTTGGCCTCACCAAGGATGTGTTCGTTTGTGGCGAACGCCTGAGGCAAGGTTGTTCTCAACGCGGAACGAGCGACGTGCTCGAGCTCGGCGATAGGAGGCTGTGTGGTATGGTGTTTCTGGCTGAGCAGAGCCTCCGGAGGCACTTACAGACCGCCCTCTCGCATGTGGGGAAGAGACCCTGCCAGAAGTGCGGTGGTTTGTACGCACTAAGGAAGGACGGATACGACCGTCACGTCAGTAAGTAGAGTATATTTTCTTTCAGCCCCTCGGTTAAGCTAATTCATCCTGCCATTTCAGGGACGTGCACCGGCCCTCGACCGAATCGCGCCTCTGGCTCTTATTCTCATCAGATCGAATAGCTCCATATTTTCCAGTTCTGTCTGTCTGTTTCGCAACTGGTTGCGTTTCCCTATCACTATCTCTGACATGCGAATTGGCCTCCTGCCCTTCACGTTTGTTCTGCTTCCAGTGCTTCCTCTCGCATACTAGTTCGTTATGAATGGGCATTAATCATACTTTACATATATCGTCTCATCTCCCTTGCATCTTCAGTAATTAAGAAAAGCAGGACTGATCCAACCCAGCTGAATCCATCCACTCCCAGTGCCCGGTTATCTTGGTGTCGACGTTGCTCCAATATGAAAGGTAGATGGCGCCGGAATTCGGCCCGAATTCGGCGGGACCTCGTGATGGGGAATTCGCATCTCGCCGCGACGAGTAGAGAGCGGCAGGGTCGTAATCCGATCCCTTGGCTCCCACCACATCTTTCCTCGGATTAACTGGTCTTTCGGATATCGATCCACGAGCCAAGTTTCAGGTCCTGTTCATGACCGCCGCGACGACCGGGAAACCTACAGCAACGACGTGGCTCTATTACGTCCTGCGGTCGGTAGCAGGCTACAGTATCCTAAAAGTGATCTTTGTCTTGATACGTCCCGTCACAAAACCAGACTCCTGTTCAAGGTACAGTACAGTTGCATCCCCTGCTGGCGTGTCTGTCATTAAGCAACAGTCCTAGTTCCTTCTCAAGGTTTTCTATGGGTCAATCGTTGTCGAGAATGAACACTATTTACCACCAACTGGAAACGCCTGGTTCGTTCTACCATAGTCCCCGGGCGGCGTTCTCACCGGACTACTGCAGCATCATCTGCGCAAATCACGCCAATTCTTTGACCGATGCTATGTAATATCTTCACAAGACATCAAAGGCTGGGACTAACTCGAGTATAGCCTCTTGATAGCCGCAATACCGTCCCGGGTGGGTAAATGTACCCAAAAGGAAATAAGTTTTCTATTTCATACTCCAAATCTAGAAACGGAACTTCTTGCGGATGACGGCAAAGGATACTCAGTTTGGACACAAGACCTTCACGAGTTGGGTAATAGAGTCCTTGGGCACGGTCCCGCTGAAAAGAAGGAAGGATCATCCAGAGGGCGAAGTCGATAACACGGTTGTGCTTGATGGGTTGGTGGGGGTATGTTCCAGTTGACCTCTACTGCATTAAGTATATCCACTAATGGCCTATGATAACGCAGGCTCTAGGGAACGGTGACTGCGTCTGCCTCTTTCCGGAGGGGATGAGTAGGTACCACCCTGGTATGGCCCCTCTTAAAACGGGGGTAGGTCGTATCATTTCAGATGTTTTGACTACACAGCGAGATAATCCCGACTACGAAATCACACTACTCACCTGCTCTATCACTTATATGTGGGTAGGCTCCTCTCAAATCCCCACCTCTGAGACTCTCTTCAGGCATCGACAACGATTTCGCTCCGATGTGCTGGTCTCCTTCAACCCTCCCCTCAAGCTTCGTCCGAAGGCAAGGCTACTATAACTCGTCGAAGCTTATCGTTGACCATAAACAGGACTTCCCACAACTCCTCAAACCCGTCGAATTTGGAGTCATCCGCTCACTGATGGCGTTTATGCAAACACAAATTAGCGCAGGCACAGTCGACGCTCCGTCGTGGGATACTGTTCGGGTATCCAAGCTCGCTGCGAGGATGTATGCACCTTTGGGGACACAAATGGCCCTTTCGGACTTTGTACGGGTATGGAGGATTTTCGCAGATGCCTTCTCCGGCAACAAAGGCATGCGGCAGTGGATGGAATCTCACGAGCCCGTGGAGTGGTCAGTCGCCACTCAATATGACCCGGGGTATTCAGCGGAAGGTGCCGACGACGAGGCGACGGATGAGGAAGAGTTTCTCAGACAGCATGAGCAACTAGCCAAAGACCTCAGCGTGCGCTCTTTCCCCCAGGTCGTTGTGGCCCACCCCTTCTAACAATGCGTTTTCAAACATTGTAGGAGTATCAGGACTTCCTGGCTCACGTCGGTATAAAAGACGAACGCTTCCGGCGCGAGATCCCCCGCACATTCATGGCCTATCGCATCGTCGTCCGCACAGCCTGGCTATCCTTCCTGGTGCTCATCTCCCTGCCGGGGCTGACGCTGTGGGCGCCCGTGTTCACTACGACGTTCCTCGCGGTGAGGCAGTACAAAAAGACAGGGCCGATCTGGGACACATTCGACGAGATTGCGCAATACAAGATGGTCTACGGGTTTGGCGCCGGGCTGGCCGTCTGGCTATTTGCAGTGCTCGTGACGTGGCCTGTTGCGCCCCTCACAGCGGTCCTGGTGCCCGCTGTGATGTGGCTCGCGCTGCGCTGGCTCGAGGACGCGGTGTCGGCGTTTCGTGCCCTTGTCTCGCTCTTCCGGCTGTTCATGCTAGGCAGCGTCGAGCTTGCGCGCGTCAGGGCGTGGCGCGAGCTCCTCCACGCGCAGGTCATGGCCCTCGCCGGGGAGGTCGGGCTGCCCCAGGAACCTGAGCGGTACTTCAAGGAAAGGGGCGGACGGCAGAAAGGCAGGGTGAGAGGCGGGAAATGGGGGTGGGAGTCTGGTGCGCGGTATTTCTCGTTGAAGAGGCGACGGAAGAGAGATTGGAACGAGGCGTTGAGGTGGTATGACGTTACGGAGTACCCAGGGATGGATGACTGAACGGCGAACTTATTTCCGGTTTCTGGGGCATGAGTCGTATCTGCTAACATTTTCTGGCTGCTATATCTGTAAGGACCTTTCCATGAAGTGAGAATACTGAGAACCTAGTTGCACGGCATGAAGGAAATGGATGTCGGTGCACCAGTGGCTTGTCGATATCGAAGAGAAGCTCCCGGGTGGGGGCACGGTCGAACGACGTAAGAGTAGGAAAAGCTCAAGCAACCGCACGGACAACCTTGGCCCCAGCCCCAATCAGGATTCACGTATAACAAACTCGCCAGCAGACGTCGCGTCGCGCGTCGTGCGTGGGTCGGTGGGTCGGGGGACGGGGGTCGGGGGACGCAAAATTGTTTTCCGCGGCGGAGCGACGAACCAACTGACCGACCGACAGGCCCGGGGTTGTAAGGAGGGCAGAGTAAGGAGGACCCTTGAAGGAGGAGAGCGAGTTGGAAGTTCGATACAGGGGTTTCCCCATTTCTATCCTCTTGGACTGCGAGGGTGGTGTGTAACTCGCACCAAAACGACCTTGCCAACTCGCACATTTCATGGATGCTTCTTCCTTGTATTTGAAACATAGAGAGGCTGAGTGTATCAAGAATGGTGGGAGAGGAGGAGGTGTAGGAGGGGGTTTCGCGCAGGAGGAGCGAGGGGCAGTGCCATTTGTGATTCAGAAGGGGGCCGCGCGTGGGGAATTAGGGGGCTATCTTGCGTGTGGAGTGATACATCGTGTATATGCCTTTTGGTTACTTTTTTGGCGTTTCGTCAGGATTGGGGAGGGTGGCAAATAGGAGGTTGTTGACTGGGGGTCGCGGATGAGGACTCGGTGTCTCTTTTCCACTGCACTGTGTTCTGTCCTATGGAGGTGTAGTTGTTAGTACGTAGGGGATTGTGTGAGCTTCAGCGAAAGAAATCAGCACAGGACACCGGTTGGACGCTCGCCTGAAGTTAGAGCAGCCATGAAGTGACCAAAGTCTACTATCTTGCTTATCGAGTACCTAGCCTGCGAAGCGCCGCTGGCAAACGAGCTCCGAGAACTCGTAGAAGTCGGCGGGCGAGTCTTCGTTGTCTGTATCTGGAACAAACGCCCTCATTTGCAGAGCGTTAAGAAGGTAGACCTGGCTGGTGTGGCGGTAGACGGGTAGACAAATGTGTAATGTTGGTGATCGAGAAGACGCATAAACGATTTGCCAAACGACAGGCCGAGCTTGATATTATGGGGCCATGTCGACAGAAACAGAAACCGGTACGAAACCTCTCACACAACGAAGCCTGGAACGCGCAAAATGAAATTGCGAAAGAGCTTGTCAATTAAAAAAAAACTGGGGAGGAGTCTGTGTCGCGGCGGAGAAACTCCGGGTTCCCGTTAGGACGACCTCTGGTGGGACGCTAGATGACAGATGATGCACCGTGGGCCGTTTGCCCCCCCTCTGGCCCGCCACAAGCAAATTTGTACATCTGAATACTAGTGAGCGCTCCCCCACACCCGGTGAGGGCAGGAGGGCGGACAGAGGGGCCTGTGTGCCTCTGTGCATGACCCAGGGACCAGGAGTTGGTGAATACGAGTGCCACGGGGGCTGTGGCTTGCCTGTACAGATTTGCCGGGCGCCGGGAAACGCCTATACGGGGGGAGGCGCTGGGAGGGGAGAGGGGAACAGATATGCCAGAGACGGTGTGACGGATTTGGAATGGTGGTGGCACATATGGAGGCGTCAAGATATGTCCGAGGGACGCCACCCACCGAGACGCTGGGGTGTTGTGTACATTTGTGTGGGAGTATGTGGGTGGGTAGGTGGGTAGGCTGGAAGTTTTGAAATATTTGGTTTCATGACACG
>Ga0307513_10003383_pt1 | contig 21663 bp, 25 predicted proteins | sample 15_EM_MG_FD_202174 | JGI IMG/M metagenome (GOLD analysis project Ga0307513, IMG submission 202174) | Populus trichocarpa ectomycorrhiza microbial communities from riparian zone in the Pacific Northwest, United States - 15_EM | ecosystem: Host-associated > Plants > Roots > Unclassified | place... | reverse complement strand
GTAAAGAAGTATCTTTCTAAGAGTTCAGTTCGTCAGAACAAAGTGCGAACACTGTTTGACCCTGAATCTTGCCCAGCTTGACTCTGAGAATCTCCCGACTGCTATTTCTTCTGAGGGTGTCCCCACTCCACCAGTAGTCAGTCTTCGATCTCTTCATCCTGATAGACTATAATGGAATATGCAGTCTAAATGGCTACATACCAATAGTATCATGAATATGGAGTGATCAAGTCCGATATTCATCTATCAATGCATAATGCGTATGCATTAGTAAGAGTAGAGAACTGGTTCTCTAATCATCGTTCCTATCAGTTAGCCATATCTTGAAACGTGAACTCTTTGTTGTTCCTGAGTGGTCTCCCAGATGCCTCCGGGAAGTCCCTACTCAGGAAGCTTGGGTTCGGATATATGCTCTCTCCCATGGTGGCATATACCTCGTGCATAATTATGCAAGCTATTCCCGCTAGGGTAATAAAATCCTGTAGCACTCACCGTAGTGAATGTATTCTAGTACTAGTAATAAAAATTCGGGTACTTAATTTGCTTGGTTGCTGGGATCGGACGAATCTTTCATTGTGAGGAGCATATCTCACCCCCACAGTGGCCTACTTCATGAATAGCATATCTTCTTGATCAACAGCATATGCTCTTCGTCAAGTAATTCCCTTGGCCGGTGAGATGGAACATTTATTATGTATTACTTCACATGTATTATATTATAAGGGATTTGATGACAAACCCTTATAAGGCGGGAGCTAATAATACCCTAGCAGGAATAGCTTACCTAATATTTAAAAGCAAGGTATATAGCTTCATAAGATGACCATCTATCTGAACCCATGCTACCGAAGTTATGAGCTTCTTAGAAGCATCTGGAAGACGACTGGGAATAGTGGATGAGAGCATGTTTCCAGATATGTTTAACTGCCTGAAACGATGTTTAGAGAACACTACTCCTCTCATTTTCTAGCTGCATATGTATTAGCTGCATAATGCTCTGATAGCTGAATATCAGAACTGATCACTCTATTTTCCATATAACTATTGGTATATAGGCATTTGGATCGCATATTAGTTTATAGTCTATCATGACGAAGAGATCAAAGACTGTCTACTGGTAGAGTGGGGTCACCCTCAGATGAAATAGCAGTTCGGGAGTTTCTCTGAGCTGAGCTGGGCAAGATTTCTGAGTCAAACAGTGTTCGCACTTTGTTCTGATGAACTGAATTGTTAAGCAGATATGTTTTAACTAAAGAAGTTGAAGTAGCATGAATATTAGTATAAATAGTAGGCCTCTCCCCAGTAGTTGAAGAATCAGGAAGCAATTGAGAAGAGACCTTAACGCTATATTAAGTTAAAACAAGTTAGTGAGTTATATTTTAACTCTTTGATATTTGATTATGCTTTATTACTTTACCTTTACCAAACGATTACCGACCTGCCTTCCTGACTGTTAATCAATTGTCTCAAATATCCTTAACATGGTTACTTCGGAATCCTACTGTGTTAGCTATCCTGATAACAGCATCTACAAAAGACAACTTGATACTAGATAGAGTCTAAGAGAAAAAGACTAGAGGTCTGATCCTGAACACAAATTATATAATACTAGTGAACGAGAATATGACATGGAGTCGCAGACTAAATTCTCTCTGGAATTAACTATAGAAGCTGAGCAATCTTCTGTCTCGCGAATCAAACCACCTCTATGGAATACGGGGCAAGATGATTTGTACATATTATAGTTAACGGGTTAATAGATAAGCTGACACCTAACATCGTTGTCTCCAGACTATGATGAAGAAAAGAAGCCCAGACCGATAAGTTAACTATGGGAAGGAACAAGTGTAGTAGAAAATGTTGATAGTCTATGGGTATTCGCACTCAGGTGAAGTTCGCTAATTTATTAGTGAGATACTTAGATAGTATAGAGTTAGTATGTATACCACAATTGCTCAGATGCGGAATATAAATATCGAAGCATCTTCACTGCTATTTTAACAAAACAAGCACAGAGAAGAGATTTTATCAATATAAGCAGTTTTCCAAAAATCGTTACCAATACTTTGACTATCTACTTGAAAGTCCTTTATTCATTCTACCCTGCTCAAGACACTTTTATCTCCTTGACAAGTTCTCTGAACGAGGACAATTAAGGTCATAGCTGTCAGAAATCCTCATACTAAAGCTATCATCTAACAAACAGATATAAATAATGTTTGCATATCTCTATATGAAATAGTTGCAAGTTACAAGTATTGGAAGTTGGATAGTAGACTAACCTTTAGATGATAAAAATATGAATTCAAATAACTATTCTCTCTAAGTAAGTACTGCTCTGTTCAATACTCTAAGTGGTAAAGGCCAAAATACTAGAAATACTATAGGAAACGTGTGATATTAACTCGGATCAGAATGATAACAAAACAAAAATATTTGTCAATTAAGTTACTAACAAAGGAGATGGTGAGATAGTATATTACATGTTATAAAGGAATAATATTAGGCAGGATACCAGGGATTTAAGTTATCAAATATCTGATTACCTACAAAATAGTGAGGGAAGTCTAAAGTATGGTAAAAACTCGAATAATTGGCTGTCATAGTATACAGCAGTTCATTTAAGTTGTATATTGTGAATTAGTCTTCTTATTTCTGTTAATATGTGTTTTATCATTTCATGACAGCTAATTTTAATGTAGATGATGTCAACAATGGAGAAAACTCTGCAAGATTAGTTACCAAGAAAGAATGAAACACATATTAACTAAAACGAGAAGATCAATTCGCAATAAACACCATAAATAAACTGTTTTGTATGATGGCTAATTATTCAATTTTTTATGGTACGACAGTGCAACTGGAAAATAATAATATGAATTCTATTATGCATAATACATTGCGAGTCACAGACTGTCAGTTTGGTCATACTTGCAATTTAGGTTTGCCAACCTGTAGGCTACAGTAAGGCTTTAAGAGCCAATCTGATAGGGGCTTCAGATATCTGCAGGCTTTGAATATCTGTAGTTATTTTTAGTTGTCAGTGTTATTATAGTTTAGCTTCAAGTTGTATCTTCAGATATCTGCTAACAGGTTTACATATTTGTTGATATCTTCCAATATTAGTAGATATATAGTAATTAAATATAGTTATTAGTTAAAATCCTTGCTGATTGCTTGATTAGTAAGAACTAAATGAGAATACCAAGTCTGATATCTGAACAGCTCTATCATCATAATAGTGGAAAATTATGTATGGAGTCTTATATTATACTAAATATTTTCTAACAGCTTTACTATCAAACTATAAACATTTTATATTTACCTTGTGCTCCTATCAAACTATTTTTATTAGCCTTTTCCTAAATTCTCCTAGAATATATGTGCACATCGTATTATTTTGTAATTACTAAGACCTTTGTCTAGCTACTGTAGTTTTATAGAATATTGTGAAATCCTAGTTGATAAAGCACAAATCTGTTGTACTTTAACATAATAAAGTTAGATTGTACACCAGAGCAATTTTATTCGTATATTTGCTTTTCAGGATGCCAACAGCCTGAGGGATTATAGGATACAAACTGGATTTCAAGAGGAGTCAAGATACACAAAAAGAGCCAAAATGTAAACTGATTCTTTTTGCTGATGTGTATCCCCCGGCAATCTGCACACCTGTATATTCCTTTGTAAGTATGATACCAAATATAATAATCAAACTAAGCTATATTGAGATGCTTAGCTTAAGCAAGTTGGGAAGTCACAGTAACTTCTAAGTTGTGGGAATATCTGCCTGAATCTAACTGAGCGTAGAGGATAAATATCTTTCATCTGCATCAGCAAAAAAAAAGAGGTTACACCCGGACACACCCCGGACTCCCTGTGCGTCCGGCGGCCCAGGCGCACAGAATGTAAACTCGGGTCCTGGGTGTTTGGTCTTTTACTGGGTGCTAGTGGACAGGGGTCCATGCCGCCCGGACGCACAAGACACAACCAGGGACTCAGATAGTACCGGTTGCAGGAAGGTTCTCCAGACGCAGAAAGGTTCTCCGGATGCAACCCGATATAATAGTAGAATAGTGGAAGTACTCAGGTGTAACTGGCTATCATCGGATACCTCCTAAGTGAACAACACTACCTTCGAGGATTTTGAATGCGGTAGTGAAAACATGTGGAGAATATCCAAATAGGGAGGCAATTGTCCGGAAAGGTCTACCAAGTATTACTCATGTTTACTTATTTCAGTTATTTAGATACTAAAATAGGAATATATTTATTAAAGCTAGTCTAGAAAGCCATAGCGGTACCTAACAATTAGAAAGTACTTGCCCGGAGAACAAAAGTACAAAGGTATGGATAACCCTTCAACCAGTGGTCGGACAGCGTCGGGACAGAGTGCGTTGGAATCCGCTTGGCGAGGGGAATTGAATGGTATAGGTTTCGAAGTGTCCGCATGCCTGTAGCAGTCAGTAGCCAACAATTTGAAAGCACTTGCCCGGAGAACTAAAGTACAGAAGTATGGATAACCCTTCAACCAGTGGTCGGACAGGCTCGGGACAGTGTGTGTTGGATTCCACTCGGCCATGGGGATTGAATGGTATAGGTCTCAAAGCGTCCACATAGCTATAGAGGTCAGCAGGGAGAGAAAGGCAGATACCTCAGTGGGCAGATGTCTGCCAGAGCCAGGAAGGGTCTCAATGAAATCCGCTGGGCAAGGGGAATTGAATGGTATAGGTTTCGAAGTGTCCGCATGGCTGTAGCACCTAGTAGCCAACAATTTGAAAGTACTTACCCGGGGAACAAAAGTACAAAAGTATGGATAATGATTCAACCAGCCGTCAGACAGCGTCGGGACAGGGTGCGTTGGAATCCGCCGGTTGAGGGGAATCGAATGGTGTATGTTTCGAAGTGTCCGCATGGCTGTAGAGGTCAGTAGGGAGAAAGAGGCAGATACCTCATCGGGCAGATGTCCGCCAGAGTCGGGAAGGCCCTCATTGAAATCCGCTCGCCGAGGGGAATCGAATGGTATAGGTTTCGAAGCGTCCGCATGCCTGTAGCACCCAGTAGCCAACATTTTGAAAGTACTTACCCGGAGAACTAAAGTACAAAAGAATGGATAACCCTTCAACCAGTGGTCGGATAGCGTCGGGACACAGTGCGTTGGAATCGGCGGAGCGAGGGGAATTGAATGGTATAGGTTTCGAAGTGTCCACATGCCTGTAGCCCTCAGTAGCCAACAATTAGAAAGTACGTGCCCAGGGAACTCAAGTACAAAGGTATGGATAACCCTTCAACCAGTGGTCACACAGCGTCGGGACAGGGTGCGTTGGAATCCGCCAGCTGAGGGGAATCCAATGGTGTAGGTTTCGAAGCGTCCGGGTGGCTATAGAGGTCAGCAGGAAGAAAAAGGGAGTTACCTCAGCGGGCAGATGTCCGCCAGAGTCGGGAAGGCCCTCATTGGAGTCCGCTCTCCGAGGGGAATCGAATGGTATAGGTTTCGAAGTGTCCGGATGCCTGTAGCACCCAGTAGCCAACAATTTGAAAGTACTTGCCCGGACAACTAAAGCACAAAAGAATGGATAACCCTTCAGGCAGCCGTCAGACAGAGCCGGGACAGGGTCTGTTGGAATCCGCCGGCTAAGGGGAATCGAATGGTGTAGGTTTCGAAGCGTCCGGATGGCTATAGAGATCAGCAGGAAGAAAAAGGCAGATACCTCACCGGGTAGATGTCCGCCAGAGTCGGCAAGGCCCTCATTGGAGTTCGCTCGGCGAGGGGAATCGAATGATATAGGTTTCGAAGTGTCCGCCTGCCTCTAGCACCCAGTAGCCAACATTTTGAAAGTACTTGCCCGGAGAACAAAAGTACAAAAGAATGGGTAACCCTGCAACCAGTGGTCGGTCAGAGTCTGGACAGGGTGCATTGGAATCCGCAGGTTGAGGGGAATCGAATGGTGTAGGTTTCGAAGCGTCCGGATGGCTATAGAGGTCAGCAGGAAGAAAAAGAGAGTTACCTCAGGGGGCAGATGTCCGCCAGAGTCGGGAAGGGTCTCCTTGTAGTCTGCTCGCCGAGGGGAATTGAATGGTATAGGTTTCGAAGCGTCTGCATGCCTGTAGCACCCCGTAGCCCAGAATTTGCCAGTACTTACCCAGAGAACTAAAGTACACATGTATGAATAACCCTTCAACCAGCGGTCGGACAGCATTGGGACAGGGTACGTTGGAATCCGCCGGTCAAGGAGAATCGAATAGTGTAGGTTTCGAAGCATCCACCTAGCCATAGTGGTCAGCAAGAAGAAAAAGGCAGATATCGCAGAGGGCAGATGTCCGCCAGAGTCAGGAAAGCTCTCATTGTAGTCCGCTCGGCGAGGCGAATCGCATGGTATAGGTTTCGAAGCGTCCACATGGCTATAGAGATCAGCAGGCAGAAAAGGGCAGCTACCTCACCGGGCAGATATCCCCTAGAGTCAGGAAGGGCCTCATTGGAATCCGCTTGCTTAGCGCTATTGAATAGTGTCAACCTGGATGGAAGAGCATGCTCCTCTCCGAAGGTTGATAATATTCAATAGTTCCACTGATTCAATCATGAAGCCTGATGCGAGGTGTGAAAGAACTTAGAAACCTTTTACGAGTTTTGTTAGCAGTGATCAAATAAGGGGTATGTTTTGGGTCATTACCGGGACAACCGATGGTTAGTCATCCTATCTGAAGATCCTTTTTCATCTGAACAGCCTTTCCCTGGTGGTGAAGTAGCCCGTTGTAAGTAGAGGTCATCAGGGGCAGGGATAGTACCCCAATGTAGACACCCATGGGTCGCTTACCTTGGTGTTCTTCAGAAGATTAGTGTGTGAAATGGACCATCCAGGTGCACTGGGCGGACAGGATGCGGGTTGTATTGCACCCAACGGACTAGGATGCAACCATTCTGCTGGGGCCCTCTGAGGGCGGGCTGGGCGCACAGGATGGTCCGGATGGATTTCCTGCGTCCGGACGCAATGCTTATCCGTCTGGAGCAAACTCTTTTTTTGCTGATGTGGGCTTACTATTATCGATGTAATAAATATTGAATTTGCTATTTACAAAGTCTGATGTTCATATTTACAAACTTGATAGCATGGAAGATTCCTAACTCAACTTTGCTATGAAAATAAATAGGGATATGGTAATATACCTTATATTGACTGAGAGCGTTGACTACCTTAATTAGATAGAAACTTAATTTGATATAGAGGAGTTAAGACTAGACGATATTGGAGTATATAGTTAATAATAATACCTGATTTTAATATTAATATAATATACTAGTGAAATAGCTATACTACTACTAATAATTGGAATCAAATCACTATCATACCTGTCCAGTTACTTTGCACTATACTTCCCCAATTGTAATCTCTGCCCTATCCTAAACCTCATCAATCTTCATGATAACAATTTACTCACAGTTCTGACAGGATAAAACCCTGAACTTTTACTATGATATTATAGGATCTCTGAATAGTTCTAGTTGTGAGTATACTATAGGAAATATACATTTCTCATTTTTCTATCATTTGTTTGCTTTTTAGGGTTTATTGAATTGGAGTTGGTTTGTTGAAATTACGGTTTATCAGGTTTAGAGTACATTCCAACTTTACTACTAGGCCATTACAGGATGAACCTATGATTAAACATCTAAAAAATTAAAATATAATGTGAAAAAAAACAAAAGACATCTACCCTCCCATTTAGCACAACTCATGAGGATAAAGTCTCATACGGTAGATAAACTGGAGAAATCATTTATATAATATCATACACTCTCGCTACAATATGATTATATACCGGCATCACTAAAAATCACTCTACCTTTTCTAATAAGCTGTATAGTAAAAAGTAAATAAAGTGTAATAAATAAAGAACCAAAAAAGGTGTGAATTGCGAGTTGTAAAGTGTGAAAGTATTCGTAGTAGTTATTTGCCTTATCCTAATAAGAACACCCATAGACGACTATCTTTTATATCAGGGACCTATGACCTGCCAGTGAACGATATCCGTTTCAACTTCTCAATCAACTCATTCCACCCTACAACATTCCGCCCTGTCCACTCCAGATCCATTCCATTCTTCCAACATCATTCCAGACAATCCGTTCATTCCCACCATTCTTCCCAACTCCGAATTCCCACATTCCATTTCAGCGGTTATCTGGAAGCATACCAGTCATTGCTTACAACAAGCTGACTTTTAGTTCCTGACTCGGTTGTCTCACGCTCTTCTCTCCTAGTTTAGCCCAAATACTAAGGATCCGCTTCCCTAACAAGTAATCTTTATTTCAAACTTGACAGGAATTTAATGGTAATGTGAAGAAGCCTGGGACCACTACTGACAGCCGTCTGCATCAAAACAACATAACCATTTAGAACAGTGCACCGGGTAGCTGCATGAATAAGTTTGCTCACTATTAGATCGCAGCGGTGTGACTTCATCTTATTTCATTGAAAGGATTCAATCACGCCAGATGAACATGGTTTCGTTGACCGTTCCGACCGTCAACCTTCCATCATTGAATTTTGCATCCCTCTAGAAACAAAAAGTAGCCTAAGAAAGGTGTTTCTATCGGTCAACTCAAAGAGACGTAATGACATCTAGATATTTGAAGAAAGACAAAGTAAAACGCCCTGCTGTCCCATCACTTCGTTTCTCATCAAAATTTCAAAAGAAAAACAAAGAGAGGGGAAAGCATTCGGCGGTAAAGGTGACAGATGCACCATAACCAGTCGAAATACCCTTGCAGTCCAACGTTGTCTATAGCTCAACCCATCCAACGACCCCTTTATCTTGTGCCGCTAAAGAAAAACGAAGAAAGCAAAAAGCGTGGTCATACAGATATTAAAAAAGGAAAGGTGAACAACTCTACTTCTTCTTAGGACCGAGGGCAGTACCAATATCTGTAGATTGTGGTTGTTAGCATATCGTGGAGAAGGTATAAAGGGGATCAAAAGGGGAAAACTCGGTGGTGGAAATGATAATACTAACCCTTCCCTCTCAGCTTGACCCCAAGTGCGCGTTCAAGCTTGGCAAGAACCTGCTGATTGGGGACAGCGCGGCCAGATTCGTAATCGTTGATGACAGACGGTTTCTCGTTAACCTTGGTCGCAAGGTCTTTCTGTGTCATGGTGGGAGACTTGTCGAGGCGGGCCTTAGACATAGCCTTTCCAACGCTCTGATCAATTTTTGGTGGCGGAGCAACCTCGTTTTCACGATCGACCTTTGTTAAGCGCTGACCTTCGGTACCCTGGGTTTTGTTCCCGGTCGCATACTGCAGGAGTCTTAGCATACAAGCTCCAACCGTCAAAATTTTGCGAATTTTCCCATTCAAGTACCTTCTTCTCGGTGGCAACAACAGCACCAGATCTTCTGGCTGCATTGATCTCGGACTGGGTTCTAGCGACGGTTGTACGCTGAGTGTTACCACCAGCTTTGGAACCAATCTTGGTAACAGATTCCCAATCTTCAGACATTTTTTGTTGAGTTGTGGTTGAGGGAGATTTCACAGAGTAAAAAAATGTGGGTAAGAGTGCTGGGGGGATGTCGCAGTGACGGGGAGCTGGGAGATGGAAGTTTAAGGAGAATAAAGGTTCAGGAAGAGAAGGTTGAGGTTAAGTGTGTGCTTTAAGAGTCAGCGTCTGAACTTGTGGCATCTGACAGAGGTAAATCTTGGCGAAAAACTCGATAATTCGAGGCTGAGTGATTGGGCTCCGGCGTCTCCGGCCTTCGACAGCTTTCTACCAAAAGGGGCCCAGTCCAGCTTCAGCTCCAAACAAACAATTTATCAAAATCTCCGATTGGAAAACCCTTCATTGATAGACTGACTCTTTTTTTCCTTCTTCACAGGGAATGAGTGTGCTCTTTATATCTTATATAATATTATTAAAGATAAAACCCTCTGCCTTGATATGGTGCAGTATGTTTTTCATCCGGGTTTTTACTATGAACCTCCATGTTTATACTATTCCCGTCGGGTTTACTGTGCAACTTGGTGCGCCATACGAAGGCGAGACGCTGGTCGGTGTCGGTTCAGGCATTGGAACAAACTCAACTTTCACAACCACTGGAATCATCCCTCCGGTCTGAAGTCTAAATGGTCTATGTCCGAGAACTTGCAGCATACTGTCACCCAATTGCTTAGCAAGCCTTTCCATTCCAGTCGACCCATCGACCGGGAAGCAGGGCCTTACCTAGTGATAGCTCCACTGTGAGCGGTAATACTGATATAGGTGCTATGGTCATTGGCCAAGATGTCATTCAGGGCTTCCCCGAGCCTGATGTCTCGTACATCATTAGGCTCCCTCCACTCGAGCGTCCAGTACGGGTCATTCTCTACGAAGCCCTCCTCGAAGACGAATTCGGGAAACGCTTGTGCAATCTCGGCTCTGGAGCTCCGGCGGTCGCAGGTATGAATACCGATTGTCTCACGGAGTTTCTATGATTCCTTAGCTCGAAATTGCAATTACCGATTACTAGGCTACCTACCTCTTTGATAATGGGCTTGGGAATCTTGTCCTTGTCAAGTGTTATGTCTATCCAGGTTATCTCGAGGGTACTTGCAGCACGCCTGGCCTAGTTAGTTCCGCCCGTAACCAGCAAAGGATCTCAGATACCTTAATGGAGAAGAATAGTAGCTCTCCGGCAACGGGACGCCGGCCTTAACCTGGTCCTTCCAAGCAATGTTCGCTTTCTGAGCCTCCGCAATACCAATATTCGTGAGCTCAGCGTCAGCCTGTTATCAACATCAGCTCTGTAACCTCGTAGCCCAATCCTATGGATAAACCAACCCAAACAGAAGTACCATTCCCATCCAGCAAGGACCAGTGACACTTTAACAATAAGTTAGCCTCCCTCACCCAACCTAAAATACATAGCTAGATAGGATGAAACCCTTACATCCCAAAGGTGAGTTCCGTAAAACCCCTCTACACCACCATCACCAATTAGTCATGTTCCCAGCAAACAAGAAAGCACATACCAGCAACATTCTACCAAAAACGTTAGCCCATCCCTAATGCCTAGCGATATCAAGAAGGGAAGGAAAGGAAAGGAAGAACATACGTGCGCCCCCTGCCCATGCCTGGCCAAATACAGCACTTTATAAACCGTGTTCCTCGGCGCCTGATCATTCAACCTGCTAATAGCCTTCCGAAACCTCCCCCACTTCCTCTCCCACTCCCCCTCTACCTCCTCCACCCCCATCACGGGCCCAGGGACATCAAATTCATCCAACAACCCAAACCCACTTTCAATCTACCCCATACCCATAGTTAGCCCCTCTCCCCTTCCCCAGCGGATCGAATAGAAACGAAAAAAAAAACCCCACCCAATCAAACCCCCCCGAATCCGTCCCCTCCAAATCCTGAGCGAAGAAACCGACGACATTACTCTTCCGCACCTCCCTCCAACGTCCCCCGCTGCCGCCGCCCACAGCAGAACTCATGCCGAAAAAGAGTGTAAAGTAGTATACTACAAGAAAGCTCGACAGGAACATTATTACTCCTAGGAAGGGGTGGGTTTGGGGCATTTGGACCGGAGGAGGAGGATGAGAGGGAGTGGGGGGAGGGGTACCTTTGTCCGAGATGAGAAAATTATAGTGGTGAATCGTCGTTACGAGTACCACCAGTATGGTTGTTGAGGGTCGTTTGAGGGTTTGATGTCGTTGTTACGTGTGGTGTAGGGGTAGGGGGGGTAAGTTTACCATAATAGCAATTCAGGTCCGGGGAAGGTGCCACGCGCAATATCATGGTTTTATCCTACGATTTGGGGCGGCCGTAGGATTTGTATAGAACATCGCTTATGCTTTTTTGGTCAATATCGGGAGCTTGAATGTTGTCATACCGATAGGTGATGGTGGAAGTAGTCTAATGCTCTTTATGGACTCTACGCGTCGATGTGTTGAGGAGGAGGAGGAGGAGGGGAATGGCAAGAAAGTGCAATAACTCACATGCAGGAGTGAGCAATCGTGATCCAACCGAGTTAACTTATCCTGCCCTCAATTAACATAATTTACTGGCACTATAGAGTATCATATCCTAATATTAGATTTCCTACGTCAAGCAGGTTGGTATTTATATAAATCCAAGAACCAGGCATACACCACCCCACTCTAGCCCACCTCAGACAGTCATGTCAAATAATATTAATAAAAAAAAGACGAGCCAGAACCCCAATACCAATGACCCAAACAGCATAATGTATAACAGAAAACCTAGAAACCACCGCCCATAACCTCATCACCCAACAAGCCAGTCTGTCAGTCAGCAAGTCTATAACTAACCAAAGTATCGACTTTATGACTGCTGGTCCCCCAACTCCTTAAAGTAACCTTCTCCCCGCCGACAACTTCGCGGGCATCCGAATCACCCCATTCCATGGGGACCTCCGCGTCGCCGTCAGCATAGACAAGCACGTTGAAGGTGCATCTCCCATCCAGCATGGGCAGGAATGTGACAGATGCGGTAATCTGTCTGAAGAGACTCTGGACCTCCTCCTGGATCTCCTTCTCTGTCTTCTCAGGAACTGGGGCCACCGTAGCGGGTGCAGAGTTCTCCTTGCTGGTGGAGCCGGAGCCGTCAGTGGTAGCGGCGGCAGAAGCAGGGGTAGCAGGAGGTGAGTTCTTGGCCTTCGCGGCTTTGCCCTGAAGCTGTACGTCGAATTGCCATCTCTCCAGGTTCTCGCCCGTATCCTTTGAGGTTATTACTATCACTAACTTTGAGATCTTGCCGCCGAGCATCCACTTGTTCAGTTGGGACATTATCTTGCGGATGTAGGCTTTCACTTGGTCATCGGCGGAAACTATTCACATGTCGTCCGTCAGCTCATTAGGCGGCGAGGATTCCCAAGAGGGGTGGGAAGAAGGGGGGAGGGAAATCACCAAGCATATTGAGGCCGTATTTCTTGATGGCAGTAAAGTCCTCTGCTGGGTATACCCCTCTCTGGAAGAGGATTGTGTTTATAGAGTATTCAAACTGGACGGGAGTTAGTAAAGGACAACCGGATAACTCGAAGCGAGTGCTCTGCCAGGCAAGGCAATCAACCGATACTCACAAATTCTGTAACCAGCTTCGAAGACCCTAAGACCGAGTTAGTTTCTTGCCCGCACACTGACCCTAACCGAGGAAAGAATCACCTTTCAATGAAAGCTTGTGCACCTTATCTTTATCTCCCGACTTGTCGGAAGTCTTGGACTTCTTTGTCTTTTCTGCGGGAGGCATGGCAATTGGGCTGTATGCACTTCAGTAGTAGAACAATTAAAGCAAAAAGCAGTGGAAGCTAAAATTATGGTTGTAGGTGAGAGAAGGATAGAAGCCTCTACTCGGAAGGTGATGGATGAGTGCTGTTCTGGCGGAGTTTGGTGTTTACACCGAAAGGGCACGGTTGCCCTGGCGACACAACGAGTCTTGCTCCTGGACTAAACAAGCACGCTTATTACTCAGCACTCAAACTAGCATACTATCATAACTTAAATTGTTTGAATTGATAATTCTAGACTGCTGCCTGACTAATTAGGCATCGCTTGTGTTTAGACAATAACTGCGCCGACTTTATTGTTGCAGAAAGGTTTAAAGTACGCTCAAGTCTATAAAACTACCATAGTGATGTCCCACCGCAAGCCGCCTATCGTCCCAAGAGGGCAGACGCTTCATTCAGAGGTGCAAACGATGTCCTTGCCTCTCCCAAATCCTCCATCCTATCCTGCAGCCGGAGGAGAGCCCAAAAGAAAACACCAGCCAGAAATCCCACAAAAGCATTCTTAGAGGCCAACATCATGGCAGCAGTGACCATCATGTTTAAGAATCGCTCCTTCCTCTCACGATCTGTCAATACCCTCAAAGAGGAGTAAACAGCTGACCGAGATTGCTCAGTCCCTAGGGCCGCTGAGGTAGGGCTCAGAAGGTCTTTGGCTGAGCTGTTTAGGTTTTCTGCAACGGAAGCTAGTTCTATCCCAGCCGCAAAGACCTATATTGATCGATCTTAGTAAGGACTTCTAATACAGCGAGTAATCCCAGGCTCTCAACATACCATGATACCCAATAGAGACTTGGGGAATCTCTGGAGCAAGCCGGCGAGCGACTCTCCGAATGCCAACCCAGCTCCAACTTTCACTAACCCAAGAAGCATCACACTAGCTCCCGACCGTGCCCCGAACCTATGCTGTGCTGCTAATCCACCCGAGCCTGGAAGTCTATTGGTTAGCTAACCAAACACAACCAAACAGTAAATTAGTATACCGTGGCAGACGGGCATAGCCCCAAACCAACATCCCGTCAAATTCATGAGCCCAACAGATATTCCCAGGGCCGTAACTGAGGGTGCAGGCCTTGTGGGCATTAGGTCCTCGCTGAGGTACCGCACAGCAATCACTGAATTCAATATTGTCAATGAAATCTGGCCTATACCCGCTGTCCCAAATCCAGTTGCAAACTCATCTGGCGTGGGTATTGTTGGGTTGAATGGCCACCGGAACCCAAAGTCGGGCAAACTCCCACCACTTGTAGCAACCTCTACCGCAGCAAATATACCACCCAGGAGGAACACTAGCAGAGCAAAGGGGAATTTGGGAAGCCGCGAAAATCCATAGAGTATCGAAAAGGCACCGATAGCCCAAAAGAGGTTATCGTCCCATTTTGATTGGTTGAGGCTAAGGTTCGAAAGCATAGAGCCAGCGTTGAGACAGAGTGATAGCCCTGCGCCTACTTGGATTCCTTTAACTATAGGGAGAGGTATCATGTCGGCCGCCTTCTTAATCATTCCCATGACCGAAAGTAACATGACGACGACGCCCACACCGATACCAGCCGCCATAGTTTCCTTTAACGATAGCTGGCGAGCGAGAGCGATAGAGGCAACAGCTTTCATGGGTTGCACCTATTTGGATTAGTCCTATAGAACAAACCTCCACTACAACCTCGGGGCAATATAGAATCATCAGAAGGGGTCGGATACCACAATAGGTATTCCAAAGAAGGCACCACTGCAGATATTGAAAACTCCCGAGAATATCAAAGTAGCAGTTAGCGAGATCGACCCCCCAGCAGTTAGTGCCGTCATAAGAGGTAGAAGCGTTCCCAAATCCCCCAAAGAACCAGCAATCTCCCCGAGAGGATTCTTTTTGAAAGTCTGCACATTGTGCTTGAATGAACTCGCCATAGCTTAAGTAAGAAGCCTAGAGAAGATGAAAAGAGAGGATGTAGATAACAATCTTAAAGAGAGTACGAAGACACCACTGACAAACCCGAGGAGAAAGAAATGTTGGGAGGTAGCGGAGGAAGCGGAGAAGGAGGGATAAGGAGCAGCACCCAATAAGATAAACGACATGTTAGAAAATATAGAGTGATCGTATTGCAATCCAAAAGTGGGGAGTGGGGGGTGGCTCATAACGTGATGCAGGGTCCCGCCGAATACGCAACCCCTTTTCTTGAGCCGCAGGGCCCGGAGCACCCTGCTGATCCAAGCTCCGGGAGTCCCTTCAGCCAGGCTTGGCAGCTAACCAGCCGCAGAACATTCGTGCAGGATCATAATAATATTATGATACTTGATAGGAGCATCGTGGACTACCTGTAGAGTAGCGGATTGTAGTATACATGATAGATATAGAGGAAGCCGAACTCTCTACAAATCTATTTCCGTCACCCGTATGTACTCTACTGTGAAATTGGAGGGAAAAGGTGCAAAAGAAAATACAGTCTACAAATATATCCGACCTGGTGAAAGATATAGAGTGGTTGCCTCCTGCAAGATCTCTACAACGTCCTCCACCTCCTCTAGACCTGTAGTGACCCTACTCGTGTAGAAAAGCGGGTACTAGAGCACGAATAATGAAGAACGGGGGAAATGTATACAAAACGCCCGAACGAGCAAAAGCACTACAATAAGCCCACCGATGGAAAGAAACCCCGAGGCTTGAGGTCTCGAACGAGGCCTTGCTAGCAGTATCTGTACTACTTCCTATGCTCTGAAAATTCTAGGAAAAAGGGATCCATGCACACTGAAGAAAGAGCAGGGTCTAATCATTCCAATACGGGCACAAGGCTGGCATTATAAACATATTCACATGACCATTCTGTAAACCCCCAATCCCACCAAAGTCGCCGTTATTCCATGGATTCCTAGCCTTCGTGCTCCAATCCCCCACCTCGTTCCAGACTTTAGTATTGCTGCTTCCTGTGCTCGAAGCTGCGAGCGGCCGGAAAAAAAGGTGTAGATCCCGAGGCCGATAAACGCAGTAGAACCTTGACAGATTATCGGGTTAGAAACGAAAAAGGAAGAAAAGAAGACGAGTGAAGTGCTGATACCTATTGCTCTACATGGCAGGCAGTCCTCTTTCGTATCCTCTGCAAGGGCTTTCTTCAGAGGAACGGGGGTGTCTGGCAAATATTTTATCTCCTCTTTGCCCATCTTGGAATGTACCATATCCGTTTCTATGCCGGAAACGACCGGAGAAACTTTGAGGTTGCCAGGAAGGAGGTAGAAAAAGAAACACCAAGAAACTTGCCAAGAACAGCTCGCCGTTGGTTGTCACAGACCTCACTTCAACCCCACTTGCCCCACAAGTTCGCCTCCAGCTTTGACGCCGACTACCACCATCGCAAAGACATGAGTGCCGTCGAAGCCTTGTACGTATTCGACAACTTTTCCCCGGCTACAACACCGATTCTACAGCACGAATGGAGATCACGACCAGCCACAACTGCCGCCTCCCTCTACTCTCTCTACAGAGCTCAATCCTCACCACGTCCTTCATTAATATACCTACCAACGACCTCACCCCCAACTCTGCTTTTCAACCTAATACATAATAATCTCTTGCTTCTTTCGCCCACAACTTCCGAGATAGAACCGCTGTTGATATCGGAGTTCTTGCATCGGGTGATTGATGTTCTGGAAGACTACCTTGGATCCCCGCTGCTGGGGAGCAAAATTGAGGCAAACTATGACATAGTTGCTCAGCTGCTAAATGAGATGTGCGATGACGGATTTCCATTTACAACAGAACCGAATGCATTGAGGGATGTGGTACTGCCTCCCAGCTTGATGAACAAGCTCTTAGGAAGTGTCACTGGCTTACCAAGGTTGGTTTACCCGATATTCCTCCAATATGTATTCACTGCTGAATTGATTGTCTAGTGCCTCTATCCCTTCTTCCTTTACTCCCTCACCAACTAAAACTTTATCCGCAATCCCCTGGCGCCGTTCCAACGTCCGTCATACCAACAACGAACTCTACGTTGATCTGATAGAGCTGATCACAGCAACTATTGCTCCCTCTGGACGCTTCCTGTCTGCACGTTCAAACGGTACAATCGCATTCAACTGCAAACTATCGGGTATCCCCGACCTCCTAATGACACTCCAAACGCCTACCAGTCATAAACAAAAGCTTGGTGCCCCACCATCTGGGGGCCTAGGCTTTCCCGTCTTCCATCCTTGTGTTCGACTTTCTCGATGGAGGGAGCGCCCAGGTGAACTATCTTTCGTTCCTCCAGATGGCAAATTTGTCCTCGCATCTTATGAGATCGACCTTCTGCCCTCCGGTAATCCAAAAAGCGCAACACAACTGCAGCTACCCGTTAGCGTGGAGCTCAAGACCGCAATTGGACCACTGTCGTCTGAGTTCGAGGCACGGGTTTTCATTTCTACTGCTTTTATAGCCCCCACAGCCAATACCCTCTCAGCGAACCCTTTTGGTTCCAGATCTAGCCGGAGCCCAGCATTTGGGGGATCGAGCAATAACCCCACGGTCGAGGAAGTGAGAATCACCTTCCCACTTCCCCCAACCGTTAAAACACTTACGGGCACACGGTGCTCGCGAGGAGAGTTCCATCACGAAGACGGAAAAGTAACATGGAAGATACCAACCACTAGTGCATTCTCCGGAACAGCTACCCTTAGAACTGGTGTGGTCGTCAAGAGTTACGGGGGAGACGATAGTGATGTGGAAGATGAGGAACCCGTGGACAATGGAGAATACCAGGACACTCAAACAACGAAAACAGCCAAGGTCAACGGAGGTAACGAGGAAGAGAAGGCAAAGAGAGAAAAGCAAGCCAAGAGGAAAATGGAGATGGCTATGCCGAGATGTGCTCTGGTGGCATTTAGTGTGAAGGGGTGGCTGGCTAGTGGTGTCAAGGTGGATAGCTTGAAGGTTGTTGGTGGAAAAGGATTGGGAGAGGGTGTAAAGCCGTACAAGGGGGTCAAATATTTGACAAAGGCCGGCGATGTTGAGGTTAGGGGTGGAGGGGTTTGGTGAAAAACGTCATTTTGAGGTAACTACTATGGTTCAAGCACTAAAAATCGTGTACAGTAGAATCTCAAATAATTGAACCTTGTGCTAGGAAGTCGAATTAAGGTATGAGACCGGCAAGAGAGGGAAAAAAATGAGTAATAATCGTGCCAAGGTTGCGGCGTGCGGCCGCAACCCCCGAATGTTCGCTGGCTCACAACCGGGGGCACTCTAAAGAGTGCCTGACAGCTCAAAGGTAATTTACAGCTCAACGGTAATTTGTGGCTTAGCATGAATTTGTGGCTCACTACAGCTTTATAGTGTAACATAACATTTTAAACTAGTATGATACTGACAAAAAATTGTATATCATGTGGCTTGAACATTATTATGAAATGTATTATTTGAACATGAGTTGAATTCAGACACACGATTTTTTATGCCAAGGCGTCCTCTGTTACAAACTCCTTGGTGTACTCGGGTGTAAGGGTATTTCGGGCGCGGTAACACAAGACCACAGCCCTAGCATGCTCAAGAGGTAGGGATGCCCGTTTAAGAAGGTAAATAGGGGTATTCTAGCAACCAGAAGGCTGGGACACCAGACAATCTACCTTTGAAAATACATTGTGAGGCGATATTGCTGAAAATATGAAGCAAACTGGGGTTTGGGAGCAGAATATTGTGGGTGTACGACACCGAGAAACCACTCGTGATAAGCGAGTCTGAATTATGACCATTCGTGACGATGCAGGGTTGAGCTGGACCAAGATAGGCCAGCTATTGAAAATAGATCGACGGACATGTCAAAAGGTAAGTCTCAATTCACCTGATAACTACTGTGTGGGTTAAAAATGAAACGCTAAACCGGGAAAGATATACCAGCGAACGAGAATGGATGGCACACCTTCCAATGCCCTGCGGACCGGCCGCCGCCCAATCTTCGATAATGCTGAGCGACAAAACCTAAAGGCATTTGTTACTCATGATGTGAGAACCCGGAGGTTGAGCTGGGATGAAATATGCCTGGAGATGGAATATTCATGCTCCCCCCAGACTGTGAAAACAGTGATGGAGTCCATGGGCTATCATACACGGGTTCCAAGACGCAAATTCGCAATTCGCCCAGCCAATAAGCCAATTCATGTTGCCTGGTGCCAGGAGGGCCTAGACTGGGGGTATGAGGACTGGCCGCGTGTTCTGTGGACTGATGAGTCTACCTTTTCCACCGCTGGCTTTGGGAACCGTCCATGGGTGACACGGAAGACGACCGAAGAGTATCACGCAGATTGTGTCGATGAGACGTTCGAGTCGGGTCGGCAGTCTAAGATGATTTGGGGAGCCTTCTGTAGTACCCTTAAGTCTAGGTTAGTTTTCATACCTGGCAAAGCTAAAGTTAATTCCTCCCTTTATGTTACCTCTATCATGTATCCTCATCTTGTGCCCTTCTGGCACCAGTGTTGTGAAACCTATGGGTGGGTTGGGGTGGTTGAGGATGGTGCACTGGGACACAAGAAATATGCCATCCAATACCGCAACCTCAATGGCATAGAAACTATATGGTGGCTTGCCCAATCACCGGATTTAAACCTCATTAAAGCATTGTGGTTGGACACATCAGCAAAAATAATACCTTGCGTTTTGTGCGTTCTGTGCGTCTGACGCACCTGACGCTGGAACGCAAATCGCGAACCTGGACGCAACCACCCTACCACACAATGCGCCTGACGCAACCTGACGCAGCACCTAATTCTCAGGACGCAACCTGACGCAGCACCTAATCCTCAGGACGAACCAGACGCAGCACCTAATCCTCAGAACGCACCAGAGGCAGCACCTAATCTTCCAGATGCAACCCGACGTCAGACCTCCTCTTCCGGATACAGTGCATTCAGTACTCATCTTCCTGAAATAAGCGAACTTGAAGGGTACCCCCTTTACTTTTCCTGACAAGGGTCACAATAGATTTTATGCTCCCAGTGTATTAAATATACTACTACTAGTGTTCTCTTGTTCTAATATACTGGACTGATCATGATACTCATATGCAACCCCTCAGGCTGCCCTACCCGGGACTCAACCTTTACCCGGTACTCAACACCTACCCGGGACACTGTAACTTCATGAATAAAAGTCACGGGGAGAAGATCTTATATCATTCAAGTTGTCAAGCTGGCATTGAGGCCAACAACCTCCTGCAATCAGATTCAGAATCGGCCCAGTGGTCGTGGAGGAGTCTGACATCAAGCTATGGGAGCGCCAGAGTATCTATAAAGACAACTCTCACAAGGGTCAGCGATTTCCTGAGCTCTGATGCGACAGAGACGTCCTTTATACCGCTGCGTAGCTGGCGTCGAGCCCAACGATCTCCCGCAATCGGATTCAGAATCGGAGCAGTGGTTGTGGAGGAATCAGCCATCGAGTTCTGGGATCGCCAGAGTCCCTATAAAGACAACCCCCACAAGAGTCAGCGATTTCCTGAGTTTTGATGCGACAGAGACGTACCTTATACCGCCGCGTAGCCGGCGTGAGGGTCAACAACCTCCCGCAATCAGATCCAGAATCGGCCCAGCGGTTGTGGGGGAATCTGACATCAGGCTCTGGGATCGCCAGGGTACCAATAAAGACAACCCCCACAAGGGTCAGCGATTTCATAGGTTTTGATGCGACAGAGACGTCCTTTATACCGCTGCGTAGCTGGCATCGAGCCCAACAACCTCTCGCAATCAGATCTAGGATCGGCCCAGCGGCTGTGGAGGGATCTGCCATCGAGTTCTGGGATTGCCAGGGTACCTATAAAGACAACCCCCACAAGGGTCAGTGATTTCCTGAGCTTTGATGCGACAGAGACGTACCTTATACCGCCGCGTAGCCGGCGTCAGGGTCAACAACCTCCCGCAATCGGATCCAGAATCGGCCCAGCGGTTGTGGAGGAATCTGACATCAGGCTCTGGGATCGCCAGGGTACCTATAAAGACAACGCCCACAAGGGTCAGCGATTTCATGAGTTTCGATGCGACAGAGACGTCCTTTATACCGCTGCGTAGCTGGCGTCAATACCAACAACCTCCCGCAATCGGGTCGAGAATCGGTCAAGCGGGTGTGGAGGAATCTGCCATCGAGTTCTGGGATCCCCAGGGTACCTATAAAGACAACTCTTACAAGGGTCAGCGATTTCATGAGTTTCGATGCGACAGAGACGTCCTTTATACCGCTGCGTAGCTGGCATCGAGCCCAACAACCTCCCGCAATCAGGTCCTAGATCGGCCCAACGGTTGTGGAGGAATCTGCCATCGAGTTCTGGGATCGCCAGGGTACCTATAAAGACAACTCTCACAAGGGTTAGCGATTTCATGAGTTTCGATGCGACAGAGACGTCCTTTATACCGCTGCGTAGCTGGCGTCGAGCCCAACAA
>Ga0307513_10003382_pt1 | contig 21665 bp, 17 predicted proteins | sample 15_EM_MG_FD_202174 | JGI IMG/M metagenome (GOLD analysis project Ga0307513, IMG submission 202174) | Populus trichocarpa ectomycorrhiza microbial communities from riparian zone in the Pacific Northwest, United States - 15_EM | ecosystem: Host-associated > Plants > Roots > Unclassified | place... | reverse complement strand
ATAGGGTATTGGTTTTGGGTTTTGTTGATTTTCATTTACTATTGTGCATCAGGTTTTTTGTATTTATTTTCATGTCTTCGCCTTGCTTTCCTTCTTTTTTCTTTTCTTTTTTTTCTTTTTTCGTATGCAATATTCCTAGGTGCATGTGGTGTATTAGCATTAGGGTCTGGCTTTAAGGTTAGAGGATAAGCTATCACGATCATGGCTCTTCAAAATTCTTGGAAATAATTGTAGAATATTGTTTCTCCGAGCAACGTATAGTTTACTGTAAGTCTGTAGATATGAGAATTCTAGTGTAGATGTGAGCATACATGCTTTTGATATCACTCGAATGCCAAGCAGAATGCCAAGCAACTAGCCTCAGCGCTAATGCATGAGAGAGATTTTACGGTGTCTCAGTGGACCAAGGGATACATCCCTGTGCGTTCTGGTTAATTGTTCCCTGTTGGACTAGAGTGTTTATTAGGTGTGTTCATAAGAATTAGAAAAGGCAACCCTTGTTGGTTTAAGAGAACTGTTTCTGATTTTTACTAGTTAACACACCCGAGTAACTCACCTGGAATGACGTTCACCTGCTATTCCTGGAAACTACAGTATGCAAAGCTAGGTCCACTGCAATCCTTGTGTGCCATCTCCCAAGGCAAAAAAGCGTGTTCAGATAAGCCCCGCAAATTCTCTTGTAAGAAATTTCCCCCGCCTTAATTATCCGGCTCCCAGCCCTGATATACTGAGCACTAGCCTGGCGATACCGTTGAGATTCTGGGTAAGTTGATGCGCAAGGACGGCCTCGTCCCGATTTCTTCATCTAACAATGGTCTGATACTACCAGTACGACCCTAGAGCCAAGAGCCAAGAGCGCTATGGCCGCACGGCCGAACCTCTACACAGCAACCGCCATGTCTTCATCCAAACCACGATACCCCGCTCGCTGGCGATGGATGGGGCCCCAACCAGGACTGGAGCCCCGATGATCCCAGACCGGGGGACTTCGCAGGACGAGGCAGCATGTCGAACCGGCATTGCTCAACAGGCGATTGGTGGTTCGGCTCGGCAAGCGCCCGAGCACTTATCGTCAGCAGAGCAAGTGAACTAGATGACCACCCAAGCTCAGTCAGCGCTGCCTTCGGCACCTAACCCGAACCTTACGCAATTGTGAGGGCAGAATATTATACCGGTGAAGCTTAGAACAGCAGGCTAGATTGAAAATTACAGCTGAATACCAGTCAATGTGCACTTGCTACTGGGTGTTATATACGGTGTGAGGTTTTCAAGGAGCCCTTCGCAGACCACGGCGCTCAAAAGCAAGACTTTGCTGCTCGATTAAGCATTCCGATAAGCTAAGGCAATGGTGGTGAAAACATATACGGTGACGGGGCTAGATTTGATACCTCTCGCCGAGGCCACGCCTAGATGACACGACTCCCTTCTCAACGCTACCGCAATGGTGGTATTCAATATGCGTTCAATAGCGACAAAGACAAAGGGTCAATGGCAGTATGAGGGCCATTAGTCATAACTGTAAGTCTGAACTCATCTCTCTTCAAGTTAGCAGAAAGCGAAAGTGGGCACTAACTGACCTGAGCAGGTGTTGAAATCAATTGCGGGACCAGACTCCCACAATCAGCGAGGATACGACCCTACTGGGCCCATCCGCGGGTCAGGTAGTACATAATATTATGGTCTTGGCGTCAAAAAGTCGCCGGTAGGATAGTGAGACAAGTACGACCACAAAACATTTCCTCTTGCACAACCTGACGCATTCCTGCCTGAATTCTGGGGAAGCAGTCCCCCGCTCCGACGGGTTGCTTAAGGGTCCGCTAAACATTCTCAATTGGATCGAGGTTAGGTGATGAAGCAAGTCTCTAGTGCGGAGGAATTCCCAGCTCCTTTGGCTCAGCCGAGACACCTTTTGTTCTACTCCACAAGGCCCTATCCTTAATGCATTGACCCCGGCGGTATGATAGACTAGTAACATCGCAGCTCTACGGTAGTGTCCATAGCGAATATGTCGACATCTTATGGTGGATTGACCGTATTAAAGGGGGATTTGAGACCTACCGTTCGGGGGAGCAAGGACTATAATTATCCAGAAGAGCGGCAATCCTTACACATTTCTTTTCCTCTATAGTTTCTTGAGATCAAATAATATGTTCCTTTGCTCCCATATCCCGATAGAGAGAATTCTACACTTCAAACTCTACCATCCATCCATCCCTTCCTTGTGACCAACCCACGCCGCCCATCCATCGGGCGGGGACTTGTGTCCAAAAGCCTTCGTTGTTGATGGAAATATATTCATGCCGCCGGATTGAAGTTGCATTTTTTTTTGGTGCGTCACCACCAAAACAAGAGCAACTTTAATCTGGAGACCCAGGTGCCAGCACTCGAGGGGACATAAGGCGTAACCCCTGTGGTTCCGACTACCGAGATATCCCTGCTGTCAATACCAGTGCTCCAGTACGGTAATCTACCCGTGAAAAGACGCATGACCCAAAAGATCAGCGTATAAGTGCAGTCTGACAGTATGACACGATCTTCGCACCATACATCTTCATTGGGTTCTTTGCTGGAAGCACAGCTGAAACTTGGCAGGTGTCGATCTTTCCGTACGGAGAAACTAAAATAAAGAATGACGAGTTTTTTGATCTCTAAGCCACTGATAACTTTGAGCGCCGGGTTCACTACCGCATTTAAAGCCTTGGCCCTACTAAATTAGTGTCTAACCTTACCGTGATGAGAAGTGGTAAAAGCCTAAAGTGGCCGAGTCCTAGAGTGGCACCGATGGCAAAGCCACAGCTAACCCAATTTCCCCCAAGCCTGTTTCCCCAATCAGGGTGGAAACGGGGCGAATTTTGCCCCCGCCACAAACCCTTCCGCAAAATTCAAAGGGGGTCAGCCAAATGTGAGACCGGTATCGCAATACCGATACGACTTAATCCAAGCAATCCACGCGGCCCAAGATTTGTGTCCCCCTTATCATACTCGAGGGATTGTCAACTGCACTTGCACCTACTCTCCTACAAGGTGTTAAATGTCTAACTGGGCATCCGACCGTTTCCTCTGATTCTGGACTAGAGCATCCTTCTCTCGTTCGCTCTACAAGCACAACACAGACCGGTGTCTCCCTTTCTCACCTCCTGCTGGTGACGAGACTTACGCTCACAATGGTTCACTGCAACGCGACCCTATCCGAAACCCACTGTAGGCTTTCTTTTCTCGTGCCCCTTCCCCGAACTTCGAGTGATAGCTGATTCCACGGCTACTACCTGCAAATCTAGGGGAGACGGACAAGATTGTGGGAAACTTGACTTTACATACCTTAGGATGGATGATATGCGGTGTATGCGCCTACTTAAAACTCCTACTCACTTCAAATGCTCAGCTTCGCTCTCTGCGAACGCGTCGGCGGGAGGAATACTGACTTGAGGTTTTGTCCACAGGCTTGCGCTATCATAGCCTCAATCATCTCGTTTTTCTTAATGTTCCAACATGCCACCCATTACACAAAACCAAACGAACAAAAACAGTAGGTCCACTGTTAGATATCTTACCAACACTCTGGCTAACAAAACCAGCATTATTCGTATTCTGCTCATGGTTCCCATTTATGCTATAACTTCGTGGCTTTCATATGTATGGTATTGGCATGCAATATATTGGGAAGTCGGGCGGGTGAGAATGGTTTGCGTCGCATTTTGGGGTCTGGAATCTAATTTGTCGCCAGGATTGTTATGAGGCCTTCGCAATTGCATCATTCTTTACGCTCTTGTGCTCATATATTGCGCCGGATCTCCACGGACAAAAGGACTTCTTTTCAACAATGGAAGTGAAGCCGTGGCCTTGGCCAATAACGTGGATCAATAAATGCATGAGCAAACGACAAATACGAAAACCTACGAACGGTTTGACATGGTTTAACGTTCGATTCACCCTTTGATCCACCAATGCGGTACATTCTGACAATGGCGTATACAGCTGATATGGATGGGTGTCTTTCAATACATCTTCATTAGAGTCGCAACCACTGTGACTGCTACGGCAACACAAGCCACCGGAAACTACTGTGAAGACTCACTTCATCCGGCATTTGCGCATCTGTGGTGCATGATTTTCAATGTCATAGCTGTGACAATCGCCATGTATTGTCTCATTGCATTTTACCTTGATCTCAAGCGAGATCTCGCCCCGAATAGGCCCTTTTTCAAGCTACTTTGCATAAAGCTAGTTATTTTCTTCTCTTTCTGGCAAATGGTATAAGTATCTCCTATCTCGCAATCAGCACCGTCATTAACATTTGCCAAGGTAGTGTTAGATCTCCTCTCTTCGTTCAAGGTCATTAAGCCAAGTAAGGTTATGTCGCAAGGTGATATCTCCGTCGGATTCAATTCTCTACTTATTTGCTTTGAAATGATCATCTTTGCTACCCTTCATCTGTGGGCATTTGCATGGAAGGATTTCGACCGCGGCCCTGAGCTGAAGACATCTGTTTTCAGGACATTGTTAGATGCGTTCAACCCATGGGATACCATTTGTGCAACGACAAGGGGACTGAAATGGATGCTTTGGGGCTGGAGGAAAAGACAGCGGGATGTGGAAAAGATTGTGAACCGAAAGAAGGAAAACCAATGGTTGACAGAGTATGCTGCACCAATGGGAATAACAGACTTGAAACCGCTGCCCGGAGGGCTACAAGTACATCACCCTACTCCCGGAGATGCAACAGAAGACGTCCAAAACCCCACGGAACGCATGTACGACGATCCGAGGATGGGGCCACCAGACACCACAGGAAACTCCGGGGAATCAAGACCCTTCTCATCACAGCTACCTCATCATCCTGAGCCAACAAGAGCTGACAGTCCCCGTGCCCCGGACACATCCCAGCCGTATCCACACAGCGCTGGTTCTCCTCTGTCCTATCCGGACGTGCAATCCTATATACCTCAAGTCAATAGTCAAACAAGCCGCCCTCGCCCACCGCCGTCCCAACCAAGCGCGGAGCCATTACTTCCCGACGACCAGACGGATCCAAGCTTCAGGTACACACCCAGCATTGCCGGATCCGGTCAGGTGTACCGGGGTGACGCAAGGCCGGGAATGCAAAGGAACGCGGACGGGCAATGGGACAGGCCATGGAGAGAAGTATGAACGGTGGCCACAAGGATAAAAAAAAGTAATTAATCTCGTTTCTTTTTGGGCCGGTGTTGGGGGTTTTCTTTTCCTCTTTTCCTCGAAGCGTCTTTTTTTTTTCATTTACCCTTGTTGGAAGATTTATATGTGCCTGCGGGTTGTAATTTTAGTCATATGATAGCTATCACCACGATACGATAATCATACAAGAATGAAGATTTAGAAATACGGTATCCGTACCCTACATATTGAGTGGTATGTTACTCTCGAACATGCAGAGGCAGGCAAATACGTCGCGGGAAGCTAGGGCATTGAGCTGGGACCAACCCCAGAGCCAAACTATGGCCACCGTATCATAGTTCCCGAGGGTGGCTGATCGCCCATATAAGCAACCTTACCTTCTTGTGATATCACAGCTATAATATATATCCGCATGTCACTCTGCTTAACCTATCTCCGAATGAGGTTCCCGATACCAAGGTTTCGCGCAGGCAACTCTTTCCGTGACTCCAGGGCAATTCCGTGTGGGTGAGCTGCTCTCAACAGCTCTATCGCGATATCTACAGTACATGTGACCTAGGATAAGGTATTTAGGATATTAGTAGTCTAGCTCACTACCACCGCATCCATCTCAGGCGGTAAGAGAAAGAATTCCGGTGATTTGCCTGAGGTATCATACCAACCAGAAAGCTAAATTGGAAAAGAAACTTGCTTTCTAGCTTAACCCTTTTTATATGGTTTCCACGATGGTAGCAATGAACGCACAGAGCCGAGGAGAAGAAGGAAAGGAAAGGGATGCGCGGGCAGGATGGTGTGAGGGGGGATCGCCTGAGGAGGAAATTGGTGACACGAGTGAGTTTTCGTGAAGGTTAGTCCCTTTTTGTTGGACATTGCTGGATATCATGGGTTATTCGCCAAAGCTTCTTAGTCATTAGGTTGTCTTCGCTGTCATTGGTTACGAGCTCGCTTGTCTTCTTTGCTCTCTCTTCTCCTTTTTATTTTTATTTTTATTTTTATTTTCTCTCTCTTCCTTTCTCAAAATGTTCCATTTCTTCACAGTGAACGAGCCCAATGAAACTAGTCTTAGCACGACTCTTATTTGACCTTTTAACCGCTCTCTCGCCCTCACCTTCAGTAAAGCTCTTCCCGCACTTTCTATACCCCAATAGGCAGCCTTATAAACTCTTCATTCAGCCCACCGCTTATAAGAGTTCGGCTGGCCACAGATCATTTCCAACACTTTTTTTTCCTTTCTTTTTTACGAGGGGGGATGACCTTGCGATCCCATCCAATTCCAAAAAGTGCCGAATTCCTCCAGCCTCGGTGGATCGTCTAGTTATACTCGAGTATGATACCAGACCCCGCTGAAGATCCACGGGAGGTCGTCGCCGTCGTGACCATTGAATCGGTTCCCTGCAGGTGTGACAGCCTGGGCCCTCGGGAAGCATCTAAAGTTACACAGTCGGGAATACCGAGACCAACTCACGGTGCTACCAAATTCTGGAATTGGGTTATCGCTGCCGGCGCTCCTACAGACTGAGTTTAACTTTATCGTCGGAATCGATATTATCGTAGGGGGGGGGGGATGACGTATTTTGATAATTACTAAGTGTACGAAGTATTTTTCTATTCCCTCGAACAATAACTTGAGTCTCCTCATACAAAACCCACCGGTCAGCATCTCTTCGGGTGGACTGCGACGCCTGCGCTATTGGGATTGAAAATGCTCCCGTACTCTGCGCCCGCATTATTGTCAGGTCACACGGTCGGTGATATTTTCCCCTTGCTTTTCCTCTCCCCATCGTTTCCGATGGAATAAGGTCGGCACTCGGGTGCTACATTTTCATCTCTGGCTTGGATTACTGCCTCTTGCCCAATTAGGCATGTCCTTCAAAGGACCCGATTATAGCGGACGGTCGAAAATTATGAGTTGCTTGGAAAGAAGGCGAGGGGGTCGTATTCATGGATGGTCACTCGAACTGAGGATCTGCTCCTTGGAGGTCACGGAGAACGTCCACTTAGGCTTGCGACACAAGCCTCGGCCCGCGGTTCGCGAGAGACGACATACTGCGAGTTCTCGTGCGTACGTCCATGCCCCATTCGTTTGGAGAACAAACAAAATATCTTATTCCAGCTATGACGCTCGATATGATACCTCGCGGCGGCAGATTCCCGGGGAAAACTGCGGGAGTCCGTCTTACCCGCACTACGGAGGGATTGCTTTTCGTCTCTTCATGCATTGTGAGCCAGGGCAGCTTCATAAATACACCATTGGGGCTGTAACAGGTGACAGAAATGCTATAAAATGTGGTACTTCAATCAGCAGTGTACATTGCTGTTTGCCTAGGCACCTCTATATTACAGAAGGACCGTTCCCAATAGGATCCTACTAAAAGTTGGCTTGAAAGAGGAACTCTTTCTCCCGGGGTTTGATCTCTTTCATGGCGTACATAGGGGACCGGCCCATCGCTTCTACCCTTCCGTGCCGTACCGGTCTTTGTTGCGCTCTCCATGGAGCTTGTTGATGTGTCTGGCCGGACACGCCTTGAGAAAAGGGAGCGTTTCCGATCGAAACTAGGTGGTTTAGGCGTGTTAGATTGGCGTAGTTGATCTAGCATCTTTCCGTTCCTTTCCGTTCCTTTCCGCATATGCAGACTTCCTTAAGCTCCACTTAGCTCACCTGGGTACTTAATCTCGGAATTACTATGAAAATTCACACCTCGGCCATCAATCTCTCTGGCGGGTGAAACATAGGGAGGAATTTGGGTGTCAAGCTGGATAGTCGGAGAAACGAGGGATCCGCTGGTATTACTCAAGAACTAGGTCTAGATGAGCCGTAATTCTACCCCCCACTTCCACAAATCATTAAAGCTAAATTCAGTTATTGTTTCCCTCCGATCCCTCGGGCTATACGTTAGTTCGCCTATAGCCTCGGGGGAAATTTTATAATATTAGCGGGTCAGGATTACCCCGCGGTTTGCCCAAGGTGGTCTTCCCGTAGAGTGGGGTTTGTGCCCGACCCGGGGTTTTTTTACTGCACTTTGGGCAATGAGACAATACTATACAGGCTTTCTAATCAGAGTTTGCAGAATGACTTGGGAGTCATTCGCCCTGGGAATCTACTATCAATACCGCGAGCACCTCTGCCACCCATATCTCCTACTGCCGAAGCCGCACACCTATCCCCATCACGGCGCCTCAGGCGCTCCCATTGCTGACATGATAAGCGCTCTCGCCGCCCTGATACCATAGCAAACTTAGCACGTACAATATCTGGAGAACACAGATGTATGCACGCTTTTCTGCAAAATTAAAAACGCCACGTGGGCTTAGTCTGGCCTGGCATGATACCGGTATTTTTCAAATGTCAGATATCACTAAACTTCAGCCGATTGCTTGTAACACCGATTGATTGGATATAAGACAATAGTTTCATGGGGTGGTGGAATTGATTTCGTGTCCACCACTCCACTAGTTGACCCTTGTTAGATAGCATTCCTCGATCATACCGCACCAGCAACAATCTCTTGCAGAATCAGATATTTGGTGTTCCTCCTACTCCATCCGATCCACGTGGTTTGCGGGGTTAAACTGCGGGGGGACTTCTTTCTTCCATTTACCTTCGCTCCTCGTTTTAAGGAATTTGTCCCACCCAAGTTTTACCATGGTTTGCGATGGGAAATTTCGCCCTTTCTACGGGAAGAAAACGACTGCTGGGTTGGGTCGATGCATTCCTTCGGTCACGGGTTTCATTCTCTCTCTCTCTCTCTCTCAGAAAACAGCAGCTTATCTGTTGTCCGTGAGGGTTGCTGCTGCGCCTCGCCTCATGCCTACTTACATTTTATGCTTCCAAGTGGGGGGTGTGATCCTGGAAAAGAAACCTGCAAGCCCACGGCAAGCCACTTATATTCGAGTGACACTCGGTGAGTAAATTTATATCCTAAGCGCGCGGACCACGTTTCCCTCGTCGGAATGGCAATATCGCACGGTGGAAGGGTAAAAAGGGTCAAAAATAATAAAGGATGAAAACAAAAAAAACACAGTAAAGTGATGCTGGCGCAAGTGTAAGTTGCTGGACACTAGGAACTGACTTCTTAGTTCGCATTTTTTTTCCCTCGCTTAGCAATAGGTACAAAAAAAGTAGCGCCCGGCATAAATTTTTATGCGTGTTCGCCTTCTCTAAAAATGTCCCCTCGCAGAGTCGGAGGGGAATGGTTCCGAATAGAGAGAGCATTTCCCCAAAATTTTGTGGTTGGGGGGCCCCGTTCCGTTTTGCTTGGATTCGGCAGTGGTGATGAGGGTCGATTTCAGACGCCCGGCACCGTATGGGCAAAAGGGGCGTGCGCCATCGTATGATTGGTTAAGCGGAGTCTACGGCAATGGTGAGGTTGGACAACAGGAGTCAAGGCTTTTGGGGCGAGTAGTTCATGGCAGGAATACCGTAGGGTGGTTGTCGGTATATCGGCTAACTTGGCCCTCCTTTCCCACACACTTTCCCTTCTTCTCTCTTCTCGCTGTGAATTGCCGTACCGATATATTATTTGTGCTAATACCGGTGTGTATGTCGAGGTGAAGTAAGGTTAGTACCGCGCCGCACTCGCACTATCGGTTGTTGTGGTGGATCCCCCCCCAGAGCGGCGGGTCAATAAGCTTTAACTGGACAGGGGTGTTTGTGTTCTGTCGGGCTGATTTGGGGTAGCCTTCTTAACGCTTGCGGTTAGGGGTGTCTGGGAGGGAAGGAGTTGGTTAGAAACCAAGTCCATACGGAGAATTGAGTCGAACTTATGATGGTCCAAATACGGGGGAAGGGATGAAGGAAAGAAGGAAGGGAGGGCTAGTTATAATATCATAATTGCTTTTTCCCCCCTTTTCTTTTTTTCCTTTCTCTTTACTTACAGTATGCATGTTTTGATAGCTATTTCTTTCTGTCTTTGTCCCGCTTGCGGCGTCCCCCCCCCTATTCTGCTCGTATGTAAAGTACCGTTCGATCGTTCGCCTAGAGAATCCGTGAAGTGGAGCCGACAGGCGGGGAGTACCGGTATGTCTGTTTGGATTTAAGGTGCTTGGGTATTTGGGAGGAGAGGGCCCCTGCGCTGATACGGTTTTTTTTCTTAGCGAGAGCGAGAGAGGAGTTCTGATCTGCGAGCGCCGTTCTATGCTCGGGTGCAGTGCAAGCAGCAAGTATTAGGAGCTGCCCTCTTTCTACTATTTTGGCTTAGTAATATCTCACGCAGCAGGCAGGAAAAGTGGCGCGTCGGCATCAACTCGTATGCGTGCTCACATTTTTTTTTGTTCAAAATAGCCCACTCATCCTTCCCAGCCAGTGCAAGGAACCAGGTTGATAGAGTCAAGCTCATGGAGTTGAAAGAGAAGCCAATTAAGTGATTCCACAGAGAAATTTTCTCCCAAGACTCAGTTGGGCCCCATCGCCATTGAACGCCTTACTCGAGCGAGTCCAAGTACTGCATGGACAAGGTATAACCCTTGTCCGCCGATATTGTCCACCGATTGCGATGTCGAACCACATTATTCGACACCGTACTACTTGTATCATCTAATAAAACCGTTTTACTCGCGTGGGAGAGAAGGGTAAAGAAGGGGGAGAAAAACGTGTAGAACTCGTAAATACATGTAAGACGCTATGCGCGGGGTGCTCTTAATATGCTGTATTGTATGCGCGTACAGTACGTTACAACCTTCACTACTGGAGATACTCACCGCTTTGCTTGGGTTCTTCACCCTGTGGGGTATCATAGCCTCGGGAGCTCCAATTAACCCTTAAAATACAGCACAACAAAAGCAAAAGTTGGGGGGGTTTCGTGGGTGTGCCCCTGGTTGGTTGGGGGGCCTCCGTATCCTTTTCTTTGCTTTTTTCTTCACTTTTCTTTATTTTTTTTCCTTTCTGGCAACGTGGAGCGGGATCTAACGTGGATGTTGAAATTTGTTCTGGGGCTGGCTGGGGGTGGAACAGAAGTACTGAGTGCTTCGACTGGACAGAACTGAGACTCGAGCACCACACCACCGCTTCCTTTTACCCTGCACTGGTTGTTCAAGGGGGGAACTTGGAAATTGGGTAAACGGTTTTGCATCGTACTTGTACCCTGCGGTTCGAGAATGTTTATATCCCCCCCCTCCCCTAAAAACATGGGGCATCCCCCCCTAGTGGGGAAGGGGAGAGGCGAAAAAAGGAAAGAAAGAAAGAAAAAAAAGAGGAAAGGGAATACAATACTTTGGGGAACAGTGCTTTTTTCTCTGTGTGGCTCAATTGGGTGCTGAGGTATGATTCGTTTCACGGGCTGGGGGCTACTTGGACAAAAGTGCAGGTCTATCCTTACTGTGCGAACGATGCTTATGGTAGACTTACCCTACTCGAGTACAGCACAGCACAGCCCAGCACAGTGGCCTTGGTCGGTAATGTGTAATGGCTGACTGAATGATGGCTTGCAGCTGCGATGGTTAGGGCGGCGATATCATATGCGCTGGTGAGTGAGCGAGTGAGTGACTGAGGTTTGGGGGGGAAGAAGATACGAGTGCTGTACCGGCATCCCGTCGGCGCGAGGCAACACAGCAGCCAACATGCCGTGTGCGGTGCTGGATCACTCTGCGCACCGGGCATCACTTTGACTGCCTATTCTATTTCTACGGAAATACTAATGGCGGTTAATAAAATGAACGGAAGGGTTTAGGTCTGCCGCGCCTGGTCCCAGAGCTGCCATTGTTCTGCGCGGCCTTGGGCCCTTCCTCCCTCCCCCTTCCTCGGTCATTAGTACTGCACCTACCCACCACATTTTCCCTCCTCCCCTCTCCCACCCTCCCTTCTCCTCCCCCCTCTGCATATTTCCTCGGGCAAGGCTTTTCCTTTTCTTCTTTCCCGCATTATCTTCCTCCACCGTCTTAAACTCGCTTGGTCGAGGTTTGTTCCCTTGTGATTTATTTTTACTTCTACGAACGTGTATGCCTCCCCTCCTACCCTATAAAGTGCTTCTATAATTCTGACAAGTTTCCCACTCTGAAGTTTATTTCCTTCCTGCCCTTCCACCCATTCTAAAAAGGACGTCCTGTGGATTCAATTTACTTTTTCTTACCACCTCCATTACTCACAATGTTGTTGAATCTCCTCATTCAGGCTGTATACAGCCTCCTACAACACAAACTCTACTTTTTCTTTGGTATTCTTATCCTGACACTTGCTCACTGGACACGCGCCTACCTGAAAAGTCCCTTCCGCGCACAAAATATCCCCGGTCCATTCCTAGGCAAGTTCACGTATGCCTATCGTTGGTACTATGTCATGCGTCACACCTGGCACAGGGACTTGATGGACCTGCACAAGAAATATGGCCCAGTCATCTGGATTGCGCCGAATGATATCTCGGTCTCGGATCCTCATCTCAGGAATATTATCTATGGCTTTCAAAATCATAAGAAGGAGTTGACCTTCTTCGGGAAGTCGCAATCGTATGAGACGGGGTCTATCAATCAGGATTTCAGCTTCATTTTCGAGCAAGATCCCGAGAAGGCTCGCCTGGGAAAGTACCATATGTCGCATTTTTACTCGGAACAGGGATTGTTGGGTCTTGAGGAGAATTTTGATAAGGTTCTCTTCCCTCCGACTGCTCTTTTCATTGGTTTGGAACTTTTATACTGATTTTTGTGGAAAGGCCGTGGATGAGCTGATCGAAGGTCTCGACAAACACCATGCAAAGACCGGAACTCTTTGCAAGGTGGTTGACTGGGCAGAGTTCTTCGCCTTGGACTTGTGTGCACAAATTACGGCAGACCAGTCTGCGGGGTTTTGCCTTGCCGGCACAGATGTTAACAACACGGCTTATGGAACAAGAGTTATTATCAAGACCGTTGGTATTCTTATGACGTTGCCATGGGTATTGTCGGTTACCACCCGTGCTATCCGTCAGAGCCTTTTGATCAAGTATTTGATTAACCTCTATCGCAATGTGTTGCTCTTGCCGACATTTACCTTTGGTACTGGGACTGTGAGTGCTCTTCATAATATTGGGCTCAAGGATGATGGCTAACGGTTAGTGAATAGGCTGATCTTGTATCCCTCAAAGAGAGGAACCCCAATCACTTATTGGCAAAGTTTCATAATGCGCAGAGTAAGATGAGGGAGCATTATCCCCATGGCAACCAAGCGGAAGGCACAACCATTCAACTCTTCAACTTGATGTAAGTGATCCACTCCCCTTAAAACTATTTTTCACGAGACCAACAGTCGTCCTCCAGTGCTGGCGCATTCGCCGTAGTCCCGCATACCCAGGTAAAACTAATCCAGGAACTCACCCGTCACCCGGACGTCCTGCAAAAAGTTATTGAGGAGCTTGCGACAACAAACAACACTTTTCACATCAAAGACTTCCTCCGCTACAACAACGGCCAAAACAAGTACCCAATCTTCGAATCCGCTGTACGCGAAGCACTCCGTCTCCAACCCGCCGTCTCCTTCGCCCTGTCCCGCAAGGTTCCCCCGGCCGGTTGCCAACTCCACCAGTACCACATCCCGCCAGGCTACACCGTCGCCATGGCCGCTTATCAGGTCAACTACGACGAGGGCTACTTCGGCCCGGACGTGGCGCAGTTCCGCCCAGAGCGCTGGCTGGAAGACCATCCGACCGAGATGCTCGATGGTGAAAAGCGTAGTATGAAGAACTACATCGAGGCCGGTTGGCTCAGCTTTGGCGCTGGCGGCAGGGTGTGCATTGGGAGACATCTTGCTATGTTTATGCTGATGAAGTTCACTGCTGCTGTGGTTCGCGAGTTTGATATTCGCGTTGTTAGGGAGCCGGAGGAACATTTCACATTTGTGACCGAGATGCTGGGGATGGAGGTTTTGCTTAGGAGGAAGTGCGGTGTTTGAATGGTGGGCGTGATAGGTAAATAGGGGTGCGCTGGTGGATGATGGATACCTGGGATAAAAATGAGGGTGACGGTTGATGGCTGATGCGTGTTTTCCTTTCTCTTTCTTATGGGATTTCGGGACTCCTTCCCTTTTTTAACTTTATCTTTATTAGAGGGTGGGTAGTATGTTCATTCGTTGCGCTAGGCACCGGGAGTTTTCTTTCTTTCCTTATTCTCTATCTACCCAACTGTGTCTTCCTCGTGAACAGTGCCGACAGAGCAGGATGGGGCTTGTACATTCTCTTCCTTTCTTTTGAACATATTATTTTCCCTTCCTCACTGCCGTATCTTTCCCCACCACTGTGATAACTCCGAGTCCCGGGTTAGTCAATTTAGCACTGGGTATGGTGCGGGGGATCCCCAGCGTGTGCTGTACCAAGCCCGTTGCATTGTGGAACGGCTATTTTACAAGGTACTGTACGGAACTATAGGCCGGAACGATAGCTTTCCAAGCTCCTGAGTTCAATTTATGTCTGGTCAAGGGGTTTTATTACTTTTATTCGTGTTTAGGAAATCTCACAACACAATTTTCTGATGTACTCGAGTACTCGGGCACAAATTAAATATAGTACTCGAAATGCTAGTGACAACGGCCGCCCCTCGCTAACAATCGGCTTCATCAATCAACAAGTGAAAATTAGCACAACCTAGTGCTATGATCGAAAGAAAATAATAAATATTTATTCTATTATACAAGATAGATAACCTTATAGCAAAAAACAACTGTGGGGGGGGGAAATGCTGGAAAATTTTGTCGTAGCTGGTGTGTGGTAGGATATCATAGTTAAGCTGGTTGATGAGGAGCGACGCTAGTCTTCAAGCCCTCATGTTCGAGTATCATACTGTATTTAATTTACGTCCCAAGTTATGGTATCATACAAGTACATTATCTTGGTAAAAAATTTAATTTTTTTTTTGTCGTGATGCGCTGTCACAAATTATTTTTTCATTTATCAAACTTGCAGCAAATGCAAGAAGTAGAAGAAGCAGAGCAGAATTGAGGGCTTTGATCTTAATAGTATCATAAAGGATAATTTTCCCCCATGCTTGCTTACCCTTTTTACCCTTATACTAACTAGTATTAGTACTAGTATTAGGTATAATGTTATTGTGGGTGCATCCCACGATGCAGCGGGCTTGGCACACGTTGCGGGCGCCTTGCGCTATGATATAAAGTAGTTAGATGGGGACCCACTCGGCTGCGCGTATCATACTAGGGAACCGAGCGGGCGAGCGAGTGAATGGGGTTTCGTCGTTGCTGGGTATGATATGATAGAAGTATTATATCGCGCGGCAGGAAACCCGAATAAGTGAAACCTTCCAGTAGGCAGTTAACTTAGGGCGTCTGGAATTCCCTGTCTTGGATTTCGGGAGTGATGGATGATCGCTTCGGCGTTAACTTGTTTATAGGACAAGAATTTAAAAAAAGTGCTGGATGGTACATACTGGTACTGGTAAGGCAAGTCCAACTTCTGACTGTTACAGGATACGGTGGTGGACTGGGGTTTGGTTGTTGGAGTTTTTGGGGTGTGCCTAAGTGGGTACCGTAGACTAGGTATTATATGTAGCCTCAGTATTGGCAACCACTGACTAGGCGAGTGATAGTTAATGACTGGATGGACTTGGAATCAGGGCTTTTCTTGTGTGTTGTGAGAAGCAAGGGGGAGGGCTTTTGTCTTGAGCTGTAGGGCGAACGGTCCGGGTAGAAGAGCGGGGTGCGTAGACATATTATCATAGTACAGTACTTGCAATGCCGAAGCCTTTTTTTAAAAAAAAACTACTCCCATTGCATAAGTTACCCCCTAAGTTAAACCCAAGAGAGAACCCCCCCCCCGCTTCGGCATCGTGAGTAGAGTGGGGTCTCGGTATGTAGGTCGCCTAGGTGGGTATATTGGAATACTGTTGGTAGTCCTACCATATCCTTTGGATTGTACTGGCAGGGGCAGGTTTGGATTGTCGTAGTGGTGGTGGTCAGTCATGTTTGTATAGTAGATTACGTTTTCTGTTTATGGGTCTATAGTAGGTTAGGCCGTTAAGCGCGAGTGTGGTATACTCCTGCAGGGACCTGGTTTGTGGTTGAGAGTGGGGTAAATGTGGCTGATGCAAGAGATGGAGGGGCAGGGAGGGAGGTATAATACAGAGGTTGAGGAGGGGAGAGGAGAGAATCGAATTTCCATATCCTGCATGAGGGCTAGGTGAATAGCCGGTAGCTACCAGGGGGGAATGGGGATACGTCCAGGAACCTGTGATGGGAGGCTGACCGGCGAGTCGGTGACGCATGGAAGACTACTGTACCATGCTGGCACTGGCGGACGACCGTTTATTATTATTATTATTATTATTATTATTATTGTTTTAGCGAGTGGGCGCTTCATGCTGACGGATGACTGTCTGTCTGTCTGTCTGTCTCGAATGGTTATGACCGTCATAGGAATTCCGACTTCATCTCTGCTCTAGTAAAAAAGCAATAGTTCGAGCATGGCACTGTACCGCAGCAGCGGTAACGTTTTACAAAATTTTTAGTGGTTCACATTCGTCACGTTGTGATTACGATGAGATGGCACTTACTTGTTTGCCCCCCCTCCCCCTCGCATGGCACGCCGAGAACAGTCTTGGCTGATCGATCAAGTTATCTTTAATTAGCGATGAAGAAACCGTCGTCGTCGTACTCGAGATTAAGTGGTACCGTACCGTATTTCCGAGTCTTGTGATGGTTGATCGGTGGGTCGTTCGGTAACCATGGAATCTGTTGTATAATAGTAATAATCCGTGGTTGAGCCATGTCGTTGGACTTTCCTCCTCCGGTAAGGTCTAGTTGCCTTTTTGCTTTTGTACTCGTACAGCAAGTTACTGTATGTCTCAGAGGTAAAGGGGCTGAGCAGACTATTTCTTTTTTTCGCAATGATTTTCGCCCCCTTTTTTCCAAAGTAGGGAATTCTGGACTACATTGCATGATCCTCGATTGTTGTGATGGAGTTTTTTACGGCGTTTTTCTGGATGGGGCTGCGCCCGGAAGGGGGCGTTGGGTGTGGAGGAGAAGGAGATTATGGATTACTCTTTGGAAGGGGTACTAGTAGATCTGAACCACCCCCCCACCCCCTGGCGTTATTGACATAACGTGTTGGACCGGGAAGGTTGGGTTCGGATGGGGCCGACGGGAGTTAGTTGGAACAGCACGAAAAAAAAGGAAAGAGGTGGGGATCTGGAGATCTCGAGGGGTGTTTGAGGTGCTAGAAGGGGGGAAGATAGGAGAATAGGAGAATAGGAGATCTTCCGAGTGGTGGTGGTGGTGGAGCATGACTGACATATTGTTAGGCTTGCACTTTTTTCCTTTTTCCTTTTTCCTTTTTTGTTCTGGATTTGGTGGTTTGGATTTTTCGGGAGCGCCGTACTGTGGTCAAGTTTTGGGCGAGAGTGGTCGACTTTTGAGTTCTGATTCACTTCGCCTTGTGATGTACAGCCTGCAGGAAACAGAAAAGAGATCGGAAGATGTGGAAATGAATGATCCGAAGCACGGTTGCTCAACTGGCTCGAGCACAAGTGGGCCTTCCAATCGGAAAACCCGGAAGCCCCTTCAACGTTTTCCGATTACTTTTTTTTTTTACAGCAGGCTGTTGTGATACGTTTGTCTAGGTTGGGTATTCGTATTAGAGAGCTAGGATAGGAGTGTTGGTGGAGTGGTCCTCTGTTTTTAAAGCTGGGGGTATGATGTCAGATTTTAGATGCGCACTTGTAATTTGCGAAGCATCAAGGTTCTCCTTTTTTTTTTTTGTTTACAACTAAACTTCTGGGTTCGGGTTACTATACTAGTACAGTAAAAGCTGTAATAATTGAATAATGTGCTGTGTCGTTGGACTTGCTTCCTCTGGTAATATCGGGCGGTTTTTTTTTCCCTTTGGTATGTCTCTCAGAGGGGCTGAGAAGCTCCTTTTTTGTAGTTTTTTTATACCCCTTTTCTAGAGTGGGGAGTTCTGAACAACATAACATGTTGATCGAATATTAGAGCTTTTGTAGTAGCGTTTGTATATTCTGATGTGGGTCTTGGTCGCTTGGATTGAAGGGCGGGGGTGGGGTTAGTGCAGTTCTAAGCTTCGATGTTCTTATTTTGTGTACTGCGCGAAATGGAGGTGGCGGTAGGCGTCTTTAGCTTTAGGGATCTGTAACTCAGCGATGGAGGGTTATTAGTTAAGATGAAGAGTATAGGAATAGAGAACTAATTTTTGATCATGAGAATGGTACCCCTCCTCCATGAACGCTACGGTCATAGTACTAGGGGAACGGAAATAAATGTAATGTAGAGTAGAAACTAGCATTGGGAATGCCATCCGTTGGCCTTATTGGCTACTTCCATACAATCTGCCATGAACGCCAGAGAATTTAGATCCTTTGAATTCAGAAGTGTTAAGAATAAGGAATGGCCTCTTCTATTACTTGTTTTTACCTTATGAACAAACCTCTTGATGAGATTTAGGTCGGGATAATGCTCGTGAAGCACATCCTTCATTAGAGACTAAAAGTATCAGTGAGAAATTTGGTGGATGGGCAGTAACTTCCATGGGGGAAATTCTCTTTCCTCAAAGCCGTCTCCCGAATAGCAGGCAAATCTTAGTATTTCCAATAGTAAAGAAGTCTTCAAGTTCCTCTCCAAGATCGGCGCTCATATCTTTCTATATACATGGAGAGTTATATTAATCATAGAATTAATGTTACTAATTCACTTTTCAGCCACTGGCCACTCGACTCCCAGTAGTGTCTCAGGAAAACCACAAGAGAAGTCGAGCGTATTGGGGCGCCAAGGTGGGTGTGAGGCACTGGACTGGGGGAAATCATGCTTCTGAAAATATGAGTGTTCAGCATGGTATAAACTTTACAAACGCTAGAAAATAAATGCAGTCGTGATATCGATTTATCGAATGACTCTGATTCTACTACCCATATATCTGCAATTCCATGGGCAGTTCCATATCACACTCACAATTTATACCTGTCCTATGTTTTTGTTTTTTGAAAATGTGGCTTAATATAAAAAAAATATGGAGGAAAAGTGGCATATATTTTTGGGCATGCCTAACAGCCCCTTACTACCAAAGTTCTGTAGTAAGAAATTTATGCCGGAAAAATCACTTTTTATGGCATAAAAGTGGCATGGCGAGTGTGCCTATGCTATATTAAATTTCTTAGGCGAGCAGGAACTAAAGGGTATGGACAACTTGGCAGGCTCGGCTTTAGGCTCATACATTTGGGGGACAGTAGTATGAAGGCATGATCTCCGCCAAACTATATCCAAAGTGGGAACCGATCATCGCGATACCTTAGTTAATAGCTAGTTTTTGCCTCGCCTTTGACTAGTGTCAGAAGTACTCGCGCTTTACATATACTTTCTCTATAGATCTAGACCCTCACTTCTATCTATGCTTCAGAGGGGAAGGAAAAAGTAAACGAATAATAAATGTGAAAAAAGGATTTACAATCAGAAGGCCAAAGGAAAATCAGGTACGGTGATGATGGAAATCTCAAGCCGGACCTACTTATCTCAATACGGTGGAAATAGCACCCCACCAACGCCAAACTCTAGATTATACTACAAATCACAGGTTCTCACTCGGCTACATCAGAAAGTTGCAATAGAGATTTGGCAGGGTTTGTGATAGATATGTGGATTCCCGTCGCACGTGATACTCTCTCCACCAGGGGAGGATATAAAAGCCGGGCCTCAATGGTTAGTTTGGGGGGAAAGGCGGTAACCATGACGGGGCGAGGTCGTAGGTTGCGGGGGTGGGAATAAGAGGTTGGATGGTGATGATAACAGCAGATATTATTGTGGGACTATATCAGAGGTGGTGTTTCGCCGACCATAGTTGGTTGTTGGGGTTGATGTCGTCCTGTCTGATAGTGTTTTCACCACTCCGTAGCTTCTATTCCGAGCAGCTCAGCAAAGTAGTGTTAGGCCGGAATTGTCTGGTCGGGGTCGATGTCGCCCCTTTGGAGTGACATTTCTACCGCTCCCTTGTGCCCATTGTGAGGAGCCCACTAGAGTAGTGTTTAGCCGTCGTTTTCTGGTTTGTCGAGGTTGGCGTCGTCTTGTCTAAGTAGTATATTCACCACTCCCTTGTGCTCATTCTGGGCAGCACAACAAGGAGGACCTTAGAGGATCAAAGAAAGACAGAAAGGGCTGACAAGGGGCGATATTAGCTCATTGGTGATAGACAGGTGAGTCGAGAGTCTTCACTCGGTACCCTGATGCGCATTCGTCCAGAGCGTCGATGCATATGAACTTCGGCTTTTTGGAGGGGTAGTCTGCAGCGTCTTCACAATATGGGGGAGCTGTAGCACCCGACCACCAATGTCATTTTTTTGGGCTTGATATGCTCTTGATATGTCATCCGGGGCCTCTTCTAGTCCACAAACAAGTTGTTTCAGCAGGGAACCCAGCATGCTCCTGGGGGACTGCTCCTTTTGAACGGCGTAGTCAAAAAAAGAGCATGCTATAAGTTTTTCCAACCCCCGGGCTTCCATAGGAAAATAAAACTGCCTTATTAGATTCTCTTCCCTCACCACCGGTGTGCCAACTCCTAGGCTCCTCGATTTGTAAGAACCATTCTCCTACATTTTCGACGTGGCTGCCTTGAATATCTTGGTACCGTAGCCTAGGATCTAGTGGGAATACCCATGTTAAGAGACTGGATCGGTCGTCAGCAATTGTGGGGTTATTCGACACTTTAGCCATCGTCACGGTGCTCAAGTTTATGCTATTGTTAAAATATTGAGACATTTTCTGTCTGCTGCTTAAGATATTGTAGGTGATGGACGATGGAGCTAGTCGACTCTAGAATTCCTGGGGGCTGGAGAAAGCGGTGCTGTTTGTGGAACCTCATGGATACCTTAGGACCGTCCAGTTGATCCTCCCCGAGTTAGTACCAGCAACACGCTGCTTATGCCTACCACAACGGTAACTTAGCTGGAAATGCGACACCTTTTTAAGTGCTCTCCTGGAGCACTGCACAAATCTTGCGCTCCAATGAACCAAGGAGTGCCTGCCGTGGTTGTGTATTTTGACTAGTGGGAACTAGGTTGATATAGCCAGTATCATATATTTTGATTAACTACCATGGTATGGGTTGTCCTGGTATATATATACAAGCACATCGAGCTTTGTGGATGAACCAGTTGGAGAACTCATGTATGGCCTAACTTAAAGGGTCATAGCATACATGGTTCTTCGTGGTGTCGATAGGCAGGGAAGCTCTCCTCGCAGCCTCGTACTAGGTTCTGTGAAGATGGGACCGTGCTGCTTGATGTCCATCCCGACCGCCAAGTGCAGTGCAGTGCTCACTAGTACTACCTCGCTTTACTAAGGGAAGAGGTTATGTATACACGGCAATAAATAGGGAGAGGGGCAACAGCTGCCTTCCCAAGGTAAAAAAAGCAATTATTTTTATTTTTTATTCTTACTTTTATAATAATAATAATAATAAATTAAATGATAATAATAATATGGTTCATGCCATTCAAAACGTGCACCAGATTTTCAGTGCTTTTTGAAATAGAAAGGCTCTACAGCCAATCACATTATTGGGCAAAAAAAACCTCAGAAGTATAGAGAAGAGGGTGGAGAACAA
>Ga0307513_10003381_pt1 | contig 21668 bp, 18 predicted proteins | sample 15_EM_MG_FD_202174 | JGI IMG/M metagenome (GOLD analysis project Ga0307513, IMG submission 202174) | Populus trichocarpa ectomycorrhiza microbial communities from riparian zone in the Pacific Northwest, United States - 15_EM | ecosystem: Host-associated > Plants > Roots > Unclassified | place... | reverse complement strand
CGGCTGGCCTCGCGCGAGGCGCAGATCGTCGTGAACTTCCGGCCGACGCCGCACAACATCTTCCCCGGCGTGAACCAGCCGAACAAGCTGGTGATCAACCTGCAGCCCGAGGACGGACTGGAGCTGCACCTGCTCGCCGCCAAGGGCACCGGCCAGCACGAGAACCTGTCGCCGGTGTCGCTCGATCTGGACTTCGACAAGGCCTTCGCCGAGAACCGGGTCGGCGCCTACGAGCGCCTGCTGCTCGAGGCGATCGCCGGGCGCCTGAACCTGTTCGTGCGCAGCGACGAGCAAGAGCAGGCCTGGCGCTGGGTCGAGCCGGTACTGGACGCCTGGCAGCGCGACACGACCGGCCCGCGGCCTTACGCCGCCGGCACCTGGGGCCCGGCCGCCGCCAGTGCGTTGGTCGCCCGCGACGGCTACGCCTGGTCCGAAGAGCAGTAGCCGACGATGCTCGATCGCATCCGCGCCTCGATCCCGGCCCTGCCGCCGGCCGAGCAGCGCGTCGCCAAGCTGGTGCTGGCCGATCCGCGCGCGTTCGCGAGCCTGCCGGTGGTCGAGCTGGCCGAGCGCTCGCATGTGAGCAAACCCACGGTCGTGCGCTTTTGCCGCAGCGTCGGCTACGACGGCCTGACCGACTTCAAGCGCAAGCTCGCCGGCAGCGTCAACGAGGGCGTGCCCTTTGTGCACCGCTCGGTCGACGAGGACGACAAGAGCGCCGACATCATCGTCAAGGTGATCGACAACGCCGTCAGCGCGCTGCTGAAGTACCGCAACGATGCCGCCAACCATGCGTTCGAGCGCGCCATCATCGCGCTGGCGGATGCGGGCAAGAACGGCGCGCGCATCGATTTTTACGGCGTCGGCAACTCTGGCATCGTCGCGCTCGACGCGCAGCACAAGTTCTTCCGCCTCGGCGTGCGCGCCACCGCCGTCAGCGACGGCCATGTGCAGGTGATGAGCGCGACCATGCTGGCGCCGGGCGACTGTGCGGTGATCATCAGCAACTCGGGCCACAGCCGCGACCTGCTCGACGTCGCCGAGATCGCGCGCCGCAAGGGCGCGACCCTGATCGCGATCACCGCGAGCGGCTCACCGCTGGCGCAGGTCGCGCACGGCGCGAACCAGATCCTGCTCGCGGTCGACCACCCGGAAGACTACGACCGCTACAGCCCGATGGTCTCGCGCCTGCTGCACCTGATGGTGATCGACATCCTGACGACCGCGGTCGCGCTGCGCCTCCCGGGCGAACTGCGGCCGATGCTGCAGGAGATCAAGAAAACGCTGCGCGCGAAGCGCTACGCGCGCACGGACTGACGGAGAGTCAGTCTCTCCGCGCAGCGCGCGCGATCGCCTGGCTGGCGAGCATTTCCGAGCTCACCGAGCGCTCCAGCGACGAGCGCGACAGACCCGATTGTGCGTAGTGCTGGTTCTCGTACACTTCGGCCGCCGCCGGGTGCGCGCCAAGCACGGCCTGCAAGGCCTCGTACGGCAGTTCCTGGGCGAGCGCCCGCTGCAGCTGATGCACCAGCGCCTGGTACTGCTCCGGGCTGATGGCGACCGGCCTCGTGTCGACGCGTTCGAGCAGGCGCGCCAGCGCGATCACGTTCTCCAAGCGGTTTTTGACGGTTTCTCGGGGGATCGCGGACATTTCGAGGCTCCTGCAAGCGGCCCCGTGTGGCTGGAGCCATGCGCCACAAGTCGGGCCGATCGTGCGGAGTTCAAGAGGCGGCCGGCGCAGCGGCGATGCGTGCGGCCTGCCAGTCGCCGCCCAGCGCCTTGACCAGGAACACCGAGGTCAGCAGCCGCTGCCCGAGCAGCTGCGCGGCCTGCCGCTCGCTCACGAGCAGCGCCTGCTGCGCAGTGATGACGTCGAGGTAGGTCGTCGCGCCGCCCTCGTAGCGCGCGGTCGCCATCTCGAGCACGCGGCGCGCACTCGCGACGGCGGTCAGCGCCTGGGTGTGAGCCCGCTCCAGCGCCGCCCCGCCGGTGATGCCGTCCTCGACCTCCTGCATCGCGGTCAGCACGACGCGGCGGTAATTCGCGACCGTGCCCTCGTAGCCGGCGCGCGCAAAGTCGACATTGGCGTTCCGGCGCCCGCCGTCGAACAGCGTCTGCGTCGCCGACACGCCGAGCGACCACAACAGGCTGGGCGCATCGAACAGCGCGCCCAGCGTGCGGCTGTCGACGCCGCCGGACGGCGCGAGCATCACGCTTGGGTAGAACGCTGCCCGAGCCACGCCGATCTGCGCATTCGCCGCCGCCATCGCGCGTTCGGCCGAGGCAACATCAGGGCGGCGTTCCAGCACATCGGACGGCACGCCGATCGGGATCAGCGGCGGCTCGAATACGCGCACCGCGGGCGCGAGCGTGAACAGCGGCGCGGCCGTGCCGGTCAGCGTTGCGATCGCGTGCTCGAACTGGCCGCGCTGGCGCGCCAGCACGTCGACCTGCACGCGCGTCGTGTCGAGCAACGCCTGCTGCTGCGCGACCTCGAGACCGGATGCGGCGCCGAGCTCGCGGCGTGAACTGATCAGCTCGAACGCACGCTGCTGCAGCGCGATCGAACGCGCCAGCACGTCGATCTCGATGTCGAGCGCGCGCAGGTTGAAATACGCGGCGGCGAGGTCGGCGCCGAGCAGCAGCCGGATGTTCTCAAAGTCGGCCGCCGACTGCTCGGCCGACGCGCGCGCCCCTTCGATCGAGCGCTGCACGCGGCCCGCCAGATCGGCCTCGTAGCTGACGGTGAACGACAGCGTGAAGTCGTTCTGCACCGTCGAGAAATTCGGCGACGCGTAGTTCGACAGCGGCCGGTTCTCCGAGATCTTCAGGCGCTGCGCACGCGCGCCGACCGCGAGCTGCGGGAAACGCGCCGCCGACACCCCTTCGAGCGTCGCGCGGGCCTGGGCGAGCCGCGCGCTCGCCAGCGTCAGCGTCGGGTTGTTCGCGAGTGCGCGCGCCTGCAGCTCGTCGAGCTGCGCATCGCCGAAGCGCTGCCACCACGGGCCTTTCGCGGTCGCGTCGCCGGGGGCGATCTCGCGCCAGGGCGCTTCGGTCTTCCACGCGACCGGCATCTCGAGTGTCGGCCGGACGTAGTCGGGACCGGCCGCGCAGGCACCCAGCAGCGCCGCGACGGCGACCGCCGACAGACGCAGGCGCACGTCGGTCACGGCACGGCCTTCGCTTGCGAGGCGGGCGTCGCGGCGGCGAGCGCCACCACATCGCCGTCGGCGAGCGAATCGGTCGGGTTCAGCACCAGCCGGTCGGTCGTGGTGATGCCGTCGAGCAGTTCCATTTCCTCGCCGAGGTTGCGGCCGATCTGGACCTTGCGCAGGCTGACGCGGCCGGCGCCGTCGACGAGCGCGACGCGGCTGCCATCGGGGCGGAACAGCAGCGTGTTGGTCGGCACGCGCAGCACGGCACTCGCCCCCATCGGCAGCGCGACCTGCACATAGGCCCCGGGCAGCAGCGTGCCGTTCGGGTTCGGCAGCGCGATCTCGACCTGCATCGTGCGCGTCGCCGCGTCGATCGCGCCGGCGGTGCGCGCGACCGTGCCCTTGAAATTCTGACCGCGCAGCTCGGCCTGCGTGACGACGACGCTCTGGCCGGTCTTGATCATCTGCGAGTAGGTCTGCGGCACGTTGACATAGACGCGCAGCGGGTCGGTCTGCGTCAGCACGAACAGCGCGCGGCCGCCTCCGCCGCTGCCGGCATCGATCAGGTCGCCGACATCGACGTTGCGCTTCGTGATCACGCCGGCGAACGGCGCGTTCACGCGCTTGAACGCGTCGAGCTGGCGCAGCCGCTGCACGTTCGCCTCGGCCGCGGCCACATTGGCGCGCGCCTGCACGACGCCGCTGCGGCGTTCGTCGAGCTCCTGCTGCGAGACCACGTCCTTCTTGCGCAGGCTCTCCCAGCGCTCGACGGTGCTGTTGGCCAGCGCCAGGCTCGCAGAAGTCTGCTGGCGCGCCGCGACCGCCTGCGAGAGCTGCTCGGCGATCTCGGGCGTCTCGATCTCGGCGAGCAGCTCGCCCTTCTCGACGCGCGCACCGATGTCCTTGGTCCAGCGCTTCAGGTAACCGCTCGCTCGCGCCGAGATCGGTGCCTGCACATAGCCCTGCAAGGTGCCCGGCAGCGCCAGCGTCTGGCCGCCGCTGCCGACCTTGGGCAGCGTCGTCTGCACGTACTGCCGGGCCTGTTCGGCCGCGCCGGTCTCCAGCGTCTTCGCGTTCGCGAGGCGGCTCAGCATCGTGCGCCCGGCGCCGAGCGCGAGCAGCACCAGCACGACGAGCGCGATCCAGCGCGTGCGGCGCAGGATCTGCCGGCGCTTCAGCAACTCGCCGTCATCGACACCTTCGACGGCGTGGATGCCCAGCGCCGCGTGGCGTTGTTCGGTCATGCGTCAGCTCCCAGAATCAATCGCCCCGGCGCAGCCGCCGCGGCATGGCGTTGTGCGAACCGGCGGTGCACGCCGGCGTAGACGACCGGCACGAACAGCAAGGTGGAGACGGTCGCGAACAGCAGCCCGCCGATCACCGCGCGGCCGAGCGGCGCGTTCTGCTCCGCGCCCTCGCCGAGGCCCAGCGCCATCGGGACCATGCCGATGATCATCGCCAGCGCCGTCATCAGCACCGGGCGAATGCGCGTCGCTCCGGCCTCGAGCGCGGCCGACAGCGGCGGGATGCCGGCGGCGAGCCGCTCGCGCGCGAACGAGACCAGCAGGATGCTGTTGGCCGTGGCCACGCCCATCGTCATGATCGCGCCGGTCAGCGCCGGCACCGAGAGCGTCGTCCCGGTGATGAACAGCATCCACGCGATGCCGGCCAGCGCCGCGGGCAGCGCGGTGATGATGATCGCGGCATCGACCCAGGACTGGAAGGTCACGACGACGAGCAGGTACACGAGCACGATCGCCATCGCGAGACCGACGCCGAGGCCGATGAACGAGGCCTGCATCGTCTCGACCTGGCCGCGCATCACGAGCTGGCTGCCGCGCGGCAGCTTGGGCCGGATCTTCTCGACCTCGTCGCTCACCTTGGCCGCGACGCTCGCGAGATCGGTGCCCTGCACGCTGACGTACACGTCGATCGCCGGCAGGATGTTGTAGCGCGAGATGATCGCCGGCTGGCGCAGCGCGGTCGGCTCGACCAGGTTGCCGAGCAGCTGGCTGCTGCCGCTGCTGCCCGTCGAGCCCCCACCACCCGCGGCGCCGACCGGCATGTTCAGCAGCGCATCGAGCGAGTCGACGCGGTACTGCGGCGTCTGCACCGCGATGTTGTAGACCACGCCGTTGCGCGGATCGAGCCAGAACGCCGGCGCGGTCTGCGAGCTGCCCGACAGCGAGATCAGCAGGTTCTGCCCGACGTTCGCCGCCGACAGGCCGAGCTGCTGCAGGCGCGTGCGGTCCATCTGCAGGTTCAGCGACGGTGCGTCGAGGCGCTGGTGCACATGCGCATCGACGGCGCCGGGGATCTTGCGGATCGCCTTCGTCAATTCGGCCGCGAGCGCGGCGTTGGCCTGCAGGTTGTTGCCGGTGAACTGCACGTCGATCGCCGCCGGCAGACCGAAGTTCAGGATCTGCGTGACGATGTCGGCCGGCTGGAAGAAAAACTCGATGCCGGGGAAGCGCTTCGGCAGCTCGCTGCGCAGCAGCGACACGATGCGCTCGGTCGGCCGGTGGCCCTCGCGCAGCGAGAGCTGCATCTCGCCGTCGAGCGTGCCGATCGTGCCGGCGTTGCTGTACGACAGGTTGATGCCGCTGTTGGGCACGCCGAGGTTGTCGAGGATGGTCTCGAGCTCGTCGGCGGGGATGAGCTCACGGATCGCCGCCTCGACCTGGTCGGCCAGGCGCGCGGTCTCCTCGATGCGCGTGCCGGTGGGCGCACGCATGTGCAGCCGGATCGTGCCGGCGTCGACATTCGGGAAGAAGTCGCGCCCGAGCACCGGGTAGAGCGCGCACGACAGCACGCAGAACGCCAGGAAGCCGAGCGCGAAGCCCTTGCGCCGCGCCAGCAGCGCCGACAACAGCAGCGTGTACGCCCGCCGGACGCGCTCGAAGCGGGCGTCGAACGCGCGGTTCAGGCGTTGCGACAGACTCGGCCGCGGCGCGTTCGCGTCGTCGTGAGGCGCGTGGCCGACCTGTACCCCGCGCATCAGCAGCATCACCAAGGTCGGCACCAGCGTGCGCGACAGGAAGTACGACGCGATCATCGCGAACACCACCGCCTCGGCCAGCGGCACGAACAGGAACTTCGCGACGCCGGACAGGAAGAACATCGGCACGAACACGATGCAGATGCACAAGGTCGAGACGAATGCCGCCGGCCCGATCTCGTGCGCGCCGACCAGGATCGCCTCGTTCAGCTCGGTGCCCATGTGCAGATGCCGCTCGATGTTCTCGATCGTGACGATCGCCTGGTCGACCAGGATGCCGACCGACAACGCGAGGCCGCCCAGGGTCATCAGGTTCAAGGTCTGCCCGAGCATCTGCAGCACCAGGATCGACGCCAGGATCGACAGCGGGATCGTCAGCGCGATGATCAGCGTGCTGCGCCAGTTGCCGAGGAACAGCAGCACCATCGCCGCGGTCAGCGCGGCCGCGAGCAGCGCCTCGAACACGACGCCCTTCACCGCCGCCTTCACGAACACCGACTGGTCGAACAGCGGCGTGATCTTGATGTCTTGCGGCAGCACGCTCGCGACCCGCGGCAGGATCGCGCGCAGGTTCGCGACGATGTCGAGCGTGGACGCGCCGCCGTTCTTCAGCACCGACAACAGCACGCCGCGCGTGCCGTCCTGGCGCACGATGTTGGTCTGCGGCGAGTAACCGTCGCGCACGTTGGCGACGTCGCCGATCGTGACGGTGGCGCCGCCGCTGGTGCGCACCGGCAGCTCGTTCAGGCCGCTGATCACATCGGGCGAGCCGTTCATGCGCACGTTGTATTCGGTGCCGCCGAACTTGGCCGTTCCTGACGGCAGGATCAGGTTCTGCAGGTTCAGCGCATTGACCACGTCGGCCGGCGCCAGGCCGCGCGCCTGCAGCGCCGCCATGTCGAGGTCGACCGAGATCAGGCGGTTCTTGCCGCCGTACGGGAACGGCACCGCGACACCCGGGATCGTGATCAGCTGCGGCCGCAGCGTGTTGACGGCGGCGTCGAACAGCGCGTTCTCAGGCTGGGTCGGGCTCGACAGCCCGAGCTGGATCACCGGGATGCTCGAGGCCGAGTACTTGATCACCAGCGGCGGCGTGATGCCGGGCGGCAGCTGGCGCAGCTGCGCCTGCTCGATCGCGACGACCTGCGCCAGCGCGGTCTGGATGTTCGCGTTCGGCTGGAAGAAGACCTTGATGATCGTGATGCCGGCAAGCGACTGCGACTCGATGTGCTCGATGTCGCTGACCGTGGTGGTCAGGCTGCGTTCGTTCTGCGACGCGATGCGCTGGCCCATCTCCTGCGCCGACAGGCCGTTGTAGTTCCAGACGATGCTGATGACCGGGATGTCGATCTCCGGAAAGATGTCGGTCGGCATCTTCAGCAGCGCGAACGGCGTCGCCAGCACGATCAACATCGCCATCACGATGAAGGTGTACGGACGCCGCAGTGCGAGCTGGACCATGGACACGTCGGTGACTTCCGAACGGCAAAGGTCAGATGATATTCAGAAACAAAACGCACGCGCCGTGTGGGGCTGCCCTCCTGTCGCCGACGTGACCGCGGCGCCGAACGCGAGGCATAGACTGCTTTCTCCCTATAACAATCAGAGGAGACCGACATGAAACTTTTCATCCGAGCAGGCCTCGCCGCGGCCGTGCTGGCCCTGAGCGCGTGCGCGTCGGCGCCGACGCGGCCCGCGACCTGGAGCACCCCCGAAGCGCTGGTCGCTGCGTCGGCGTTCTCCGGTGTTCATGGGCTGGCCGTCGACAGCAAGGGCCGCCTGTTGGCGGGCAGCGTCGTCGGCTCCTCGATGTGGGAGGTGGACCGCCAGAACGGCGCCGCGAAGGTGATGATCCCGGCGCCCGAAGGCCAGGCCGACGACATCGCCGTCGGCCCGAAGGGCGAGCTCGCATGGACCAACTACCTGATGGGCATGCTGCGCTACCGCGAGAGCGACACGGCGCCGATGAAGGTGCTCGCGAAGGACCTGCCGGGGCTGAACTCGCTCGACTTCGACCGCCGCAACGGCAAGCTCTACGCGTCGCAGGTCTTCCTCGGCGATGCGCTGTGGGAGATCGACGTTGCCGGCGCCAAGTCGCCGCGCCTGATCGCGAAGGACATGGGCGGTTTCAACGGCTTTGAGGTCGGCCCGGACGGCATGCTCTACGGCCCGCTGTGGTTCAAGGGCCAGCTCGTGAAGATCGACCCGGCGAGCGGCGCGATCACCGTGATCAACCGCGAATTCAAGATCCCGGCCGCAGCCAACCTCGATGGCAAGGGCAACCTGTGGGCGGTGGACACCGCGACCGGCGAGCTCAGCAAGGTCGAGCTCGCGACTGGCCGCAAGACGGTGATGAAGCAGCTCCTGCCCTCGATCGACAACCTTGCGATCGCACCAGACGGCACGATCTACGTGGCGAACATGGCCAACAACCAGGTCGATGCCTACGACCCCGCGACCGGCACGCTGCGCACGCTGACGCGTGGCCAGGTCGCGGTGCCGGCCGGCCTGAAGATCGATGGCAACACGCTGTGGGTCGCCGACATCTTCGGCTTCCGCGAGATCGACGTGAGGAACGGCGCGGTCAAGGATGTGTTCCGCATGCACGCTACCGACTCGCAGATGGAGTACCCGTTCGCGGTCGGCGTGTCGACGAAACAGTTCGCGCTCGCGTCGTGGTTCACCGGCACGGTGCAGATCCTGGACCGCGCGACGCGCAAGACGACCGCGATGATCCACGGCCTGAAGGCGCCGTACGACGCGATCCCGATGGAAGACGGCAGCGTGCTCTACGCCGAGATCGCCACCGGCACCATCACGCGCGCCAGCGGCGCCGACTACAAGACGACCGCGGTCGTCGCGAGCGGCCTGGGCGGGCCGGTGCAGATGACGCTCGGCCAGGACGGCGCGCTCTACGTCACCGAGGCCGCCGGCAAGCTGACGCGCATCGATCTGGCGGACGGCAAGAAGACCGAGATCGCGAACGGCCTCGCGCTGCCCGAGGGCGTGGCGCAGACGCCGTGGGGCAGCTTCATCGTCGCCGAGACGGCGGCCGCGCGACTGACCGAGATCGACCCGGTGACCGGCGCGAAACGCACAGTGGCCGACAAGCTGCCGATCGGCCTGCCCGCCGGCCCCGGCATGCCGCCGCCGTACGCGCCGACCGGCGTGGCGGTCGGTGCGGACGGCAGCATCTACGTCAGCGCGGACAAGAACAACGCGATCTACCGCATCCGTCCGCAGAAGTGACCCAGTGGCGGATCATGTCCGTTTTCGGTCATGATTCGTCGCACCTCGGTACCCCGATCGCACGGGATCGGTCGATCATGCAGGCTCCTCGTCACTGGAGAAGCCCATGTCCACCGCCCTGCTGCTGATCGACGTACAACAGTCGTTCAAGCACCGTCCGTTCTGGTCCGAAAACGACCTGCCCGCCTTCCTCGCCGCCACCAACGCGCTGATCCAGGGCAGCATGGCGCAGAGCATCCCGATCGTGCGCGTGTTCCACACCGACGGCCCGGCCAGCGCCGACAACGCATTCACGACCGCAAGCGGCCTGATCCGCCCGCTCGACGGCCTCGCGCCGTTCGACGCCGCGCTGACGGTCGAGAAGCACCGCCACAGCGCGCTCGTCGGCACCGGTTTGTCTGTCTGGCTGCACCAGCACGGCATCACGTGCCTGATCGTCGCCGGCATCCGCACCGAACAATGCTGCGAGACGACGACGCGCCACGCCAGCGACGAAGGCTGGCAGGTCGACTATGTGACCGAAGCGACGCTGACCTTCGACATGCAGACGCCGGCCGGCACGACGCTGACCGCCGCCGCGATCCGCGAGCGCACCGAGACCGTGCTGGCCGGCCGCTTCGCGACGCTGTGCACCGCGGCGCAGGCGCTGGAGCGCGCGAAGGCCGCCGCGTGAAGGCGATCCACCGCGTCGGCATCCTGATGTTCGACGGCGTCGAGGCGCTCGACTTCGCCGGGCCGTTCGAGGTCTTCACGACCGCGACCCGGATGCAGGCGCGGCTCGCGCCGGGCGCCGCAGCGGCGTTCGACGTGCGCACCGTCTCGCGGCTCGGCGGCACCGTGCAGGCGCGGGCCGGTCTCGTGGTGCAGATCAACCACACGTTCGACGACGCGCCCGCGTTCGATGTGCTGCTGGTGCCCGGCGGCGTGGTCGACACCGCGCTGGCCTGCGACGACACCCGCGCCTGGATCGCCCGCGTCGCACCCGCCTGCGAGATCGTCGCGTCGGTCTGCACCGGCGCCTTCCTGATCGCCGCCGCCGGCGTGACCGGCGACGCGCCGCTGACGACGCACTGGGAAGACATCGCCGCGCTGCGGGATGCCTGGCCCGAACTCACGGTCGTCGAGGGCGTGCGCTGGGTCGAGCACGGCCGCGTGATCAGCTCGGCCGGCATCGCCGCGGGCATCGACATGAGCCTGCACCTGGTCGAACGCCTTGCCGGCCGCGCGCTGGCCGAACGCACGGCGCGCCAGATGGATGTACGCTGGCTGGACACGCCTTTCTGACGATGACCCCACCGATGCTGGCCCGCCCGTGATCGACATCCTGTTCCTCGTCCTGCCCGATTCGTTGCTGCTCGACCTCGCCGGCCCGGCCGAGGCGTTCCGGCTCGCGAACCAGCGGCTGCATCACGCGCGCAAGCCGGCCGCGTTTCGCATGCGCTATGTCGGGCCGCTGCCGGAGGTCGACTCGTCCGTCGGGTTGAGCCTGTCGAGGATCGAGCCGTTGCCGGCCGAGCTGCCGTTGCGCTGCTGGGTCGTCGTGCTCGGTCGGCCCGGCAGCGCGCCCGAGGTGCTGCGGCGCCAGCGGCCGTGGCTCAACGCACGCGACTGGCTCGCCCGCGTCGTCGCCCCGCGGCTGGCCGACGGCGACACGACGCTGCTGACGGTCTGCGTCGGCGCCCTGCTCGCGGCCGACGCGGGCCTGGTCGGCACGCGCTGCGTCACCACGCACCACGAGCTGCTCGACGAGCTGGCACAGCTCGCGCCGGCCGCAACGGTGCAGGCGAACCGCGTGTTCGTCGAGGACGGACCGCTGCTGTCGAGCGCCGGCATCACGGCCGGCATCGACCTCGCGCTGCACCTGATCACGCGCGAATGCGGGCCGGCGATCGCGTCGGCGGTCGCGCAGGTGATGGTCGCGTTCACGCGCCGCGGCCCGCAGGACACGCAGCGTTCGCCGCTGCTCGCGCACCGCGACCACCTGCACCCGGCGGTGCACCGCGTGCAGGACGCGGTCTGCGCGGCGCCAGGCACCGCCTGGACGGCGCAGCGCCTCGCAGCCGCCGCGCACGTCACGCCACGCCATCTGGCGCGGCTGTTCCACACGCATGTGCGCCTGAGCCCCCGCGCGTACGTGGAGCATGTGCGGCGCGGCCTCGCGCAGCACGCGCTCGCCGGCGGTGCGTCGAGTGCCGATGCGGCGCAGCTCGCCGGCTTCGACAGCACGCGGCGGCTGCGCCAGGCGCTGAACCGGCAAGCCGCTGAATAATTCATTCAGCGCGGCGGACGGCGGCGCCTTTAAGCTGGCACCACCATGACGACTCCGAAGATCATCGGCCTGGATGCGGACGACACGCTCTGGCACAACGAAACCCACTTCAGGCTGACCCACGCGCGCTTCAATGCGCTGCTCGCGCCCTGGGCCGACGCGGCCACGGTGGAGGACGCGCTCGCCGCGGTCGAGCGGCGCAACCTCGGCACCTATGGCTACGGCGCGAAGGGCTTCACGCTGTCGATGCTGGAGACGGCCTTGCAGCTCAGCGACGCGCGTGCGCCCGCCGCGGTGCTGGCCGAGATCCTCGAGGCCGGCCGCGGCCTGATGAGTCATCCGGTCGAGCCGTTGCCCGGCGTGGCCGACGCGCTGCAGCGGCTGGCCGAGATCGCGCCGCTGGTGCTGATCACGAAGGGCGACATGTTCCACCAGGAGAGCAAGCTCGCCGCCTCGGGCCTGGGCGCGTTCTTCTCGGGTGTCGAGATCGTCAGCGAGAAGACCGCCGACACGTATCGCCGCGCCTTCGCACGCCACGGCGCGCCGCCGGAAGACGCGCTGATGGCTGGCAACTCGGTGCGCTCGGACATCCTGCCTGCGCTCGAGGCCGGCTGCGCCGCGGTGCTGATCCCGTACCCGCTGGTGTGGGCTCACGAGGAGGCCCACGCACCGGCCGACCACCCGCGCTATCGGCAGTGCGACTCGATCGCGGCGCTGGCCGACTGGCTCGCGGACGGCTGGCTCGGTGCCGCTCCGTGAGCGAGCGCGCGCCCGGGCTCCGCGATGCTCTCGACCAGGCGCGCGAAGCTGCCGTCCGACAACTGGAAACGCACCCAGCGCATGTTGCACGCGCGGATCACGAGCGCATCGCTGTCGCGTGCGCGGGTGTGGAATTCGATCGCCGGCGGCGTCGGGCCGAACCAGCCATGGTCGGCGAGCCGGCCTTCGGCGGCGACGATGTCCTCGCTCGCATAACGCCACAGCGACGTGCCCATCAGCTGGCTGGTCGGCACCTTGAACTGGGCCTCACGCGCGGGCGACGCGGCGAGCAGCCGGTGGGTCAGGTCGCAGACCAGGTGCACCGGTGCCGCCGACTGCCACACCAACCGCGCCAGCACGCGATCGGCGGCGCTGTCCAGCCGCGCGGCCATCAGCATGCGCAGACGTTCGGCCTCGTCGGGCGAGGGCGGGCTCTGGCCGTTTTCCCAGCGCGAGACGGTGGCCTGCGACACGCCGAGCAGCTGCGCCGCGTGCAGCTGCTTGATGCGTCGCAATGCGCGCCAGGTGCGCAGGGAGCGGCCGAGCGCACGCTCGTCGCCGCTGCTGATCTGGAGGAGCGTGGACATGCTGTGGCCGATGTTAGCGCCGCGGCGCGAGGCGCTCGATGACCGGCCCGCGCTCGCCCTGGCCGCTGGTGGGGCTGCTCTACCTCAGCGGCCTGCTGGCCGCGGCCCAGCTCGGCAAGATGTCGGCACTGGCACCGCTGATCGCGGGCGCGCTCGGGCTGGGCCTGACCACGGTCGCGGTCGCGATCTCGCTGATCGAGCTCGGCGGCGCGACGCTGGGCGCGGTGGCCGGCCTGCTGGCGCATCGCCTCGGCCTGCGGCGCACGCTGCGCTGGGGCGTGGGCTTCCTGGCGCTGGCCGGCCTGGGCGGTGCCTGGGCCCAGGGCGCCACCGGGCTGCTCGGCTGGCGGCTGCTCGAGGCCGCCGGCTACCTGGGCGTGATCGTCACCGCGCCAGTGCTGATCGCCCACCATGCCGGCATGGCCGGTGCCCGCGTGCAGGGCCTGGCGTTGACGCTGTGGAGCACCTTCGTGCCGGTGGGACTGGCGCTGGGCGCCTGGGCCAGCGCAGGTGCGGCGGCGACGCTGGGCTGGCGCGGCGCAGTGACGGCCGGCGGCCTCGTCGGGGTGCTCTTGTGGGGCGTGCTGTGGCGCGCCCGCTTGCCCGAACACGCCGAGGCGCCGACCGCGCGCACTGAACCGCCGGCCCCCGCCGCGCCGGCGCTGACGCCGGCCGTGTGGTGCCTGGTCCTCGGGTTCGGGGCGTTCGCGCTGTTCGAGGTCGGCATCCTCGGCCTGCTGCCGACGCTGCTGGTGCGCGAGGTGGGTCTGAGCGCGTCCGCGGCCGGGCAGTGGACCGCCGTCGCCTCGGTGTCGGCGGTGGGCGGCAGTGCCGCGTCGGCCTGGCTGCTGCGCCACGGCCTGGGGCTGCGCTGGCCGATCATGGTGTCGCTCGGGCTGCCGCCGCTGCTGCTGTTCGGCGTCTTCATGCCGGCGCCGCAGGCCAGCGTGGCGATCGGCCTGGCGGTGCTGCTGAACATGCTGGGCGGCGTGTTCGCGAGCCTCGCCTTCGCACTGCTGCCCCGGCTCGCCGGCGCGCCGGGCCAGATGGTGCGAGCCAACGGCCTGCTCGCGCAATGCGGGGCATCGGGTTCGCTGCTCGGGCCCCCGACGATGGCCGCCTGCGTGCAGGCCGGCGGCTGGACGGCTGCGGCGGGGCTGGGCCTCGTCGTCTCGCTGGTGGCCCTGCCGCTGGCCTGGCGCGCGGCCTCCGCGGCCGCACACGGCGCCGGCTCGCCGACACGTGCGGGTGCTGGCCTCAGCTCGGCGGGTGGTTGACGTCGATCCACTCCATGCCGGAGCGGCGCGCGTGTTCGATCGCCGTCTCTTCGGAGTCGAACACCTGCAGGTCGAGGAAGCGCTGCGAGCGGGTCTGGTCGCCCCCCAGCGACGTGATCACGACACGCGCCTGGTAGCGGCCATCGTCCTGGCGCATCGGCTGGCAGCTCAGCACGTAGTTGCGATAGACGGTGCGCGCGGTCACGTCAATCCTCCAGGCATCGCCGTCTCACTGTTCCATGCGCTGCTGGCGCTGCTCCGCGACGCGCCGGGCCTCGACGCACTGCGGATGCGCCTGCCAGCGCGGCAGCGCGCATTGGCGGCTGACGCACATCGAGAGCGCGAAGAAGCCGCGGTCCGGGCAGGCATCCCGCGGCGTGCGCGCATCGGGGCCGACCGCCGCCAGCTTGGCACCGGTCGTCGCTGCTTCCGCCGAATGCGTGCGCCGTGGCGCCGGCGCGGCCGGGGTCGGCGGCGTGCGCTCGACGTCGGCAACGGCCGCCGCGAGTGCGGGAGCCGCGGATGCGGCCACCTGCGACCGCGCGGCGGCCGATGTCGCGCTCACCGTCGGCGCGGCGGCCGGCGCGTTCAGCGCCCAGGCGCCCCAGCCGATCGCGCCGACGCCGGCCAACGCCAGCAGCGCCAGCGCAGCACGGCCGCTGCGGCGGGTTCGCGCCGCGGGCGCTGGCGCGTGCGGCGCGCTCGAAACGATCTCGGGATCCAGGTCGATCACCACGCTCGAGCCGGGCTCGAGGCCCGAGTCCGGCCGGGGCAGACGCGGCACCATCGCGTGGCGCGCGGACGGCCGCGGCGGCACGATCTCGCCGCTGAACGCCCGCCGCACCGCGGCCACGCTTTGCGGCCGGTCGTCGGGCGCGAGCGCGAGGGCCCAGTCGATCGTCGCGAGGAAGTTCGCCGGGACGCCGGGGAACAGCGGGCCGTCCGCGGCCGAGAGTGCCGGCAGCGCGTCGCGCACGGCGCGCAGCACCGCCGGTGTCGGGGCCTGGCCGGTCAGCACGAAATGCACGGTCGCGCCGAGCGCGTAGAGGTCGGTCCACGGGCCTTGCCGCATGCCGGCTTCGTCGGCGTATTGCTCCAGCGGTGCGAAGTTGGGTTTGAGGATCGCCGTCAGCGTCTGCGTGCGGTCGCCGATCACGCGCCGCGCCGAACCGAAGTCCAGCAGCACCGGTCGGCCGTCGGGCAGCAGCAGGATGTTGTCGGGCGCGATGTCGCGGTGGTACACGCCCGCGCCGTGCAGCAGCTCGAGGGCGCTCAGCAGGGGCTCGACGAAGGCACGCAGCCAGGCCTCGTCGGGCGCCGCGCCCATCACGCGCCGCGCTTCCTTGAGCGTCTGCCCGGCGTAGTACGGCATCACCATGTACCCGGTGCCGTTGGCCTTCCAGAAACGATGCACCTTGACCAGCGACGGGTGGTCGAAGCTGGCCAGCATGCGGGCTTCGCTGCAGAAGGAATCGAGCCCGAGCGCGAAGGTCGGCGCGAGCGTGGCCGAGCGCACCGACACCATCGCGCCGCGGCCTCGGCCGGCCAGCGCGGTCGGCATGTACTCCTTGATCGCGACATGGCGCAACAGCACGTGGTCGAGCGCCAGGTAGACGATCCCGAACCCTCCCGCGCCGAGCACGCGCACAATCTCGAACTCGTCGAGCCGCGTGCCGGGCAGCAAGGCGTCGTGCGCCTCGGGAAGTGCCGACACCGCACCAGCCTCCAGCGGCAGTGGCGCGGTCGTCGACCAGTGGGGGATGTCGGACATTCGGGCGATTCTTGGAAACGGTGACGCGCTGACGGCACGCGTCTCGGACAGCACGACAAGTGTTGTAGCGGGAGTGTGGTGTAACAGTCCGTGCGCGAGACCACACAGCGATGGCGCAGCGTGTTACGCCGGCCACTCGTGTGAAAAAGTGCCGCGAAAGCAGGCGGTGCGCGACGCGCCCCGGCGGGCCGCTACTGCGCCCGCGCGTCACATCTGGCGGAACAGATGCACATAGCTGCGGCTGACCGCGAGGCGTTCGTTGCGGCCCTTCAGATGCACCTCGCCCGAGTCGCCCGGGCCGTGCGAGAAACGGTCCACGTGCATCAGGTTGACGATCGCCGAGCGGTGCACCTGCACGAAACACTCGGGGTCGAGCGCATCCGCGAGCTCGCGCAGCGTGGTGCGGATCAGCGCCTCGCCGCCTTCCCAGGCGACCACCGTGTACTTGGCATCCGAGCGCAGGTACAGGACCTGCTCGATGCGGATCATGCGCACCGCGTTGCCCACCGAGGCCTTGATCCACTGCAGATAAGAGCGTGCGCCGCCGCGCTGGCGCAGCTCCTGCGCCATGCGCTCCAGCAGCGCGCCGAACTCAGGCCGCTGCGCATCGTCTGCGACGCGCAGCCGCGCCTGCAGCCGCTGCACCGAGTCGAGCAGGCGCTCCTCTTCGATCGGCTTGACGAGGTAGTCGATCGCGCCCTGCCGAAACGCCTCGACGGCGTACTGGTCGAACGCGGTCACGAACACGACCTCGGCACGCCGCCCGATGCAGCGCGCCGCCTCGACGCCGTTCATGCCCGGCATGTGCACGTCGAGGAACACGACCTGCGGCCGCAGCTCGTCGAAGCGCTCGACTGCCTCGCGGCCGTTGCGCGCCTGCGCGACCACCTGCAGCTCCGGCCACAGCCGCGCGAGGTGCGCGGCGAGCTGCTCGCGCAGCAGCGGTTCGTCGTCGGCGATCAGTGCGGTGGGCGTCGTGGCGGCCATGGACGGGATCATGCCGCGGCCGGTGTCACGACGCGGATCTCGGCGCGCACGCCATGCGGCGCCTGCTCAAGCAGCGTGACGCCCGAATCAGGGCCGAAGAATGCCTGCAGGCGATCCTGCAGGTTGCGCAGGCCGGTGCCGGTGCCCGCGCCTTCCGACAAGCCGACGCCGCTGTCCGCGACCCACAGCCGGACCTCGCGGCCGGCGTCGCGCCGCGCGCCGACCTCGATGCGACCACCATCGCAGCCCGGGTCGATGCCGTGGCGGATCGCGTTCTCGACCAAGGTCAGCAAGCCCATCTGCGGGAACGGCAGCGCGCGCAGCGCCGGCTCGATGTCGATCGTGAACGCAAGCCGGTCCGGCATGCGCATCAGCATCAGCTCGAGGTAGGCGCGCACCAGCCGCTCTTCATCGCCGAGCGTCGCGGTCTGCTGGTGCAGCTGCGGCATCGCGGCGCGCAGGTACGCGATCAGGCTGCGGAACACCGGCGCGGCATTCGGCGAACCGCTCTCGACGAGCTGCTGCACGTTGGCCAGCGTGTTGAGCAGGAAGTGCGGCTCGATCTGCGCCGTCATCAGGCGCAGCCGCGCGTCCGCCGCCTGGCGCTGCAGCGTTTCGCGTTCGAGCGCGAACTGCAGCGCCTCGGCACGCGCCTGCGCGTCACGCTCGCGGTACAGCGCACCGAGCGCGAACAGCGAGCCGATCAGGCCGGCACTGAGCGTCACCAGCACATAGCCGCGCACCATCGGGCGCGACGCCGCGAACGCCGAGAAGTCGCCGCCCACCGAGAGCATCTGCACGATGAAGGGCGAGAGCGCCGCGCCCAGCGTCACCGCGAGCACCTGCGCCACCCAGCGCGGCAACACGGTCTGGCGCCACGCCCCCGCCACCTTGAAGCCGCACAGCAGCACCATGCCGACGAACAGCGCCTCGCCGAGGACCTCGACGAAGGGGTTCAGCGTGATGGGATTGAGCCCCACCGCGCCGGCCACCGACAGGGCCACGGTGAACGCGAGCTGGCGGCGGGTGGGCACGAGCCGGCTGCGCTCCCAGTGGCCGGGGGCTGGCGTCGAAGCGGAAGGCGTTGTGGTCGTCATCATCGCGCGAAGGTAAGCGCGCTGCTGGGGACGGTCAAGATCGCCGCCGGCCCCCGAGGGATGAAGCGCGGGAACCGGGGCACGGGCTGCGGTGCCGCGACCGAGATCGGCGAGGTGTCGATCCGTCAACCCGCCAGCGCGGCGTCGGCCAGCGCCGCGATGCCCGCGTCCGACAAGTCGGTCGCGGGTACGACGCGGCGCTGCGCCCAGGCCTCGAAGTGGCGCGCCTGCGAACGGCCGTAGTGCGGGTCGTAGTGCAGCGCCATCAGCTCGGCGAAGAGCGGCGCGAGCTCGCCGGCGCGGGCCCAATCCTGCCAGCGCTGCACCGTCTCCTTGCCCTGCATCTCCTTCAGCAGGCCCAGCTTCGTCGCGAGCGCCTCGCGGTCGTCGCCCAGGTAGGCGTAGTCGCGCAGCAGGTAGGCGAGTCGCGCCTCGGGCGTGGCGTCGATCTCGATGCACGGGCTCGCGCGCAGCCGCGCCACCAGCGGGATGGGCAGCGACAAGCGGCCGATGCGGGCACTCTCGCCTTCGACGAACAGCGGCCGCGCCAGATCGACCGCGCCGAGCACCGACGCGATGCGGGTCTCGAACTGCTTCTGCGAGGGCTGCGCAATGCCCGGCAGCGCACCGAGCAGCGAGCCCTTGTGGCTCGCGCAGTGCTCCAGATCCAGCACCTGCGCGCCGCGCGCCGCCAGGGCCTGCAGCACGCGGGTCTTCGCGCTGCCGGTGGCGCCGCAGATTACGCGCAGCTGCAGCACCGGGCTGATCGTCGCGATCTGCTCGATCACATGATGGCGGTAGCTCTTGTAGCCGCCGGCGAGCTGCTGCGCATCCCAGCCGACCAGGCGCAGCCAGGTCACCATCGAGCCGCTGCGCAAGCCGCCGCGCCAGCAGTAGACCAGCGGCTTCCACTGCGGCGGCCGGGTGTCGAAGCGCTCGCGCAAATGCCGCGCCAGATTCGCCGCGACCATCGCGCCGCCGAGGCGCCGCGCCTCGAACGCGCCGGTCTGCTTGTAGAGCGTGCCGACGATGCGGCGCTCGTCGTCGTCGAGCACCGGGCAGTTGATCGCGCCGGGGATGTGGTCGAGCGCGAACTCGGCCGGCGAGCGCGCGTCGATCAGCGTGTCGAAGGCCGGCAGATCGGCCACGCGCACCGGCGGGCGCTGGCTCACGGTCGGGCGCCCGCGACCGGCGCGGCGTGCGGGCCGTGGCACCGCGTGCGAATCCCGGGCGTCTGCGGTGTGGTGATCTTCATCGCGAAGATTCTGGCACGCACACCAGCGGAGGCGCCTGCGGCCGGGTCGATGGACGCGCTACGACAAGTGCGCCTCCAGCCACTCCGCGACGGCCAACGGGGTGCGATCGTTCAGGTACGGCCCGATGAGCTGGACGCCGACCGCCAGGCCACCCTCGCCCGCGACCGGCACCACGGTGGCCGGCAGCCTGGCAAAGCTCGCGAACGCGGACCACGCGCCCTGCGCCGAATACGGCGTCTCGGCGCCATCGATGCGCAGCGTGCGGCGGCTCCAGTCCGGCTCGTCGACGTGCGGGAAGGCCGCGCTGCCGAACACCGGCATCAGCACGATGTCGAACGCTTCGAACAGCTTGCCGCATTGCGCCCGCACGCGCGCCTGTTCATCGAGCAGCGCGAGCCACTCGTGCGCGGAGATGACCTGCCCGGGCTGGCCCTGCGAAACAAACGCCGACACCAGGCTGCCGAAGGCGCGCAGCACCAGCATCGGATCGGGCAGCAGCGGACTGGCCGCCGACACCGAGGCACCAGACACCGCGAGCGCCTCGGCGACCGTCTGCACCGCGGCGCGGACCGCGCGCGATGCCGCGGCCGCGGGATGGTCGGCGGCGACGAGCACGCGCAAATCGTTGATGCGTCGATGCCGTGGCGGCGGCAGCTCGACACGCCACGCGGGGGCCTCGTCCGGATCGGGGCCGATCAGCACGTCCAGCGCCAGGCCCAGGTCGGACGCGTGGCGTGCCAGCGGACCGATCACGCCGACGGGATCCTCGTGCGCACCGACGTGGCCCGGCGGGCGCATGCCGCGGCGCGCCAGCAGGCCGTGGCTGGGCTTGTGGCCGAAGAGGCCGCAACAATGCGCCGGGATGCGGATCGATCCGCCGAGGTCAGTGCCCAGCTCCAGCGACACGAAACCGGCGGCGAGCGCGGCCGCCGATCCGCCGGACGATCCGCCCGGCGTCAGCGCGTGATCCAGCGGGTTGAGCGTGCGGCCGTAGACCGGGTTGCTGGTCTGCCAGTCGCCGAGACCGAGCGCGCAGTTGGTCTTTCCGAGCAGCACCGCGCCGGCCGCCTTCAGCCGCGCCACCGGCACCGCATCGTCGGTGACGGGTGGCCGATCACGCGCGAACTCGAAGCCCCAGGTCGTCGGCAGCCCGGCGACGTCGAACGATTCCTTCACCGTCATCGGCACGCCGAGCAGCGGCCGCCGTTCGCCGCGCGCCAGCGCCGCATCTGCGGCGCGCGCCTGGTCGCGGGCGCGTTCGAAGTCGCGCAGCACGACCGCGTTGATGTCGGTGTCGTCGGCGGCGATGCGGGCGATTGCCGCATCGCAGGCTTCCAGCGCGCTCAGCTTGCGGGCCGCGAGCGCGCGCGCCAGCTCGCCGGCGCCCGCGTGGGCCAGGTCGGAGAGAGGGGTCGCCGTCATCGGTCGTCTCCTTTCGTCTTCAGCGCAAAGGCAGGTGCAGTTCGGTGCACCACCGCTCGGGCGGCAGCGCACGTGGGTCGTTGACGTAGTGCTCGAACGGCGGCACGTCGCGCAAGGCGTAGCCGGTCGCGGGCAGCCACTGGCCGTAGACCGAGCGCCAGACACGGTGCAGTTCGTCGTAGGGGCCGACGTGTGTGAACACCGCGTAGCGCCCGCCCGACACGACTCGCCACGCGAGGCTGCCGCGCAGCGGCAGCGCCGATGGGTCGTGCGCAGGTTCGCTCGACGATCGGAAGCCGACACCGACCCAGATGCGGGCCTGCGGATCCTCGGGATGCTCGGGTTCGTCCGGCAGGATGCCGACGGTGCAGCCGACATGGGCCGTCCATCCGGCGCACGTCAGCGCGGCCCACAACTCGGCGAAGGCCGCTTGCGCGGCGCGCGCCATGCGGCCCTCGTGCATGCCGCGACCGGTCGCGGTGAGCACGATGCGCTCGGGCAGATCGATCAGCCGCGGTTGCAGGCGCACGCCCTGGGCGTCGGCGCAAGGCTGGTCGGAGGGTGCTTTGCCGCTGCCGCGGCGCCCGAACAGGCGCTGCCAGTGCGGCGCCGAACCGGCACGCACGGCGGTCGGCGTGGTGTCGAGTTCGCGGCGCATCGCCTTGGCCAGCGCCTGTGCCGATTCGTAGCCGACCGCGAGCGCTACGTCGAGCACGCCCGCGCCTTCGTCGGCCAGCAGTTCGCAGGCGCGCTGCAGCCGCCGCCACGTGACGTAGCCCGCCACCGTGGTGCCGAAGTGGGCATGGAACAGGCGATTGAAGTGATACGGCGACAGGGCCGC
>Ga0307513_10003380_pt1 | contig 21668 bp, 26 predicted proteins | sample 15_EM_MG_FD_202174 | JGI IMG/M metagenome (GOLD analysis project Ga0307513, IMG submission 202174) | Populus trichocarpa ectomycorrhiza microbial communities from riparian zone in the Pacific Northwest, United States - 15_EM | ecosystem: Host-associated > Plants > Roots > Unclassified | place... | reverse complement strand
CCCCCGCTTGTTGGAAACGCTCTTACTGTATTTGTGTTTCGTTCTTGTTCTTGTCCCCGTCGCGTTACTACCCTTGGAAAAAGTCCCGTCTTGCCAGTTGAGTTCAACTCGAGTGAGTACAGTATCACAGAGAAAGCGTGGGGGCTGGCTTCAAGCCACCTGCTAGACCGGAAAGAGATTTTTGTGTCTTGAACTTAGCCCCCGCACTCTCTCTCTCTGCTCGGTCTGTGTTGGACCCGACTGACCGGACTTTTTCTAACGATAATATGTGCGGACCTTTGGGGGGAGGGTATTGCATTTTGTGGAGCAGTGAGTGGTAAGTACGGATATAAATAAATGTGGAGAGGACTTGGGAGCTTGTGGTCTTTTTTTCCGGGAGGTTTGTGCTACGCTGGGGTTTACTAACTCGCTGAGAGACTTCTTTTCTTTCCTTTTTTTCCTTTTTTGCGCAGTTACTATGACTTTCGCTCTAGAGTATCGGTGAATAATGCACTTGGTATCGCTGTCACTAATCCACTAATGCATAAGGAACAAACAAACAAACAAGCGGACAATTCTGACCAACACGTACGTCTCCGCCAGGATAATAGTATTATCCAGGAGATTAATCCCGGGGCATTAGGCTTCCCGGGCAAGTTACTTGTTAAGAATGCGGTGATTGGGAGTGTGTTGTGTATGGTATTCCTAGAATAGAGATGGCTCTGGGTTCTAGTCACGCATTTACAACTAATGGTATGTAGGCAAGGTCCAGCACAGAACCATACTGTACGCTGTCCTAATGCAATTCTCGCACAACACAAGGCATCACCGAATACTCATGTGAGCCATTCAGCCCCAGTTCTGTCCGCCCAGAGGCACCTTCTCGAGTGATGATGTATGATCGCAAGGATGGAAATATCCTCCTTGGTTGCTGGCGGGGGGGGCGCGACAGCACTGCAGAATACAAGGAAGCGATACGAGCAATAGTATCTATGACGGGAAAAGTGCTCCATCGACGGTGCTATGGCCAAGCTATGACAGTCAGTGGATCTCTCCGGCCACTTAACCGCTTTCTCAACCATGATATTATATCTCCAACACTTCGCCAGCAGCTCCTTTTCATTGGCAGTTATAAAAAGCTGTCTTTTTAACTGCACTGCACTGCACAAGTAACCGTCGTATTATAAGACAAGGATTATAATATCTCGCTCGTTAACTACCCCTACCTCGCAAAATACGGAGGCATATTCCCGGGTACGATACCGAACTATCATACTGTACTATCAGTCTCATGGCAGAAGAAGCAGTATGACGCCGAATATGCTGCACAAAACGTGCCGTGAAAGCCGGAGGAATTGCGCCTATGTCTCTCTCTCTCTCTCCGAGTTGGTTACTGCCCCTACGGTAGTGTAGTATGAGGTCCGTGGCATTTCCATTTTTAGACCGCTGAAGGGTAGTTTTTTTTCTTTTTTTTCTTTTCTTCTCGCTATAATTTGCCTTTCTTGGGGAGGGAGGGAGGGAGGATATGGGAAGTCTTGGTTTGCGGTCTAACTTTTCTGGTTGCTGTTGCGTGGTTGATATGATGTGATAGATTGGGCGGAGGGTACCATACTCTATCGTTGCTGGAGGGAGCACTCGTATGTATCCTCGTCCCAGGCGAGAAGTATCCGAACACAGGGATCCACAAAATATGGAGGAAAATCCGTGCGTATCACACATTCAGCATCTGGTATTTTCCGCATGCTTCTTTCCTGGGACGTGGTGGGGTCCGGGGCGGCATGATGCATCCTGGCTTTGGATGTGGAGTGGGCAAACACAGCTGGGAAACCCCGCCAACCATCCTCTTAGAAGGCACTTTTTCTTCTTCCTTCCCCAGGCGTAATGGGATTTACAGTACCACAAGGCAGTTGTTCTCACGAAAAGGAACTTTCAAGATGGCAACACACGGTAACGTGAAGCTCCATGATGACCAAACAGTACTCCCCCCTCCCCCCCCACATTCCCCTCTAGAACAAAGCCAGGGGGCGAAGCTACACTCCTACATCTGTCCCTTCTCACATTGATTCAAACCCGCGTATAGCATTACCATAGCAAACCTCTCCCAACCCATCCTATGCGCGCATAGGCGAGTACTCGAGTACAACTTCTAACTATATCCACCACCCACCCAACACAAAAGCCCCAAAAAGTCACCACCATTCTACACTTTAAACCCTCCCTCCACCACCCTCCACCCCCCCCATCAAACCATTTTTCTTTTTTTTCCCTTCCATTTTTTCCTTTTTCCTTCGTTACTAACAAAGCTTAGCACAGCCCTACTGTACGTACCAAAATAGCTCTCCTCCTCCCCCCCCCCTGCATTCCACCCACCCAAAATCGCAAGAAGCCGAATTCCCCTACCTGTCAAAACTACACTTCCAACCAACCCCCCCCCTACCCACCCCCATACTGTATTACGGTACACAACCCCTCGCTTACCGGAAGCGAAAACGCATCACCAACCCCCCCCCCCCCCCCACTATTCCTTCCGAATTAGGAATTCGTACACGAGTGATTGTTCGTGAATCATTTCTACCTAATCAGGTCAGATAAGATAAGATGGAAAAAAAAAACTGTGGGGGCGGAAGAGGAGGAGGGGGAGCTTCAGCCCCAGATCGGAATGTGGTAAGTGGCGTTGTTGGTACATGATACTGTTTTTTTTTTTGGTGGGCTTGTTTTTGGGCGGCGGTGCAGGAATTGCCATGTTGGGTGGGGGTTGGTACATACCGGTAGTCAGAGGGAAGTGAATGTTCGAGTACCGGTACGGTGTCATACGCTGTCTGGAGTTTTTGGTGGTTTGGTGTAGGAATGAGTGAGTGAGTGGGTGAGTGGGTGACTGAGCGGGATGGGTGAATGGGTGGGTGGATTTTTTCTTCCCCAGTCTTCGGGTCTCTTTGCCGGTGCGCTGTGGGGAGATTGCGGTCATCTTTGTGGCGTCATACGATGTCTGTTGGGAAGTGAGAACGGTCGTTAGTTGTTTCCCAACGGTCGGAAGCCGGTTGGGATTGCCAAGAAACTAGGGCGGGAAGTGCAGGGCCTCTTGCGGTCCCCCTCCGGGGTGGTATCTCGGGATGGCTGTTGTTGGGCTGGGTGGCGGCGCAACGGGATGAGACTGGCGTTCCGGGATTGGGTAGAGGTGCTGGGCGCTGGCTAGAAATGAGTGATACTTTATGAGTCCTACTAGATTTGCAGATATTATAGTCGCTAGTTCTTAATGGCACAGAGAAAGAGGAGAGGTTATTCAATTGTAATTAATTCGTAATGGCCTATACGACTTTCCGCAGTACGGGTATCGGTCATGAACCATGGTCCAGGCAAGACTTCTGTTGAATCTCATCAAGAAGGGAAACCTCCCTCATCTCCTAATTCATAAACGTAACGGTCTTCGTCGTCAAAAACTCCTCGATTCCCCACGAACCCCCAAACCTCCCAAACCCACTCTCCTTGATCCCTCCATGCGGCAATGTCGGCTCGTCATGTACCGTCATTCCGTTGATGTGCACGGCACTGGCAATCCGTTAGCCATCTTCTAAAAAAAGGCCAAAGAAACACCCCTTACGGCCAGCTAATATGGGGGGATTATGACAAAGATATACATACCCACTCTCGATATTCCTCGCAATCTTCAACCCCTTTGCCAGGTCCGCTGTCCAAACCGCAGCGCTCAGCCCAAACTCTGTGTCATTGGCAATAGCTATCGCTCCCTCCTCCGAGTTAGCAGTGATAACCGTAGCCAGCGGACCGAAAGACTCTTCATGGTAGAGTTCCATTTCTTTGGTCACGCCGCGGATGATCAGGTTTGGGAATTTAACCCTCGAGGGGGCTTCTTTTGACGGGTTTACAACTTTCGCTCCCTGGCTGACGGCAGATTCGATTAGGTTACTGAGTTTTTCAAGGGCACCCGGGAGAACCAGTGCTTGGGTTTCCCCGAATTGTTTGGTGGCTTCTGCAAGCTCAGTGATGAATTCTTCGAGGATGGAGTCTTGGACTATTATCTTTTCTGTGGCCATGCAGGTTTGGCCTGACTAGATTTTTTCACACGGCTGATTTAGTAAATTTCCGGATATGTAGTGTAGGAAGGGTGACTGTGCGGCACGAACATGCATGTAGCTTCCAATCGCCGCCGCCTCCGCGGCCTTTTTGATATCCGCATCAGCAAGTACTACCAAGGGTGCTTTGCCTCCTAATTCTAGCAAGATGGGTTTCAAGTGTTCGCCCGCCTTAGCAGCGATCATCTTGCCCACGTGAGTACTACCCGTAAAGTTTATTTTACGGATAGCTCTGTGAGCGATCAATGTGTTTGTAATCAAGGGGGCATCTTCTCGGGCATGACAGATGACGTTGAGAACTCCCGGGGGGAATCCTGCTTCTTTAAAGAATGAGGCGAGGAGGTAGTGGGTTTGTGGAGAGAGCTCGGAGGACTTGAGTATAACAGTGTTGCCAGCTGCTATTGGGTAGAGGACTGCCCGCAGTGCTAGGATCATGGGGGCATTCCTGGATTTGGGTGTTAGCTTAAGACCACTTGTATAGTTAAGCTAGATAAAGTGATAGAAAGGCGATCAAGCATCATTACCAAGGAGCAATCGCGAGAACAACCCCATACGGTTCCCTCTGTACAAGCGTGGTCCTTCCTATATACCCCAAATTTAAACTGTTAGCTGTCACCGTTCTTGCCAAGTGTGAGGTATCGATACCGGTACCCGTATGGGGCCAACGCACCTTCCTCCATACTTTCCGGAATAGTTCCAGCAATGCTAACTACCCTACCCGCAATGTCCTTCGCCACCCCAATAGACGCATCGACATTGAAATCCACCCAGCCACTCAGAGCTGCCGTCTCGTTCGTCATGCTATCCATCGGTTCTTGCCTTCTCCTCTCGAAGACTTCCACGAGCTTATATATGAGCTCACGCCGCTTAACTAGCTTTGTAGTCGACCACAAGCGGAAGGCATCGCTCGCAGATTGGATTGCGGCTTCGGCGTCCTGAACCGTGGCTGCGGAGGATTTCCACAGGAGGCTGTCGTCCAGGGGGTTCTTGACATCGAAGGTTTTGGACGAGGTAATTTCCTCATTGTTAATTAGGAATGGGACGGTGTATGCCATTTCTTCTCTCTTCTTTTTCGACCTGTTTTGCTCCAAGGTGGCCTTCTTCTACTCAGGTGTTCCTCTTTTTTTTTTTTGCGGGATAGAATAGTGGGTGTTTCGGTAGGAGAGACTATCGTGGTAGGGAGGGTGCTTTAAACCTGTCTCCTGGTGCCAAGCTGGGACCCTGTTGGGGGTGGTGCTGCTGGGATTAGGGGTTCTTGCGTGTTGATAGAGCTTTCGTTGTTTGTATGATAACGTGAACCAGTTTGCGTGGACACCTTAAATAGTGCGTAACTGCCGGGGATGGAGGCAGAATTCCAAGATCTAGTGCAATGCTAGCAAAACTGCGGCCCTATCAAAATCATAACCACCGTTGGAGCGCAGAGTAAAGGAAATTGGAATGAGAGGGTTTCTCGGATAGTTGCCTACATACTCTTATAGAATGCGGGAGAGGCGGATCTCCGTGGAATTGGGGCTCTTCCTAGCGAGGTCGCCGCAAGAATCCGTATGATACTTTGGTTATAACCAAATGCCGTAGGTACTGTAATCATATGGTGCCGAGCGATGCCTAATCTCATTGTTCTGCGGGGGGGCCATACAGTACATTCAGAGGTACCGGCTTGCTCGCCCAGACGGGGTACACACCAACAGAATTGCCAGGAACCACTCCTGGACTTGGTAGCTGTAGCTTCTTGGATTAGTAGTAAATTTACCCAATCAATGACAAATCAATGCGGTGTGATTTAATTTTCTATCACGAGTACAGTACCGTTATAAAAAAACATATATTTTCGGCTCCTCTATTCAATGAATAACTATTACAAATAAGAGATAAGCCAGCCCAGGCATCTGATATAATTGCAGGGGAAAATAAAAGGAGGGAGAAGGAAAGAAAGAAGTTTACATAACATGTAGTCGGTAAATATCCCCAACCAGCGCTAAGTAATCATCTCGCACGACAAAACGGTCGCGTTCTCGAAATATAAGACCAAGATACGCAATGAAATATACAAACTATCACTAGGATAGCAATACAGGAGAAATTTGAATAATTGAACCGTGTGCTACGTGTCCTGAGCTTTCTTTTCTCCCACTTTCCGGAGAGGGGAATTTTTGACTACATAGCACACAACTCAACTATCCAAGTTTCTGTGGTGTTAGAATCCACAGCGGTTGTTGACTGTTCCACGGTTATGTCAGCGGATGTCTGAGGACATGAGAGGGGGTAAGGAAGGATGTACCTTCTCTGCTTGTAATTGGTTGTGGGAAAAGCCCATTAGCCAATAGGTCCCGCAGTTCCCAATCAGGGGAACCTTGCGACTTCCATGTCCAGAAGAACCATCCGTTCACAAGTTCATACGCATCGAGTTGGGCTTCAATACTGTGACGGCAATTCCGTTAGAATGGTGAGCCGTTGTTAATCGACTATGCCAGAAAACTTACTAAGCCCTAGTGTTAGCTTTCTCCTCGGCAGAGTAGGAGGCTACGGAGCCCTGGACACGATTTCCGCAATCGCCGATTTTTGATGGGCCCCCAGCCAAAGTTCCTTCCCAACGGGTACCGCGCCCAACTCCGTTAAGCCATTTCGTGCAATCTGTTCGTGCAGCAGACCACCTATAGATGGTTAGTACATATTGAACCAGAGCGGGTTTGCAACCAGACATACTCTCCAACAACAGTCCATTTGTCGACACCAACGAGGCTTCGTCCGAAGGAACAAGCAGCGTTTACGTGTTCTTTGGGGGATAGCAGAAGCTGGCCACCATCAAATACTTGGTAGTGGTGAGTATCCATAAGAACGTGATTCCAACCGGTGGTCATGAATCCGTTCCACGACTTTGTATCGAAGAACGCATCTCCGATAACTACACCAATATCACTGAAATCGCGGACTGTGCCCCACCCGTCTGAAGCCTGTTAGACATATAGCCACTAAATAAAGACAAAATACTCTACCTTTCCAGTACTGCTCTATCTTCCCGCGATCAAGGCTCGGTCCGAAAGCTTTGGCGCAATTGAATCTTAGTATGCGACTTCACTTCGGTGCGTACCTGGGGGGAGTGCTTACGTTCGTTCAAGAGCTCAATTGCAGTGACAACATTATTATACTGGCTCTGGGCGTAGATTCGAGCCAGATCTCGGATTGTCTCAACTGTGTGCTTCACGTTATCCCCCTGCTGCCACTCGATAGAGTCGCGCTTGCCGGAATTGTCGAATCCGTTCTGAGAGCCTGGGGCTCCATGAAGATCAATCCAGACTTTCAAGCCGACGCTACCAGCCCAATTGATGGCGTTGTTGAGGTGCTTTAGCTGACCCTGAACATAGGGATCACCAGGGAGGGGTCTAATTGCCCAATATCCTATGGGAATCCTGACATGGTTCAACCCCGCAGCCGCAATCTCCTGGAAGTCCGCTAGGGAGTAGAATGTGCTTTTTTGTGATTAAGTTTTAGAAGACGAAATTTGTACTGATGCTGGGGAATTTACCTCCAATGGTGTTCTAGTGTGGCTTGGCAGGCATCCTTTCCGAGTGTTCTGCAAAGGTTGTACTCGTCGACCACGCTTCCTCCGAAGGGCTCGAAGAGCGAAGGTGTAATCCAAGCTAACAAGAAATAAACGTTAGAAATGTCGAAACTCGAAGGAGATAGCGCGAGGTATAATTGGTTTTATTTTCGAAAGATGGAGGGGACGAAAAGATTAACCGGGGAAGCTCACGTTCTAGCACAAACCATCCTCCAAGGTTAACACCCCGAACCTTCACATTGGCATAATCAAAGGTAAGAGCTCGCGCCCCAAGGTCGCCCCTAGCACGATTCCAGAGTAAAGCGGAAGATTGAACCCCGTCTACTAGCAAAGCTATGAGCAGATGAAGACCGTTCAAACGCATTGTTGAAAGTGATGATATATCCTTGACCGAGTCGGGCTTGTGCAAACCGTTATTACTACAGGCTGTGTGATACGATACTCTTAGTACGCCAGCAAGCGATCAACCGACCAGGTGGGAGTGGCAGGAATGCAGTAGGAAGGAGGCCGTGATTTCATTTGTGGTTCCCCTTGCGTTAACTTTATACAAACTTCTACCCCAGCAGGTGGTGGAACGGAATGGGAGGCGCAAGTAAGCAAGCACAGAATTCCGCTGCGCGCTGTCATTTCCTGTACGGCACTCTATTCCACTGAGCTCAAGTACCATCCACACATTAATGACGCATGCGGTTCAAGGCACTTTGTTTTGCTTCTGCTCCGATGTGGGCACGTTCCGCCGGGCTAAAATTGCTAGCCCCTGGCTGTCGGGCTCCTCCTTCGGTCTCCTCTTGCATGGCTTACAATAGCAATAAAGTAGCTAAGCTAATATCGGGGATGAGCGGAAAAAGGTCCCTGAGTGAGGTATGATACCTGGCAAGCTAGGGTGCTCCCAAGGCTAATGGTACTTAATTGCCAGACTACAGTACTATCGTACTATATTAGAACCAGGTATAAGGGTAAACGGTGGTGGTGGTGGGGTGCCCCACCTCTGACAGTAAAATGATGCTCAGCCGAGCTGCTTTCTACCTATAATTTGAGCGGGGCCAAACATCCAATCTAAGCGATAGGCTCGGTTGTTGCTCGGTTGTTTAGGCGAGTGAAGCTCCCAGTCGGAAACTCTTAGCCTACGGCTAGGTTGAAGCAAAGTGCCGCCCAGAATCGCCCTCGAACACGGTGATCGGTAGGGAGTTTTACAGCAGAGTTTGCGCGTTGCACATGCCCGCCGGCCACGACAAGCTTGACCCCACCGTATCCGTTAAGGCACAGTGCTCTACAATACCGGGATCTAGACGGCGGCCGGTGTCAGAAAACGTGCCTGGGGGGCGAGTTTGGGGAGGGAGTGCCTCGAAGAGTGGTGACGAAATTGTAGACTATGAAGCACTCATCCCCCCTTCAAGCACGTTACTTGGCTTGGGGGGGATGCCTCCCGAATTACCGGTAGCTCTTCTCGCGGAACCCTGCCATCAGCCCCGTGCGAGAATTCGCAAGGAGAACGCCTACCAACGGACCACATGATTAGCCGATGAGAAATCCCCAAGTGATATACAGTACCAGACTTACGGTCTGCTTCATTGCGCCGTTACCCTAGGAGTAAGCACTTATTGGTCCAGTGATGTGTCCAAGATGGCTTATAGTTGCGCATGAGACGTCGTTTAATGCCATCCATTTGAGGGACCTCCGCTCTCTGCCCCACCATGAACTGTAGGCAATGTATGGTATAGTACACAATACTGGTAAGGCAGCGTGCTCCCAGATCCACTAACCAATTCCTTTCGCAGGAAGTGCCCGAGTACTGTCAGACCAACTGATGCCTCCCCCCAATTCCATCCTATAACTTGGGCTACTCGAGTATTGCTGCACCCTACCATACAAGTAGCAACACTCAGAAGCGCCCGTGTTTGGTAGAAATACAGGGACAGCAACTGAACCTCCGCGCCGAACTCAAGGATTGACCCAGTTGTCGGTCGGTCTTTTCTCGAGGTTCCGGGATATACTCTATCGATTTTGGTACCGGCGCCTATCTTGTGTTACAGCAATGACTCTTTCGTGAGGGCAATCGCCATAAGCAAGTGTTAAGTCGGAAAGGGTTTATCGCGGGCCTGCAGTCCCATAATAGATCGTTTCCTCTTTAGGAGTGACGGTCGTATGGAAGGTTCGCGATGCGCAGTTCCAATTAAGGGCAGGCTGGCGCGAGCGGCCTATGTGGTCGGGTACTGTGCCCTAGAAAGTTAAGCTCTAAAGATTGAGGTTCATTATTCATAGATAGGATTATTCGCGCTCAAGTTTTGCTAGGTATGATACTTGTCGGGGACAAGCATAAGCCGCAAAGTTCGCCGGCCTCCCGACCGCACTCAGCAAGCTAAATACAGAAGTATCATACTAGGAATCCGATAAGAAGCAATCCACAAGCTTAGATGCGGCCGTTCTGAACACCGAGGCTTGTGATCAGTAGATGGGGTGGGGATGTTTTTCCCCTCATCCGGAGAGTTAGGAGACCGCACGGACCCCAGGGGCTTACAGTTATGATATATTCCCTCCCAGGGTTAGGGCTATAGGCTAAACAGCTCCTTACTCTACTTCGGCGTCAGCACAGCGCTACATTCAGCTCTATTAATCGAGTACCGTTGGTGGTAGACATCCTACTAGTAGTCAGCAAGTGGAGACCAATACCGGTATGACAACTCATTTATTAGCCCTCTCTTCGGGGCCAGGATACCGGTATGCGAGTAATGGTAGAAATCTCGCATTGTACAAGTATAGAGCGGTAGGTTGATCCGAAAGAGTCACGTTTGTTCCCTGTATATTGGGCGGCTGGAGGGCGCATCAATGGAGTTGGCGCAATAACGGTACTTGTATGACACAATACAGTGCTCGGCACTCAAGTAACAAAGTGTAGTGCAGTGCAATGAGCTAGGCCAACATAAAAGGCAAGGCGAACTCACCTGCTAGAATACCGCTAACACCCGATCCTATGCAGCCGGGTGAGAGCCAACGACCTGAATAGGCGCACTGTACTACCGATATACTAGTGTTCGCTCGGCTAAGTTGCTTACCAGCGCGGTGAAGGACTGGTCTGCTGAAGTATCGCACTGGTCGGTTGATATCAATTCAGGCTTCGAGTGAGAAATGGTGTAACTTATTTTGGGGTGTGAAAAGCCTGGAAGGGGGGTTTAGCAGCTTGAAATCGGAAAGTTTTTAGAATTCAATATATGCGGGCTGAAGTGGCACGACGGATAGGGCTGATCCCGCATAATTTCGGCAGTATTATGCCGGGAAACAATATACCAAGGTAGGCGTTAATTACAGCTCCGAAGTTTTCCGCAGCATTTAGAGGATCATTTATGACTGGTATCAGCACTAGTTAGGATTGCTTCCATGGTTTACACACAGGGGGCGGGTGGAGTCGGCCAATTGACCGCAGGTCATGAGATCGTGGGAGCTGAGCGTCTATGGATATAATATATTTTTGAGATGGTTAAGATCGAGTTTATATCCTGTAGGCCTGCCGGTATCTAGCGAGCTATCAAGTTTTTACGACGTTTTATCTACCTCCAAGTATTTCACTTCTGGCGAGCTGCAGAAACCCCTTGAGCCTTCCCCACTTGGAGGGAACCGATACTTACATTCCAATATCTGGATCAGACCATTACTTCGGTCGTATCAATCCGCAGAATCAGATTCATTGCCAAACAACCCGCTTCCCCTCTAAAATACTGAGGGGCTGTTTGGTAAGCCCCCACCTGAGGCGCTTATCATCCCAAAACACTTTTCTTGTGCTCAAATTGTGCTTTGAGATGGCAGCAGTGTTTGGCATACGGTCATTTGCGAAACATGTTTTGCGAAATTTCCAAATGTTACGAACTCTCTAACCCAGATTATTATTACCACCAAACCTTAAATAAGATTCTAATGTTGAAAAACACTATGATACCTCCTTGCGCATCCTTTCTAACAAAACCTAAATGATAGTTCCTAAATAACATGCTATTTAGCACAGAGCTATCGGAAAATCACGTTTAGGGATTTCCTCAAAACATAGTTAGCAAAACGCATTTTGATATGACGGTAATCTCAAATGACGGTGTGCCAAACAACCCCTAAGCACATACTTCGCCATGACATCTTATGCCGAGGAAATCACCGAGGATCACTCGAAATCATAGCCACTCTAGTAGCGCCTCGAAACCTACCACACTGGCGTTTCTCTTTATGAAAGACAATAATAATCCTTCTTTGCTCTACATCCGTCCGGCCAAGTCTAAGTCTCCGTTTTTTCTCACTGTAGTTGGATTATGGATTTAGCCGGGAGGTTTGCGGATGAGCTAAAAAGGGAACGCGACGATTGAATCCAAGTACGGGTATATTTAGGATGGCTTAACTGCCGGTGGGGAAACCGTTATCGCTCCCGCAGCTTGAATTAATATATAGGGGTTTCGCAATATAGTCTAGGTAGAGTAGGATCGACAAGTGTTCGTCTTTGTCGGTGGTATGACATAGGCAGCTATGGTAAGACTGACTTTAGGACTTTGGGGCCGATTTTCTCCTGGGGGACTTTGAGGACATCCTTTCGTCCCCGCACCAAGAAGTTCTGTCACAAGAAGTGCTCCTGGGGCTCTATTTTACCGATCGGAGAACCCCTTGTCGGCCGAAGGGATCATGATGCCCCCCCTTCTCCTCTTCCTTCCAGATTGTTTGAGCGGAGGCGTGAATGGTAACAAGGAACTGTCAAGCTAAATATTTTCCCTACACGGCCATCAGCTTAACCCCTTGCAACGAGTGTAATTATTATATCGCTACATACCTCCGCAATAGGGAAATGCAGCGCTATAACAAAACGAGCATTTCCAAGATACGGCTACACGTAGCAACTCATAGATCCTCGTTTTCCCTTCTTCCAACATAAACGCCCTCCAATCAAGGAGCAGGGATAACCCTCCCAGACCCATGAGTGGCTCCGGGGCTATCAGCCTAATTGCCATGGCCGTGCGCGTTTGGATGAGTTCAGTGAGCACCACCACTATCCCTAGCCTGGGCTCACCTTCAAACAACTCTCTCGTTTCCTCCTTATCGTACAAAACTCCCCCAGCACGTTTGTACTGATACTTGCCAAGAATCATGCTCGGCTGGATAGGAAGGTGGCTCGTGAGCAATGTTCTCGTGGATCGGGTGAGTGGTGGGGATAACTGCAAGCCCGGTCAGACTTCAGAATCATTGAAACCCTAGTGCTCGCAATGCTCTATGGGGGGCGCCTTATGCTTGTGTTCAGGAAGTACTATGTGGTCTTTGGCAGGCTGAATTCTGGCTCGGTAGTGATCCTAGTGAAGCTCGCGGTCGATTGCGGTCGTGGCTTCTACAACTCCCATTTGAAGGTGTTCCTTGGCTACGGCAAGATCAAAGGTCTCACGGACTTCCACATCGTGCTTCTGATCGCGGTGACTTTCCTTGACGTTCAGAATTTCGTCGGTAGCAATCTTCGAAGTAATTGTGATTTCGAGTATGGTGTTTGAAAGTATGAGTGACTTGGTGTGATGGGAATGGGAATCGAAGTGTATGCTGCTGACGATTGGGGAAAGGTGGGAAGATTTCGCCCAGAACTATACACTTACATGAATCCTTTCATAGCTTCTTTGACAGCTTGCATTGTGCCAAGTGTTTGGTTTGGGGAGAAGCTGTAAGCGTAGAGAAGTTTGCATTTCTTCTAGGGTCAAGTCCCTAGTGTGAGAACGATGGCCAAATGGGGCAACGACGTTAGTTTCACTCCCATAGGATAAAAGCATCACATCCATACAAGTAGTTTCTATCAAACCTCGGAGAAAGCCTAAATTTTCCATAGACCGGGGGTAAAGGTTCCACGGCGATGGAGAGAACTGAGCGCGTCGATGACGGCTACATTGGCTAAAGAATCTCGTTGCACCGTTTAGTATTAATTATGAAAAGGGAATTAAGGGGCTAGCACTGTAGACAAAGGAACTAACTTTTTTCATCGGCCCATCGAGATAGATGCGGCGTTTTGGTTGGACGGGTGCTGGCTTCCAGAAGAAACGATGGATACAGCAGTATTTAAAGTTGGTTGGGAACCAAAAGTCGCCCGATAAACTAGTAAGGCTGTGGGCGAGCAATGAAGATTGAAGTAAACGCAAAAGAGTCTGATATGGATATCCCGACTTTACCTGGGTAGTCCGTAAAAACCGGAGACTACTGTAAGGGTGGCAATGTAGGGACTGTTCTGGTGGAGCGATAAAGTTGTCAGGAAAGAAAAACAAAGACATGGACAGTTGAAGCCAGGACTACCGTATGGGTACCGTGGTTGCTTGAATTTTTACCGGTACTCGAGCACATCACTCCATGGGACTGAAAGGTTTGAGAGCATTTTTTTCTATAAGCGCAGCAAACCCCCGTGACCAAGTTGTTTGAAGCGCTTGTTTTGCCTCCTCACTCCTTATTCCGCTATTGCCGTTGGCTGGATCCCCTCGGTGTTGTTCTTTTCTGGCGAACTCCCTAGCCTCGGGTGTATATGCCTGGATTGGCGGTTGCCCTGTTGGATAGCTACTCAAAGCGCGTCATCTTGTCACCGTGACAACAAATCTGGACGATCATTTTCTCGATTGTTACGGGTGTCCATAGAAATGGGGACACATCCCTTGTCTCCATAGAGATTTATGCGGTATCGGCAAAATTGTTTCCCAATTTTGTAGACACACCCGAGCAGAGGGGCCTAACGGGGGGAGTTCACAATCGGTTGATCCGTGATCTTCACAGGGATAAGGTTTGCAAACCTCCGGCACAGTGGTATGGCGAGGACGTCTACCCGAATAGCCAGAGTATGGCACTATACTTGGCTAGGGAATTATTGCTCGACTCCAACCCCCAAAGCATTTTCAACCAGCACTCCAATAAGAATCACGGCTCTACTAACTTAGATGATTGAGTGGGTGATTCCCTACATATGGATCGGGGGAAGGAGGAGCCTCAAGGTTTCATGGCTTAGAGGTGGCCAAAATCTAGTTAAGAGAGGGGAATATCGTGGCCATGTTCATTACTGTTAACTTCCTTGGCAATACCAATTAATTGATGTTTGCCAAGGGATTAACCTACGGTGAGGCTATGCTTAGAAATTAGTTATTCGATTACTAAGCTAAAACGAGTGTGTGTGCCTCTCCGTAGGTGGATTCCCACCAACACGGCCAAGCCATCCCCCACTCCCGAATAGACGGCAAACCCCGTCTCAGCTCACGTCACTCCGACGAAAATCCTTCCTTCTGGCTTCCTCAAGCCCACACCTCAAGGCTTAAAATCGTTTCAAGAGGAGGGAGACTGAGCAAGCCACAGACCACAATAGGCCCACGGAGATCAGTCCCGTCTTATCGTCGGCCATTTTGATGATGGAGAATTTTTCAGATGCGACCTTGAGCCTTGAATCCGGGACCCTATCGCAACAAATGGTGAATATCGTGCCATCTCTTGACCCAAGGTTCCTAACGATGGACTTTCCTTCATTCACCTCTCTGACGCCGCATGGAGAGTGCAGTGGGCTGGCCACCGCCACGGGTCTTTCGCAGGGCTCGCTACTGTTTCTGTGCAACGCCATAACTCCACATGATTAGAGTTCTTTCGATCCGAGAGCATTGATTGGGGAACGTGGGTAGCCAGCCACTCAGGGGCAGGCATCCATCACGGGCAGGAAAAACTCAAAAACTTGCGCGAATTTTCCGTCAATTGGGATCTTACGGGCTCTGGTCCGTGGTTTGGGGAAGAGAATCCCCACTCCCCATCTCGCATGCTCGAGTACGGTAGAATTCTCATGTTAGAATGGTTGGAATGATGTGTGATGTGATTATTTTCGCCCTGCCTTTCGAAACTGGTGCAGTATTTACCAGTACGAGTACAGTATCATACCCTCTCTTTCAGCGCACACCCGGCAATTCAATGTCGCACCAACTGGCTCACTCGGATACCCCCGGCACCCCACCACTCCCCCGCCGCCCTCCCCTCTTCTTTCTTTCCTTTGCAGATGCAACACATGATATATTACCAATGCGTGATACGTGTGCCTATGGTCTGACACGGCAAACATTTGACCGCGGGATTATGTCCTTTACTGACTAACCCCCTCCCAATATCTTTCTCACTTGCATCTTTGCCCAAATCTTCCACACAAAGCGACTCCGAAACCGATTATCTTTTTTAGCGAATCGACCAGTGCCTGCAAGTTATCACCGTCATGTCTTTTGGTAGACGACTTCGAAAGGTCATTTCGAAACTTAATTGCCGCCGGAGCTCGAAGTCCAAGACGGTTACCGTTCCTGCTACGATCCATACTTTTCAATCTTTCCAGTCGCTACCATACGAAGCACTCGTCGGAGTCGGAGCGGGCGAAAAAACCCAACCATCTCCCGCTTCCCGGAGCAAAGCGCAGTATGCTTCTACCGGTAGCCCAATCCAAGCGCAACTGGGACCCAGTCAGGTGCACCGATTACAGGCTATGGGGCCTGACCCTGAGCCGGAAAACCGAAACTATGGAGAGGATCGATTGGAGGGAGAGGAGATGTTAGAGGAGAATCAACGGCAGACTGACCTGCGCAGATCGCCAACAAATATCTCCACTTCAAGCAGTGATTACTCAAATCATTGTAAGCCGCTCGAGTTTCAATTGTGGTAAATCTCGCTAATCCCTTCCCGCTCGAAATAGCGATCTCGAATTCACTGTCCCCTGCGACACCAGTCCCATCGGTCGGACGAACCTTGATGGGTTCACACCTTGTTGATACACCCCCTCCAACACCACCAGACGATGATAGCAAAGGCGGCCTAGGCTCTGCATGGGGAGAGGGTGTCGAGGGGCGTAGACGTGCCCCATTGTTACAGCAGATGTCATTCATTCAGCGAAATTCATCAGCGTCAGACGAATTGCGAACAGAGGAGATATTAAGCCAGCTACGAATTACTGATGACGGTCGTGGAAATGCCCATGGTCAATTCACCCCTCAAGATTCACCTATAACGGGCCAAACGCGTATGTTGTGCCATTCTCTTGCTGTCCAAACTTCTTTTTTCGTAAGATCTATTCTAGCAAGTAATTAACGTCAACCAGCACATGACATACCTGCCAATGCTGCTTTTGAAGCCAGCTACTCAAAGCGTACGCTCTCCCCAATTTTGAAAATCCTCCTGACTTGGCTAATTTTACATCGTTCAGCAGTCACCCGCACAGTTGTCAACCCACAGGAGGTTGGACAGACAGCCGATCCCCTACATCGTGATGCCCACACATTAACTCTGAACACTCGCATCCAGCCCGTGGTAGCGAACTACCTTGAGACACCCACCGGCGAGGCTGCTGAATTAACTGATGAACAAAAGAGGCAGAATTATTGTGGAGAAGCCCGGCAAGGCGAGTGGATCACCGATGAGGACGGCAGTCGAGAGTTTCGAACCTACGGCGACGGTAATAGCACAGGCTGCAAGACTGACGATACAACTGGATTATTGGCTAGAACAAAAGAATCAGAGCTGATGGAAGTGAAGGAATCCGCTGCTGGGCCGAGCGTGGTGCCAATGGTTCCATCGCAATGATACTGACTGCTGCTACTGAAAGGGAATTCGTGTGACCCTGTGCGGGTTTGGTTGCTTTTTTGAATCGTTTTTTGACTCGCGTTTGGTTGGCTGGTTTTTTTCCTGTATGAACAGTTTCTTTTTCCCGGGTGTATGGGAGTGGATGGGAGGCGGAAAATTTGGTTCTTCTCGATATTGTAATATACTAATTATGGAAGGTTTGGAATAAGATATTATACCCAAAAGTAAATGAAAAAATCCTAGACCTTATCTATAAAAAGAGGACGAATAGCTCGGTATCATAGGTAGTTTTTCTGCCCTTGTATTCGTAGACTTGTATCATATTCGAGCAGTCGTGTATGAAGCGAGTATATCATAGCATTATTAATTATAGCCCGGATGCTCAGGCGAAGTGTAGTCACCAGTAATATTCGACTCCCACTACGATATATAGCATCCTGCCGCTATATACGGCCTCGCGGCTGTCACCACCACTCTCCCAATTCGCCCTTAGGCAGCGACTAACAGGATTACCACAAACCACAATGCAATGCAATACAAGTTTACTCCAGTACAATACTGCACATCCAGCCGCGTGTGCGATTAACCAATTTCTCGCGGCCACTTGCCCCAGCACCTACCAGTATATTGGCAAGACGGCACAATATAGTACGATGCTGTAAGCTAGATGATAAGCCCCGAGCACCCGAGCACAACGACTAAGAAGTTCGCACAGAAAATTATCCAGACGCATTGAGCCCATTCGCCAGTGCCAGACTCACGCTCGAACGGCGACGCATTCATTGTAGCCCGTTATCGGAATTTGGATCCGGGAGATGCCGTTGGGGGGGGAAGTAAGCCTACTCGTAATTGCCTGATGTTTTGCAAAAAACGACTGCTCTCTAACTTACTTTACTGCCCATGGGCCAAAAAATCGCCCGGAGCATCAAGATTTCGCCCCACATGTGCAATAGCGGCTGTTTTTATAAACGTTGGGCAATTACGAGGACAGGTATTGGAGAAGAGAGAGGGGGGCTTAGGAAGGAAGGAAGGAAGGAAGGAAGGAAGGGAAGAAGAAGGGAAAGTGAAGAGACATGCGATTACTAAAGATAGATATGGAGTGTAGGAAGCTGGTGTTCAGCATCAATTGCCCTTTGTTCGTTTTGTCCGGTCCCCCACCACGGACTCGTGCAGGTTCTAACTTGTTGTTGATGATGGATGCCATTCTTCTCGTAGGTAGGTGGGGCTGGGTAGAAGAGGGTTGTTGGTTACCGTTCATGCCCGGGGGCGTACGGTACTTGTGTGAGGAGGTACAGTAACTTACAGTACACTACTGCACTCGGGGACTCGTGCATATTCTGGTGGAGTTGTTATCGTATTGGTATTGAGTGCTATAAGTACTACTACTACTACTACACTTTAGAGTGCGAGGAGGTGTGGAGGGGGAGGGGGACCGTCCACTTTGTCTTCTCTTTTTTTTTTTTCGTTGGTATTGTTGGGGTAGATAAATTTGGAGTGGATAGATGGATTCAATGTTTGAGCGGGTCGCCTGCTACTCTGGCCAGGGGGGCGTGTTACTCACTTTTCTCTAGTCGTTTCTGGCACTGTAGGGATGGCTTCCGTCTTGGTGTAGCCTCTGGGGCGGTGGGGTGGTATTATAGTCTGGATTGAAGATTTGTTGAAACGAGTGATTAACTGTGGAGATGGGGGGAAGGTATGATAGTTGTATGAAGATGGTGTGATATTGGCATTGGAGGAGCATGATGCCTATTCGTACAATCCCATAAAATATCTTGAGACTAACCGCGCTTCGCTAGTCCTGTAACTTCTAGACTCTGGGAGGAAAGCTCTGAGAAGGATCGCGCTTTCCCGACTATGTAAGATCTGGGCCGGTATTGTGTTTGTTTCCAGCGAGAAATCCTCATGATTAGCAAGATGGATAAGCCTTCCATATCTACTAATGCTGTCTTTTCTCTTCCACTTCACCAGCAGTGCCTCTCTACCATCCATCCATTCTCACGGCCGGATATTCAACTTATCCTTTCTTTCCTTCTTTCTTTTCACAAATGTTTAAGCACTCCTTACTTTTCCAGGAAGCCTCGCTCTTTAATTCTACTTCCATTTCACTCACTGAACAAAAAAACAAAAGACAGCCGAGATTCAATCGATAATTATTATTATGAAGTTCGCCGCGACCCTCCTCCTCCTCTCCCTCATCACCGCGGTGCTCGCGGCCCCCGCCTCCACACCCCAAAAGCCTACCTTACCCTCTGATACAGCGATATCCAGCTACACCACCATCAACAGTGACACAACCGGCGATTTGGGCGGACCCACTACTCCCACTCCCTCGCCCGCAGCACTGGGGGCCGCGGCGGCCAGCAGGAGCGGAGCATTGAGCATCGTCATAAAGGGTACGATCACGGGGAAATGGCACGGTGGACGTGGCGGCCGACAAGATGGTGGTCGGTACGGATAACAAGGCCGCACTGGAGAGCGTGGGACTCCAAAGTGAAGGACGTCAAGAATGTAATCATCCGCAATTTAACGGTGGGAAGGTAGGTGCTCACGGGGACGGGAGATGCAATCGGGATTCAGAAGATTAATAATACCTGGATCGATCACGCTGACCTAAGGTCTAATCAGGATCGTGATGAGGGCTGCTTCTTCTCCCCCTCCACAACCCCCCCCCATTTTTCGGGGCTGGTAAGACAGCGGTGTTAACAGACTTGGTTTTCCATATAGAACTACCGTGACGGTCTCCTAGACATCATAATACACGCATGCTACTACATCACACTTTCAAACAACTAACTTACCTGCACGACCGCTGGAAGGCTTCGTTCTTTGGGCACTCAGACGAGGACGGATTGACCGTCACCTACATTGGAAACTTCTTCCGGAACCTCAACTCTCGCGACCCCCCGTCCCGCTTCGGCACGGGTCACATCTTCAACAACTACTACGAGAACGGCATTAACACCGGTTAGGGCCCTCAGTCACCCGTTGAGAACAATGTTTTCCTTGGCTCGGACAATCCGCCTCCCTCCACAGATGCTGGTTACACTGTTGCTAATGGGATGAATTTGGCAATGGGAAGAATACTGCTGCTAGTAGAATGCTTAAGAGCATGTCGTAAAAGTATAGCCTAGTCGCTACTGGAAGTGTTGTGAGTTCGCTTGCCAGGACTGGGGGCGCTACCGTACCTTGACTCTCCGATGATGGTGATAGGATAGATGGATAGATGCAGCATAGGAGGGGGGGTATTAAGGGCATTGCTTACTGAATTGGAGGAGCACGGTATACTATATATATCAATTACGGTTGTATTTAAGCTCAATGGCTGACCCTCGCCAACAACCTTCTCTCCCTATGACGCACACACAAGCGAGTGATTGACCATGACAGGCAGAACGCTAGCCCAGGAGAGGAGCACCCGGAATCAGGTATTAAAGAGATATACGGTAGAAAAATGATTCTATGCCTATCTAGTGCTAATAGAAAATATACCACCCCTTGTTTCTGGATGTTCCTTGCCCAAGACAAGTATTAGTATGCTTTATGACCCTAGAAATGTCTATTCTGTTGGAATTGTCTATTTGTTTTCTATCGAACAAAAACTTTGTTACCCGGCATCCACAGTTCAAATTTTTGACGGAAAATTACCCTGTATTTCCGCCTCTTTCCCCTTCTGTTCCGGAACAACTGTGAGCAGCTTTCCCTTGGTCAAGGCAGAGTAGACGTTATCAATAACTAAAATCTCCATCTTTTTCTACCCACCCCCTCCTTGTTAGCTCCCGGCGTGTTTTAGAGAATGAGGGGTGACTTGCCTCCGTCTCAACGGTAAGGGTTCCAATATGTGGAAATAGCACCACATCCTCCCTCCCAATAAGCCCCTCATGAATGTCCGGCTCGTTCTCGTAAACGTCCAACCCAACACTCCCCAAATGGCCCGCCTCGAGCACCTCCACCAATGCTGCTTCGTCAATAACCGCCCCGCGCGCAGTATTAACCAACACAGCCCCATTTTTCAAACCCAGAAGTTCCTTCTTCCCAATATAATGCCTCGTCCCCGCAGTCAACGGCATGTGGATGCTCAAGACATCGCACCTACCCAAGAACTGTGTGAGGTCCGCCACATACTCTGCCCCGGCGGGGTTGTACGCCGCCTCCCTCCTGTTGTGGTATATTAACTCCATGCCAAAGGCCTTCGCGCGGGTGGACAGGGCCGCCCCGATCCCACCTAGGCCGAGGATGCCGAGAACCTTGCCATCTGGATCGTGGCCGCGGGGCAATTGACCGCGCCAGGTGCCCTTGCGGAGCGAGGTCTCGGCCATGTACGTTTTGCGCAGGGCTTGCAGGATTAGCATCATTGCGACGTTGGCTGTGGAGTTGTTGACGGCTCCTGGGGTGTGAGCTACGAGAATGCCTGGAAGGGGTTAGTATAGATGAGCCAATACGGGGGGGGGGGGGGGGGGGCAGCCGGGGTG
>Ga0307513_10003378_pt1 | contig 21679 bp, 25 predicted proteins | sample 15_EM_MG_FD_202174 | JGI IMG/M metagenome (GOLD analysis project Ga0307513, IMG submission 202174) | Populus trichocarpa ectomycorrhiza microbial communities from riparian zone in the Pacific Northwest, United States - 15_EM | ecosystem: Host-associated > Plants > Roots > Unclassified | place... | reverse complement strand
CCTTTCCGACTCCCTCTCCCCCCCCCCTCCACCCCCCATCCTTGCCCTCCTCCGCCCCCGCGCCGCCCGCCGCGCGGGGGGGGGGGGGGGGCCCCCCAGCAAGGGGATAAAGAAAAAAAGTTGATAAGCATAAATTTTACCTTCCCACCTCCTCCTCCTCCCCCTCCCGCCCCACACACCGGTATGATAGGATAAAGCGATGTTGTGAACGCTATATATATATACATCCCGGCGTTTCGGGAAATTCAAGTAATTCAAAATGGAAATTTAATCTGCCATATCATATCATACTAAAAAGGAAAAGAAAAAAAACTATATAAAAAAAAGGTTGTTGTGGAAGGTTTGCCGTGGATCATAGAATATCACGCGATGTGGTAATTCGTTCTATGGTAAGAATAACGGCAGAGTCTGACATCACACACCATACCCGCCGCACCCGCAGTTTATAGTGGGATAGCCGGGGCAATGTATGTGGGGATAACATTACCCGCAGAAGCCGTAAATGGAAGCCTCTAGAATGCAAAAGTGGTATGCAGTAGCCAGCTGTATGCGAGCAGGTACCATAGCAGTGCCCGTTTCGCGGACGTCGGGTGATTGCGGGTGATGGGGGTTTTTGCTGCTCCGTTTGGACTTAGTTATTGTGCGCCGTGTGGGGGATGTCTGGTGGGCCGGTAGCGGCGCACAAGTTGTGAGGGGGTGAGTGAGTGAACGCACGCGGGATATGGTAGGAGGGTCATGTATATGATTTAGTGGAGCATAATATGGTGCAAATAAAGATAGTAAGTTACAGCGTAGTAATAATGACCGTTATATCAAACAGTTATTCCAGTCTTTCTTCTGCTCCCTGCGTGCTCTTCTGTAGTAATCCGCGGTAACGTGCGGACGAGATGAATAAAGTAGTTGGAGCTGCCATTCCTTCCTTCCTCCTCCTCCTCTTCCCCCAAGTACGGTACCGTAATATACCGGTAGTGGTTGATTGATTGGGTGAATGGATGATCGAGCGGACAAATCGAATCCACTAACGAAATCCACAGGAGGGGGAGGGGAACGATAATAATAACACTATGAAAACGAACAAACTAGCATGCAATACGCCAAACAAAACCCACCACACCACGATTCACGATAGACAATTGAAAAATGAGCAAAAGTCAAAAGCTAACATCCACTAAACAACCTCTCCCCCTCTCTAAACGCCCCATCACCACCGCCAACACTCCCGCTAACTTGGACTCGCACTAACATCCTCAAACTCCATTTCCCAAGCATCTACGACACGGAACTTCTCCGCCGCATCCCGCAACTTCCTCCTCCCGTCCTTGCCAAGGATCCCATCGGCGAGCTCAACTATAGTCCCGCTCGTAGTCGTGGCCGCAGCCTCATCCTCCTCCTCCCCAGGGTCGTCATCATTCCTACCCTTATTCCTTCTTGGCTCCTCGTTCTCCTTTCCGGAGCCAGTGGATTTACGCGCGTACGTCTTTTTAGCAGTGGTGGCGGTGGCGGGGACTAGGGGGCGGGACCAGGCTGATTTTGTGATTTTTGCGGTAGTTGTGGGGGCGGCGGACTTGGACTTGGACTTTGTCTTTGATTTAGACTTTCTGGTTGGCTTGGGCTTGCGTTTTGTGGGCTTGCTGAGTTCATCTTCCTCTTCGTCTTCCTCTTCTTCCTCCTCCTGCTCCGAAGGGGGGAGGTCAAATTCGTCCCTCTCAGCGAGTCTGCCCCGGCCTTTGCGCTTAGGGAGTAATCCACGGAGGTCCTCTGTTTGTAAAACTTTTTGTTTTGGTGCCACTGCCAACTTGGATCTAGTGACAGCCTGCCTTCTGCGTTTTCCGCCACGGGTTTGGTCGCGGTGCTCTTCTGCCCTGTCGCTATCTTCGTCGTCGGAGCCCATGCCTGCGCTGGAAGAACGGCGTTTTCGGGAGTGCCGGGGGGATTCTTGTGCTGGTGAGGAGCTTACCGGGGGGCGCATTATCTCGTCGAGCTCGCGCGCGTTGGTGGTATCTGGTAGAGTTGGAGAGGGGGTGTTTGGATCGGAGTAGATTGCAAAGGTCATGTCTTCTGCCTCCGTGGTGGTGACGGTAGCGGTAGGAAGGGTATCCTTCTCTTTGCCCCTTTGGAATTGAAAGGGAGATCCGAATCGCTTCTTCTTATGCTGCTGCTCCAATTGTGCGAGTACCGGAACCTCGTCATTGTCTTCTAGATCGGCCTCCTCCCCGGTCTCCTCCTCCTCCTCTGCAAGCTGGCTGAGTTTCCATTTGTTCGTGCGTTTAGGCGTTGGAGTCGCCGGTTCGTCCTCATCATCCCCCGCAAACCCACCACTACTGGCAACATCATTCTCGTCAATTCCGGGGAGCCTATCCAACGGCTCCAAACTCTCAACACCCAATTCCCGCAATCTGGGTCTCTCAGCAGACGAAGGCCGTGCGCGCGGGGGAGTGTACCCCTCGTCCTCGGCAAACTCCAAAGAAATCCTTTTCTGCTTCCCACTCTTGCCCTTTGCCTGGGTGGGCGTGGTGAGTCCCTCCTCGTCGTCGCGAGGGGCAGTGCCTATGATCGCCGGAGGCGAAGACGCGAAGTGCGGGCTGCCGGCCGGGGAGTGGTTCTCGGCGTCGGAAGATGCGGGGACTTGAATCTCGGGCGATAGTGTGGTAACATCCGGCGTTGGCGGGGCAGCTGCGACACGGGAATTGGATTTCTGCTTCTTATGCAGAAACACCTTCGTTGTGGCGCGTGTAGGTTTTTTCGGAGATGGGGTTTTGTGGATCACTTCTTCGATGACGATAGAAGTAGTAGTAGTAGTAGTAGTAGTAGTAGTAGGGTTTGCGGTAGCACGCGTAGACCTTTTTGGCGGCGATGTTGCTGTTGTTGCTGCTGGAAACGTAGTCATCTCCGCAACCAGAGCTACGGGTTGTTGAGACTGGCCTCGCCGTCGTGTACTTGGTGGCTTTTCTGGCGATGTACGAGTAGATGCAACGGTGGCTTGACTGGCCTGACTAGTTTCGATGACCAGCTCGACCATGCCTCTCGATCTCGTCGCGCGCGCTGGTGGTGCCACCGGCTTTCCGACTATTTCCTTCTCGGCCGTCTTCTTTTCCTTCTTCCCAATAGTAGTAGCAACCTTCTTGCTTGCCTTTTCCACCTCTTCGCCCGCAGGTGGTTTCCTGTTAGCGCGTGCTGGTCGCGGCATCCTGGTCGATTCAAATAATTCCTCTTGTAATTTTCCCTCGCAATGGAAGACGGCTCAGATAGCAATGGTGTATTTCGAAAGTAACGTGTAAAGCACCTTCGTATCGTGGTAGCAGGTAGAGGCAGCGATGGGTGGTAGTGGTGGTGGTGATGGTGTGGTATAGTAAGCAGTGTGTGTAAGCGATGAACCAAAGGCTGGGTAACAGGCAGATAAGGATCCCGTAGGGCCCAACACGCCAACCACGAGAGGAAAAAGAAAAATGAAGTGAAGTCTGTAAATTGCCCTATTAGGAAATAATGACGTGACGCGTTGTTGTGGCCCTTTTTTGGGAGTAAGGAGTTTCGCTTAGTAAATGTATCTCTTGGCATTCAAATGAACCAACCCCGCACTTTGCTGCCCGAGCGGTAGCTTAACCCTCCCTCCTTTTCTTTGCCATGGTGGAACAGAGTGCTGGTGGTGGTGGCTTTGCTTAACTTAACTGTCGGCATAAAGGATCACCGACCTTTTCTCTCTTCTATTTACTGGTACGTATTTCGGAGGAGGAGGTGTGAGGGAGGAGAATGAGTGAGAGGGTGGGCGCAACACAACGAAGGAGGTGGAGAGCGGAGAAATTACAGCTGCTATCCTATTGCCTGATAGCCCTTTCCCTACTATGATATCCCCCCCGCAGCAAGCAAGCCCGGCGATCGGTGTGGATCAGCGACAGAAAGGGGAAATTAGGATTTTAGAGTGGCCTGGAGGCTATCTACTGATTGGCGGTGGGAGGTTCGGGAATGAAAATGTTTCCACACTCTACTCGAGTACTGGTACGCCACGGAGAAAGAACTCGGGAGAGAGAGATGATGTTTGATCTTTGAAGTTTGGTTTAGTGAACGATTCCCGGTAACGGATCGGGACCGAACACTGTATGATACGATACCCCCGGATAGCATGGAAGGATTACGTTACCACCATATCACACATCGGAGAGTTTTGCGCTCTGGGATTACGTTTTTATGGAGGATGGCGATTGGGAGTAGACTACAACTCACGATATACACTTCCACTCAGGAGTCAAACAGCGTTGGGAAAGAGCCGGAGAGCGAGGGTCAGATGGCAGCCAGTATACGAAAGGTCACTATCAATATCGAGCGATACCAATACCTACCATTTCAACTCGCCCACCTACCCACTCCCCCGCCTCTATGACATATATATATCACCGCACGAAGCAGCGCCAGTACAAACTCATCGAGTACGACAAACATTTCCACAAACTGATGAAAAAATTATAATGTACATACATGGAACGCATACCTCCCCCCTCCCCCCTTCTCCTCACGACAATCCATCGCCCATCAATCATCCAAAGAAAACCTAATCCCACTACCTAAAAAACGAGCTTTCAAAAGATACATAAACAGAATCGACCTCCCTCCCCGTCGAGGTACAGGCCGTTCGCAAACCATATATGAGAGAAGCTAGGAGGGGGGAGGGAAAAATTAACTACAAAGACATCATTGGAAAAAAGAAGGAACGAAAGAGAAGACCAACACTAAAAAGACAGATGGAAAGAACAAGAAAGGGGGGGGAAGGAGAAAGACAGCAGGGTAAAAAAGGTAGCACGCACACCATGTCCTCCACCTACAACCATCAACCAACGAAATAAATGAACACTTTCACTCCCATCCCATTCTAAGGAAAAATGAAAAAACGCGGAAAGAAAAAAAGGGGAAATGAAAAAGGAAGGAAAAAAAGCTGAACCCGGAAATTCCCCTCTCGCGGCCTTGGTGGTGGTGGTGATGAGGAGCCCCTGTTCCCTTCGCCCCTACTTGCCGGACACGAAAAAACGAAGAGATGGGACAAGAAGGAAAGGGCTTAAGAGATTGGAGGCCAATGAGTAATGAGCCACTGCATCGGGGATAATCCACTTTGTAAGGAAGAATTATTGGAATGACGAAGAAGAAAAAGTGGATGGAGGTCATGAGGGGAAAATAAGGATAAGGGATGCCATGGTTTATCGCATGTAAAATGAAGTAGAAAAGGAAACGTTTAATAAAAGAAGAAAAAAGAACCCAAACCAGGGAAATCATCCACCATTTTCCGTTATATCAATCGACTCCCTCTCCATTCACAGACAGACCGTATTGTGGAGCTCCCCCGCCCGGTTCGCGTCCTGTGCACCCTAACATAACTTTTTCAAACTCGATAGCACCCTTTCTGGGGAATATCCGTCCCGCCAGATAACATGACACCACGTAAACCCCCTCATGAGCTCTCTGCTACAGTCAGGTGTGATTGAGGTACTGCAGGACTAATCGGTAGTGCCGAACCATCAATAATTTCCATACGACGAGTGATCAGCTCATGCAGAGCCAGAAGTTGACGTCTCTCGATCTCCAAGGTGTTAGGAGTAAGCGCTGTATCCAGTGAGGCCGCCGGTGACAAAGGCTGATTCGGGGGTATTAACGACTTTTCCGTGAGGAGTGCCCTTACGTCCGCAGGCGCTTTTTCCTGTAAAACATGTAAGCAAAAACATTCATATAAACGTGATAATGGAGCTTAGGACTTACAATGAGAATTGAGACTAAACCACCTAGCCCATTAGGATCGAGAGGCCCGTTAAGCCTCTCCTTAGTGCTCAGCTCAATCAATGACTGGACAGTCACTTGAAGTTCACCCGGGACTCCCTCAATAGGAACAGGGGATGTCAAGTTCGTGATTGGGGTCTGGGGTACAGGTGTACCATTTCCAAGCACATTAGTGTCAAGTTTACGGCGTTTCTGAGCATAGTCACGCTCGCTACAGCAGTGCGTGTACCGTTAACTTAAGGCCCAAAATATATCCCAATGATGGGTCAAGAGCAGGAAAACTTACTTTTTCACTTTCTCAATGAAATCTAACTTGATACCACGTTCCGGAAGACGATAGACAACGCCACTAATGAGGACTTCCTCAAAAGTCTCCTCCTCTTCGTTCTCAATCTCAATAACCCCATTGTTTTTCATTCCCCTGCGGAGGTACGCATCAACTATAACTGCCTTCTTAGGCCGCCTTGGCTGGTACTATTTCTTATTGTCAGTCCGGCGCGCGGGGGGACCACTTCACAGATTTTCTTACCATATCTGCATGGGCCGGACACATCCATTTCTTCTGTGCCGGCGGGGGGTTTGGCATTGGCATGGGGCTGACACAGTCCAAATGCCAATTCAACGGGCAGAAATCGCACGAGACCATTCTCTGACCATCAGCAGCAGACTTTCGACAACTATGGCAGAGAATGATATTCCCGCTCTTGTCCTTAAGTCTATGGGTATCGTATTCTTCCAGAAATCCGCTTCTACTATTGCACCCCAAAGATCTCTTATCAATATATGTACCAATAAGCCAAAAAGAGCCCAAAAAATATCTCCATACCCAAATCTCTGCGTCTTGTTATCCCTAACATCCACATATTCGCCTAAAGGCCCAGTCTCAACCCCAACAAAGTAATTTCGAATCTCAGAGGGTAACCTAAACGACGAAGGGTTCCTTCTGTTTATGTTGTCAATAAGATCGACAAAAAGCCCCCGGGGCGGTTTAGGTGGCGGATTATGCTGTGTTGTGCACTTGTTGCAAAACCACATGCCTTCTGGGACCTCCTCAAGGGGAGGATTCAGGCAGGTGAAATGGAATGAGCGAGGGCAGCGCTCGCAGCAGAGGAAACGACCCGGCCCGTTGCAGACAGCGCACACATCTTCATTCTCCTAATGGTGACGTGTCAGCACCTGAAAATCGGACCCCACAGAGACGATAATCTGGATAGCAATCAATAAACACCTACCGAGACCTCCTCAGACCCATACCGGACTCGCCTATTGTCACTAAGATCTCCAATCCCCGCTGTGACAACAATCGGCTCCGCTGCTGCTTTTTTGACCGGACTAACCCGCAATCTCGCAAAATAAGCTTTACCCCCAATATATAGAATGAATCGAAAAGAGAAGAAAACACTCACGAAATCTTAATCTTGTTTCCCTTTGGTTTTTTCTTCGGAGGCTGCGCTGGGAGCATATTGGGAGTTCCAAGGGCGCCAGACCCAGATCCAGATGTTGCACCAGAGGCAGAAGGTGTGTTAGATGACGCTGAATTAGATCCAGCCGGTGGCGGAGTTGAAGCTGTGCTAAGGCTCCTCGCTCGCTTCCTAGGATTGGTTGCGGTTGCCCTAGTCCCACGAGGTACTATGGGCGGAGGCGGGGGATCCCGAACATTGCTCTCAGTTCGTACCTCGTCGTCAGCTGGAACTCCCTTCTTAAACTTCTTAGACGCCCGCTCGGATGTTCCTTTGGGGCGAGGTGCGGGTTGGTTCATAGGCGTAAAACTAACAGCCGGCGATGAGTGGGAGCTCTCGGGCTGAGAACTGACCGAAGCGCTGGTACCTTCAGGCTTTGTGCGCTCGTCAGACAGTTCTGAGGGAGCTGAGCTCAGATCGGATTCTGACTCCTCGCCAACCTTGTTTTCATGATCCTTAGCACCTCGACTACGCTTCATCCCATTCTTTCGCTTGTCCTTTTTGTCAGCCTTTTTGTCCACCTTTTCCTTCTTTTCCCTTTCCCTCTCCACCTTGTCTTTCTTGACGCTGGCTGCCGTTGTAGAGGACGAGGAAGTAGAACCGTTTGCTTCCTTGACTTCTGCCACCGGCTCCTGAGGATGTGGCGCTGATTGGGCAGCAGGTGTGGGAGGAGGTGCGGAAGGTGCGGAAGGTGCTGGTGGTGGTGGTGGTGGTGGTTGTCCATTCCCATCCCCGTTTGACGGAGGTCCACTGCAAGGCTCCGCCGACTTCGAATTGGGGTCTCTCGCATTCTTGACATATGTCTGGAATTCTAATACCTGTGCTGGCGTCGCCCGCTGCGCCAGGACCGCATCCAATAAATCCGCCAACAAGTTGTTAGACAACGACTCGTCGTAAAGTTTCTTGATCGCACGGCCCAACCCCAAATTTCCAATCTGAGTACTTCGTTCGATAGCGGCATCAACAACCATTTCAAGCCGATGACGTCCTTGCGGGGTCTTACTATTCGGGGCTTGACCATTAATCCAGACATTCGATGGAGCGGTCGTGGACGGACGAGCACCATTAGCACTATTTGGAGTTTGTGGGTTAATACCTGGCGATCGTGAATGTGAGGGGGCAGCTGGTGACGAAGCAGTCACCACTGGAGTCGAACTGACGTCGGGCTTGACCTTGGAAGTTTGGGCTGGACGAACCGGTGCCCCTGGTATCGCTGATGCAGGAGTTGGCGTTCCCCCGCTCGCCAACGGACTTTGCCCTGCTCCCCCTCCTCCTCCTCCCCCTCCTCCATTCCCTGCTACTACCGTTCCCAATACCCCAGTGCCATTCGTAGACTTTACATTAGGTACGGACACACCCGCATTCGCAGGGCTCGCACTCGCTTCCATTGCGGCTGCCGGCGATGAAACAGCAGTCGGAGTAGTAGCGGCAGGAACGTGGGTGGATACAACCAGCTTTCCTCCCTTCCTCTTCTTTGCTGGCTGACCTGGCCTCTGCCGTGAAGTTGGTTCCATTTTAGGTAACTCGCCCAAAGGTAACATGTGTTGCGTAGATGTGTTCACCGACGCTTTATCGTCATATTCCTTATAAGATGCTTTGGGCGTGGCCAAAGGGGGTTCGGACCAATTTACAGGCGTGTCTTCCTGTTGTGTTGTGGATGCTTGAGGTTGCACGGAAGATAAGGTTTGGCCGGCAGGTTTTGTGGATGTAGGTGTGCCGACAGGTGTAGAGCGACGGGTCGACGGTCGCGAGGGACGTGATGACCTTACAGCTCCAGGAGCCGGAGAGTCCTTCGATTCCTTAGGAGGCATGGCGTAATGAATGGGTTTTGGTTAATGCAAGCGGTAGTGGTCGCGAGCAAAAACGTAAACCCGAGAAGCGCGGGGGGTTGGGTGTGGGAGGAGGGAAGGGGAAGAAAATATGAGTGATTGCTCCTGAACAAGAATTCCTTAAAACAGAAAAAGAAAAGAAGGAAAAGAAAAAAAAAAGAAAAAAAGGTGCAATAGCTTGACGGCTATATCGAACTAAAAACGAAAAGTGAGCGAATGTATAGAGATGAAAAATTATTGCAATTAGAATGGTTAAGAAAACTTACGTTTAGAGGGGGGGCTGTGGTGGCGGGAGAGATGAAAAATAATCCCCAGCGAAAAAACGGGAGTCTATCGCGTCGAGGATTATTTGTGTTGTGGATGGTGGTGGTAAGAGAGGTGCGTTAAAGTGATGTGGGTGCTCGTCGTTGCGGATGGGATGTGTTACGGTTGATGGCGGTGGTGGAGGCGGTCGTTGAGGCGTGGAAAAGGGTCGAGTGAGCGAGTGTATGAAGGAAGGGGAAGGTATGGGGTTTGGGGTAGAGATTGAGAAGCAGCAGGTCTGGGCACTCTGGAGAGCGCCTCGAGTTTGGATACCCTTTCTAACCTGAGTTCTGTAGGGCTGCTAGGCCGGCAACAACAGTGAGAGGCGGTGAAACCAAGGGGAGAAAGTTACTGTGTAAGCGTGATGTTGGGGAAATAGGTGGAGAGAAGGGAGAGAGGGGGGTGAGATGAGAAGGGGAGGAAATGAAATGGAAGGGGGATCGGAACGGCGCTGTTGCGGAGGTTAGAAAGGTGCGGGTGAGCTGTCAACGACTTGAGCCCGCTTTTTCTCCCAGCAGATCGTCTCTCCGGGTCTTCTGACCCAGATTATGAAGGTGATGACTGCTCCGAGGGCGAAGAAAGACTGTAAGTGATGGTAGCATAAATCCTACGAGGATCGGTAGCCCTTCCTCTGATGTGCGCAGCAGCTCCTCCCACTTACTTTTGCTGCTTGTGCTTGTGTGTGCAAGGAAAGGAGCGTAGGAGGAAAGGAAAGAAAGTGAGTGAGCGTAGGGAAATGGGAGAGCGAGCAGGGTGGAAGGGAAGAAAAATCCCACAGTTTCCTCAGCCACCTAAGGAAGAGAGTCACCACAACCACCATGGATCTACAAGGTGCATAGTTAGGACATTGAAAAAAAAACTTCTCCTTTATGAATAGTATTAGAAAAGTTTACCTGCAAAATCATTTATCACTACCTCATACATTCCTTGACTCAGACACCTTACCCTTACAAGTTCTGCAAACACCTCCACCATGAATATCTTACACAAGCCTCCTAAGAAGCCGGCCAGGGCCCTTTTGCTAGTCCAGTCCTGTACTGTACCAGGACCAGCGTTTTCACCGGAAGCCAAACTACCTTCCCGAGAGAAACACCATCAAGGCTTCCCGCCACTGACTATCCGTAATTGCAGAAGAAATAATCATCACGACCCCAGAATCCTCAAAAGGCCAGCTCAAAGAAGGCAAAAAAAGTGATGTGTACATCGCAAACAAAGAAAACATAACTAATTCCTGAATCGTATCCACGTAAACTCTCCATAACCCCTTTCAATCCTGTCCCCGGAACTGAAGCGCTTGTTTACCCATTCCTCTGCCCATGAGATCACCAGCACAAACACCAACCCAACGTATATGAGGTTAACAGCAAGACTCGACAAGGAAGACAGAAGTGGACAAACCGACCAATAGAATGATCAAGACCCCCACAAATAGGTTACCTAAGACTCGGAGAATCACTCGTACCCCGCAAGCCGGGAATAAGCAAAGAAAAGACTGGGGAAACGTGCAGCTTCTTTTTACATCCTTTGGCCCCAGCTTTCCTTCGTCCAGTAATTTTTCTTCCGGAGGTCACCAGGAACAACCCGACAAAAGCCACATAATAGATGGAATCATCCAGGGGAAAGCATCGCTTCGTCAGGAGACGACGCAGACCCACGATGCACAAACGTGATCCTGCATTACCCCGGCCTTTCGGACGAACCATCGAGCTTCAGTCACCGATGTTTTCCCGTGAGTAATCCAGTGGGGTTGAAGAAACCCCCGATAAGGCGTTCCGGAAAAAGGTTCGGACACCCTCAGAACGAGCTATAGTCTATTGGCCCCAGCCAGACAAGATAGACATCAACTCGGTTTTCCCAAGCTGGGGGAAAACTCGACGTGCATCCCGTCCAACCAGACTATGACAACAGGTAACGCTTCTCTCACCCCCTTTCCTCGATCTCCGCCACTGAAGAAGAGCATTCAAGATGGAATGATTCCCTGTACTCGAACAAAGTATGGCCACGTCCTTAAGAACCCAATATCTCTGAAACGCGCAACAGTCACAGCCAGACGGTTTTGGACTTTGAGGGATCCAAAAATAGTGGGCAGTATATCCGGACAAGGCTGCACGGATCAGCCCAGATGCCCGGCTTAAAACCATAAAGGCACGATGGTCATCCTCTGGGGGAGCGGGGCGCCACTCCCCGAACCCCGCGCTCGGCCCGAAAGCATGCTGCCCCCCCAATGATGCATCAGGAGCCTGTTGGCTTGAATTTCTCGAGCTATATGTCCCATATACGATGATCATAGCCTAAACAAGGCAAAAGCTTTGAATATCGTCACCCTCAGTCCAGCGAGCAGTATCTATAATATTTGTTAGATGTAACCCCTCCTACTTGATAGACCGCGGCGAAAAAGGGGGGGAAAGTACACTTACAACTGCCAAAATGCTTAAACGTGGCATCAGTCGCACTACTTGCGCGTGCAAAGAAAGAACATCTCAATACATAGAGTTCCAAGGAGCCAAAGCTAAAAGACAAGAAAGGATCAAATCATGCAAACGTGTGCCCATGTATTGCACTGACTGTCCCTTTAAGCTCTTATGACAAGTGTCCACACAATATCTCCCGTGAATATACATCATAAATACCGTGCCGCCTATCCTAACCATATAGCGACGGTGTAGGTGTGGGAGAGAGTTTCTAGTCATATCAGCCAAATAAATAAAATAAAAGACAAGGCGACGATAGTCACCTCGTATTTCAGAGGCGCTAAAGTAATCACGTCCCAGGCACACATAAATGCACAGTCGGTTTAAAAAAATAAAATAAGGAAAGCCACAGCTGAGGGAGGATATCTCTGAGGAAGGTGCTGGTGTTGTACTCGAGTACTGTAACCACTTCAGGCGCCGCTTCTTTCTCCAATCCATCGTCCGCCAAATCACGTGAGCCAGGCCTTGGCGCAGCCTCGCGTAACTTTTCCTCCCAATCCAGACTCCCACGATGGCTCTATTGTTTCAAGTAGGACCCCCCGCCAGGTAGAAAGGGGGAGGGAAGGGCAATGACCAGCGGGATAGCGGCATGTAATGAGGAAAAAAAAAAGGAGGGGGTGTCCTTGGGCTTGAGTGATTTTTTTGGATCTTCATCTGCCCTTTATTTTTATTTTTTTCATGCTCTCTCCCACTTGAATCACTCCCGATTCCTGCTCGAGAGTGGAGCCCTCTTTTTACGCCCAGGCTCCCGTCCCACAACCTACCGTGTTTACTCCTCTCCTAAAGACGACGGTAGAGATCGTGCAAACGATCTACAAGAGAGTTTTTTGTTGCTTCACGGAAAGTTTGTTTTCACGGGATTTACCTCCCGCTAACCCGGCTTCTTCCCTTTAACTCTCTCCAGTTGACGGGGCAAGCACCTATCTCTTTAAACAGGTTTATCCCTTCGAAGTTCGCATCGGTAACGCCTCCCTCCCCCTCCCCGAACGAAAAACTAAATTTCCACCCCCGTAGCACTACCTAAGGCAGTTGCCTATTACCATAATAGTATTAGAATGAGCGCCAAAGCGGGGGAACGTCTTCTCCCACATTCCGGCTGCTGCCCACCATCGCGGAACCTCCTGAAAAACCACATGAGTGGGTGTGGCCCGCGGAAGCATTGGAAAACATTGCGCGAGTGATAATCTATGATCGTCTAGCCGCAGGGTCTTGGCGCTTTCACCTAACGTACACAACGTCACATTTCGCCAAACCGAAAGACAGGTGGAAGGCAACCGAACCCAAAAACAAGTTTGGGAAAAGGAGCAACGATAACCCCGTAATTGTGATCTAAAGCGAAGCACAACAGAGAAAAAAATCCGTTCAAAAAATGAAAATGAGAACCATACCAGTGCAGCTGTTTAACCCCTCTCTCTCTCACTGCCCCTCCTCCTCCGTCATTATCGCCCGGGTCCATTCGTTGATCTCTCCCTTTTCTCCTCTTGCCCCAGAGAATACCGTTTCTGTCCGTTCGTGCCAACAACCGGGGAACCCCCCCTTGCACAAAGCCGCAATCCACACCGATGCAACCCTAACCCTAGCTGAGGGGAAGGGCAGAGCGTAGGAAAGAAGGGTTTTTTTTTCACACTCAAAAACCATAGCTTCAGTCGAGAGTATCATACCAAGTGTTTTGTTTCAGATCGTGTCGTCTTGAACGGCTCCCTCGTATGATATCAGCCCTGGTATGCGTGGAAAAAGACAGAAGGATCGCAAGAAAATAAAAAGAATGAAAGGCCGTTACCTCGCCCAGCGCAATCATCCCCCGAAGCCGGAGAGGAAAGACATGCTAAAACGGAAAAAAACACGATATCCACTGTTTCGCTTGTTTTCCTGTGGTGCTGCTGTCCACGACACGACAACAAAACGAACGAACGAACTGTCACATCCCCACGGAAGAGAGAAAGGGGGACACCCGAGCGGTAATCAATTCCCCCCTCGCGGTGGCTCCAGACCCCGTTTCCTTCATCGTCACCACCATCACCATCATCATCATCATAAAGAGGGTGAAAATAACGGGTCAACACATAAACCGCCCGTACCAGATATAACCCACCCAGTGCGAATATCTGGAAGGTGGTTATTGGACCGCTTTCTTTTGCTTGCTTTCTCACCCATTTTTGAGCTCGGAATCTGAGCTTGTTCATACCCCATCACTCGACTTGTCCTGTGGCTGTGCGTCACAAAAACGGTTTGGCGGGATCTGATCCATCCAGTCCCGTCAACACACGGGTCTTAGGGCGACTATGTGAAGAAAAAAAGTCATTCAAAAGTGCATTCCTGACAACGACAACAACGTCGACGGAAGGAAGACAGTATGTATGTAAAGTTTTCGGTGAATATGATGTTCGCGTGTACACGATTTCGCCCGACGGGGTGGGGGTACCCCCCCCCCCTTCTACTTTCTTTTCATTGCATGGGGATAACTATTTAAGTGGCGAGGTTTCCTTATTTGGTACCATGCTTGGGTTCCTCGCTGAATGGTTTTTCGCGTTGTTTGTACGGTGCTGGTAACTTGCAACGGATGGTGGGGATTTTATTTGTGGGAGAGAGAGGGAGAGCGAGGCACCTATCCACGTGCCGGGGGCAACTGAAAGGGGATGCGATTCGGTGAATTTTTTCTCTCTATAATATACAGGTTTGTGCGGGCTTTTTTTTAATTCTTTTTTTTCCGATTATCTTTATTTCATTTTGTATTTCAGGGGGTTTATTTTTATTTTTATTTTATTTCGTGACTGTATTACACAGGAAACCGGGGGGGGGGTGGGAGGGAACCGGCTGGTGCCTTTGCGAGCTGGGATCACATGATATCACTCGACGGCTTGGCGGGAACACAGGTTGTTTAGCTCCCCGAGATATAGTCTAGAGCACCAAAAATGGAGATTTTTGGGTGGCCGTTGTTGCACGGATTCTGCTATAATAGGCTTCAAAGAAACTATCTGAAATGCACAGTACGATTTTTATATGACGCAGAAAGTGAGAGGCGCTTGAAGTAACTGAGGTTAGTTGCAATGTATCTTTTGGGCACGAAACTCTTGTCTTGGCGAGCACTACAGGAGGAAGAGAGGATTGATCACTGCTCCGTCCTAGTTGGGCAGAAAATCTGAGAAGTTATCTTGGGAAGTCTTAGGGTAATCTACAGTATTCTTTTCTCGAAAAAAACCCCCCCCCCGTCGGTTTTTGCCAGATCAAAGAACTCCAATTTTGGCGTGTTTTGGCCTCTCTCTCCCTACCCGTACTAAATAACCCGCAATGGCAACACGTGGGCGTCGTCTGTGTATTAACATGATTGTTATGTAAATCGGTAACGAAATGCGCGTCTGGGATACCGTAACGTAGAGGTGTCTGTAATTACTTTTCCAGATGGAGTTAAGAGAGGTGGTTGTACAGCGCGCATTCACGGGGGGAAGGAGAGAATGAAAGGAAGGGGGATAAGATATATAAATAAAAAAAGGAATTTGAGGATGATAAATCCAATCGGAGGGATTGATTGATTACTGTAAGAACAATTTAATTGTTCAACTTTTTGTGGGATGGGGAGGAGGGGCGACTATTATGGGATGCTTCTGATAAACGATAAACGAAGCGAAGCGCTGCAATATGTGTACGAAGCCGTCAAAGGATATTGCTCTACCAACGATACACAAGCACAATACTGTAGCCTCCCGTAACTTATTTCTTCTTCTTGTGAGGTTGGGGGGAGACGGAGGGAGGCTGTAAGATTTACCGATAGATGCACATTTTTCCACAGATCCGAGCCCCAAGATTTTTAGCAGATTCTAACGGGTGTCTGCCTGAACGAGGGCCAGATACCGTACCCACGTATGGATGGGTGAGGAGTGATGGGGACGTGACTGAGTCACTACAAGTACTGTACTTTCCAGCACGTACTTGTACCGATTTGCTATGGGCAAGCTTTTTGTACTCGAGTACCATACGATGCCGGTATCATAACCTCCCCTTTATCGTATTTGTTTTTTCTTGTCGTGGTAATGATACTGTGATCCCTACTTTTTCTATACTGATAATTCTAAAGACCTGCCAGGGGAGATAAAGAGGTGGGTCCTTTCCGTTCTTTTTTTTTTTTTTTTTGCTTCACACTTCGGTTTTCCTTGTTTTCGTTCGGCAGCGAGCTCAGGACAAACGACGAACGACAAAGCGCGACTTTCAATCAAATGCCTACCGCAGAAAAGGTAAGATGACTGATCATCAATGGGGTTCATGTCATGAGATCGGTTTGCTTTTTACCATATGAGAGTTGATGACCGAGAGTTGTGACGATTTTTGATTATGAAAAAAGTTGACGAGCAAGCAGACACTTTCGATTGACTTCTGTCATAGTGACCTGGGGGGGAGGTTGCTGGAAGAACTGAGAGGTGGGCGGGGTCACAACGACCGCACACACGGTCCACGAAGGGGAGATTGCACACCATCAAGACCTTTTCTCTGCAGCTCGCGAAAGGCTAGAAGATTGCCGCTTTCAATGCCTTGACACATCCAGATTTCCTGATCCTGTACCCTTGGCAAAGGCAGAGCGGCCACTCACATTTTTCTGAACGAAGCTCAATTTCCCAGGGCTCGGTCAAAGCAGCGCGCTAGCAACCGAGACACCTGAGGGAGCAAGCTACTGGGGAGCAAGAAGCCAGGACTTTCACCGCATTGGGATGTGCCTAGCTGGGTCTGGCAACACAAGCAGCATCTTTCCCCCCCTTTTTTCCTTCTTTCTTTTTCTGCCCTTCACCATTTCCTTTTTCCATGCGTTGCTTGGAGACTTTTTGGGTTCACTGGGTTGGCGGGTGGTAGGGGCAGGATATCCCTGACAACCGTGCGTTACGTGCGTCTCCTTTCCCTTTTACTGCCAACCTCTTCCGTCCCCTTGAGGCCTGGACCATTCACGAAGCATTATTCTTCCAGAGCCAAAGCGCCAAATTGGAGAGGATTGGAGGGATAGAAGGGAAGTGTGAGAAGTGGTATACGTACGGTACTTTGTACTCAAGTACTGTTACAAGTAGATGGACAAAGGTTTAATTGGTGGAAAGGGGTTGGGGGGGGCGATTGATGAGAGAAACTCTCAGTCATGGCCCCTATCAATGTTCTTGACTTTAAGGGAACTGGATTGAAGGGTGGTGGTCACATTGAGCTTTTATATGGTGGGGTGGATGAGGGTGGGATGGATGGATTAGTGGTGCTGGACGGGCGGAGACTGCTATGGTTGGTCCTGGGCTGGGGGCCGGCCTGACCCAAGCGGCCTTTAGGTTGTTTTGGATAACGATGGGACATTGTTCCTGGTGTCCACAGAAAAAACAAATGGGCAAAGCAAAAGAAAAGAAAAAGGAAAAAAGTTGGATTCGCATTGCGCGCCCAGACTTGGATTCAGATACTTGGGAGGCAAAAAGGATAGCAGAGCACACGCTTACAGTATGAGTGAACTGGATGAAAAAATAAGCACCAGGCTTGCTTGCTTGCTTTGCTTTGCTTGGTTCTGTCTGCCCGCTCACTCATTCATTCAGTTACTCTCGCCATCTCTGGTGCTTGTCTGACCAGACTAGCAAGCACATACATACATACATATACATACACACCCCATACATACATGTACCGTGCTGCCCGCCGCGCGCTTTTCCACTCTCCTTAAGGGCCCTCTCCTTCTTTTCCCTCTTCCTTTCCCCTCCCGCCGTAGTTCTGTCCTGCCTTTTCCTCTTTCCCATTCATTCTTTGGTCCGCTTCTTCCTTCTTCCCTTTCTTCCTTCCTTCTGTCCTCTCCGTCTTCCTCTTCCCAGTCACCTTCATTTTAGTTGTTTTTGTCTCTTGGGGCCTTCTCAGCTGGGTGTTGCGTTGTCTTTTGCTCTCTCAGCCAGGGTCCCTTTTTTTCTTTCTGCGCTCCCCCCAGACACTTCCTCCTTTTTTTACCCCCTTGCAAAAGAGTAATATCTTCCGATACTGCACCCGTGAGCTTAAACGTTCTCTGGTTCCTCTCAGCTTTCTTGCATCTTTCGCTTTCGACACTGCTCAATTAATTTTTGGTTTGACTGGATTTCGATACGATTGATTAATCGGTAATAGGGGAATTGGAGAATTTTTTTTTTATCTGGTCGATTAATTTCCTCCTGGTGAGTATCCATGACAACCTTTACCTTTACCCCCTTTAACAATTTGTGCACGAATACCCGTTCAAAAAACATTTTCCCACCTGTTGGAATCCCCCCTTGTTAATTTTCGGCTTTGCTAATAGCTTCTCATCCCATCAGATACCTCAATTCATCTCTACCCGTTTATCGTGATTCATAATATACCCCCTGTTGAAGTTGCTACCAACAACAGCTCGATAACTCGCCGGTTCTGCTATCTCATCTGTTTCCAGCAGAGGCCTCGATACGCGTCCGGGGATAATACGCCGGGCTCACCTTCAAATCTATCACCACGGCTGTCTTGCAAGTTCCCCACCTGGACAGGTTTGTCCTACCGCATTTTCTAGGAGGAGCGATGCACGGTGAATCTGTACAAGCGACCAGATTACCCCATCCTCTTTCGAAATCGTCGTCAGCAGATCGTGCAAACGGAGAACAGATGTCTATGCCCGGTGGATTTAGCACCGATTCGGTGAATCACCCCAACAGACGCCGCATAAACATGCCGTCAATCAACACTGGGGCTCCCCATGGTGGGGACAACGGCATGGCCTCCCCAGGAACTGGATACGATATGCAGTTCACCCCATTGCTTCCGTCCCAGCTCCTTTTAGGTTCCCCGTTCCAACCCGGTACACCCAATGCATTTGCATCTCCTAATTTTCCAATGCACGGATTCCAGCAGACTCCAACATCTGGCAACCCCCTTTCACCAACTTTCGGTGCCAACGGGCTAGGGTCACCCACAGGTTTTAACCCGCAGTACGCCACCTACTATCAGCAATCTTCGCCCACTGCTACTTCTCCATTGGCTGCAAACCCCGGTATGATTGCGGGGACTTCGCGTACTGTGTATCTGGGTAATATTCCGCCCGAGACCTCTGCGGAAGAAATTCTCGGTCACGTGCGCTCGGGTCAAATTGAGTCTGTGCGTCTCTTGCCCGACAAGAACTGTGCTTTCATCTCGTTTCTCGACAGCTCTTCTGCCAACCACTTTCACTCGGATGCGATCTTGAAGAAGCTCTCCATCAGGGGCCAGGACGTCAAGGTTGGTTGGGGGAAGCCTTCCCAGGTGCCTACTTCGGTAGCCCTCGCTGTACAACAGTCGGGTGCTTCCCGCAACGTGTATCTCGGGAATCTCCCCGAGGATGTGTCAGAAGAGGAGCTTAGGGAGGATCTTGGGAAGTTCGGACCCATTGATACTGTCAAAATTGTTCGTGAGAAAGCCATTGGATTCGTGCACTTTTTGTCCATTGGCAATGCTATCAAGGCTGTCTCTCAACTCCCCCAGGAGACCAAGTGGCAATCACCTCGTCGTGTCTACTATGGAAAGGATAGATGTGCCTATGTTTCCAAGACCCAGCAACAGAATGCTGCCCAGTATCTTGGAATTGCCCCCGGGTATGCCCATGTGCTCAATGGAGCTGATAGAGAGATGATCTCCTCAGCACTTGCACAACAATCTGTAGCCGCGGCGGCAGTCGCAACTTCGGCCGGCGGAATGAACAACCTCGGAAACCGAACTGTTTACCTAGGTAACATTCACCCAGAGACAACCATCGAAGAGATTTGTAACGTTGTCCGTGGTGGGCTTCTGCATCACATCCGCTATATTCCCGACAAGCACATCTGCTTTGTCACTTTCATTGATCCCACTGCTGCGGCGAGCTTTTATGCTCTGTCGAACCTCCAGGGACTAATGATTCATAACCGCCGTCTTAAGATTGGATGGGGTAAGCATTCCGGTGCTCTCCCCCCTGCCATTGCCCTTGCTGTTTCGGGCGGTGCAAGTAGGAACGTTTACGCTGGTAACCTGGATGAATCATGGAGTGAGGAGCGTCTCCGACAGGATTTTTCGGAGTATGGGGAGATTGAGCTGGTGAATGCGTTGAGGGAGAAGAGTTGTGCGTTCGTCAACTTCACAAACATTGCGAATGCTATCAAGGCAATTGAAGCTGTGCGAGGGCGAGAGGAGTACAAGCGCTTCAAGATCAACTTTGGAAAGGACAGATGCGGGAACCCGCCTAGACAGACAGCAAACAACCACCAGTCTGGCACGCCAACTTCTGCCGGTCATCCGCCCTTGCCGAGCACTAGCCCGGTGAATGGGCCTCCATCTGGTGGCCTCCAGCCTAGTTTGTCTCAGTCGGGATCTGGAGGAAGTCCGGCTCAGCTTAGCCCATCTGGCATGCACAACTCTAACAGCCCTAACAATGTCGGAACTCCAACGACCCCAAACGTTCAGCACATGCTCAACAATAGTGCTGCTGCGAACCCTCTCCAGGCATATCTTGCCCAGCAGCACCAACAACAAGAGGCAGCCATGTATGCTTCTTCACTCCAGCAGCAGCTCGCTGCTGCTCAGACGGCTGCTATTTATGGCCAGCCATCTGGTTCTCAGCTTGACCCCGCTGGCCAGGCTGCTACTGCGGCTGTCGATGGACTAGGTCAGAACCACAATGGGGTGAACGGGTTGGGGCTTGCAGGTATGAGTATCCAGAACCAGAACCTGAGGGTTGGGGGGCAGCACAATCGCGCATCGAGCATGCCCGTTTTGGGCCAGCAAAACCAGATTGGACTCGGCGTTAATGGTTATAATGGTATGGGGAATGGCATCGGATGGGCCGAGGAAGATGTCAATATGCATTAAAGGGGTATTTAGGGGGACGTAATTACGGGGTAATTTTTAACAAAAGTCAGATTTTGGGAACATTAGAGGAATACATTTTGGAGACGAACATTTTTGTTTTATTGAAAGAGTAGGGATGAGGAAACAACTGACTTACAGCGTTTTAATGGGCTCTTCTCTTTTATTTTTGTTTCTGCCCACCATATTGCTATTTTTTTTGCATTAACCTTTTATATCGTTTGACCAACATGTACTCTCCTTTAGTGTGATGATTGAGAACCTTTGGTTTACAAATTTTTTCTCTCTTCCCTTTTCTTTGTATCGTTAACATTTTTTTCGTCTCTTGGCCACGTCTTCCGGTTTTGGATTTCAAATTACCCTTTGCCGTTTCGATACTTGAGTCTGCATTCTTTTTTAAATTTTCTTTTATTCTTTTTTATATCCTTTCATTTATTATTTATCCTATTTCGATTTTTATTCTGTTTTTCTGTAGGGATGGAAAAATTTTATTATCGAGTCATATCATATCGCAGCATATCACATGGTTCTTGCTTGTTCGCTCTGAAGTGGTGTATTGGATGTTTATTAGCATAGCGCGTGTTCCATTTGAGGGGAAGGAGGGATGTGGTGTTATCGCCGTGGGTACTATCATGTATCGGCTCACCTGGGTCAAGCGCGGTGAGGCGTGGGAAGGAGTGTTTTGGAAGAGGAAAAGGAGAAGAGTAGAGCTATAACCATTATTATTATATCATAGCTATTAAAGACTAATCTTAGCTCTCCGAACAAAAACAAGGCACTATCACTCGTGCATCGCGATACCTTTTATATATAATATTGTAAACTTATGACTATTCGCACGCGTTCCGGTCCCTCCCTTCCAATGTTGCAATGAAGGGGGGGGTTTGATCAAAAAATGATCGAAGGCTAGGAAGGCGCTTTTTCGAACCGGGGGGTTATAAGATAGAACCCCTTCTAACAAATCGGTAAACCACGATATTTGAGGGCAGTTGGAAGCAAAGAAACAAATAAAATGATAGGAAAAGAGGGCAAAATGTAGCAGAAAAAG
>Ga0307513_10003377_pt1 | contig 21683 bp, 9 predicted proteins | sample 15_EM_MG_FD_202174 | JGI IMG/M metagenome (GOLD analysis project Ga0307513, IMG submission 202174) | Populus trichocarpa ectomycorrhiza microbial communities from riparian zone in the Pacific Northwest, United States - 15_EM | ecosystem: Host-associated > Plants > Roots > Unclassified | place... | reverse complement strand
CTCTTGGAGTAGTAGATAGAGAAGAGACTAAAAGATGGAAAGAAAAGAAGATAGTGGTGATTTTGCACGTGTATCTGTCATAAATGCTGCTTTGAAGTTGAGGGTAATTTACCACCCAAATCATGTTCTTTAGCATCAGCTACTCATTGCCTGCGAACTGTCACGGGTGACTTTTCATTTTAAAGTGTTTTTTTAAAGAATATATATTAAAAAATTATTATTTTTTTATTTTTAATATCAATATATTAAAATTATTGAAAAAAAAATTAAAAAAAATTAATTTAATATTTTTTTAAAAAAAAAACACACTTAAATAGTTAGAAATACAATTCTAAACATTTACATGATAGTGGATCAACATGATGCTCTTTCCACTTGACCTCCACATCAATTTGGGTTTTAAAGTGAATTGAATGACTATTAACTGTGTGATCAGTCAAATTAAATTTTTAAATAATCTAAAAAAATAGAAATTTTCATAAAAGACAATAAATAAATAGTAGAGGAAAAATTTAATTTTTTTTATTGAAATTATCTTTTTATTGGTGCAAAGTTTTTTAAAACAAAAATTGTTTTTTTTATTAACAACATAATTCATTGAATTGAAAGCAATAACAATTAGAAAATAAGTTTGGAGAAACTATAATGGTTTGAAATAAAAAGGAAAAATTGTATGTTTTTAATAAAAATAAATAAATTCTCCTATTCACATTTTTTTTTTACTTTTGGTGAAAACATATTTTTTTTATGAGTGTTTTTCTTAAGTAAAAATTTATTATGATTGTGAAAGCAAGCTTCAATTAAGAAATAAAAAGATCATGAATCAATCATCTCTTCCTAATTATATAAAAAAATTAAGAACAATAAATTTAAAAACAAAATTGTATAAAAATATTACAATTAAAAAATTAAAAAAAATGAATATTTTATTCTCATTCAATATTAATAAGCAAATAATTTTAAAAAATTTACATATCAAGCAAATACATAATTATTGATAAAACAGTTGGTAATATTATCATAAAAAAATATTAATCTTCTTAAAACCAACAACATAACTTTTCATCAAGAACATGTTTAATGACAATTAAAATAAAGGTTTTTTAAAAAACTAATCATTTTAAATAAGTAGAAAAATATATTTCTTTGATCTAAACTCTATTTTCTTATTAATGCATCTCTTGATTGTTTTAACTAAAACATGTTTTTTAATTAAGCTAAAGGTTTGTTTAAATAAAGGTTTGTAAGATTTTCAACCATTGGAAAATGTGTTTTTTCAATCTAAACTTCATTTTTTTATTAATGCATCATTGATTGTTTTAACAAAAAATATGTTTTTATTATTGTAAATGAACTTGTAATAATCTTAAGAGCAAGTTTTAAAAATATTTAAATAATATTTCAATATTATGTATGTGTTTGAAGGCAAAAAATTTAATAATATTATAAAATCATGTAAAAAATCTATTAATTATTTTAAAAATAGAAGTTTCATTTTTATTGAACATTCACAAGTAATTTGTCATTTTTTTTCATATTAGGTACATAGTAATTGAAAAGGAAATTGTTAACATTTTGATAAAAACCTATAATATTATTCAAGAACCATGGAAAAATTGAATAATAATTAAAATATCATGTTAAGCATTTATTTTATATAGTGCATTTCAATCAAGATCCCAAAAAAATTGAAAAAGAAACCATAGAAAAGGGTCAGGTGCTTGGGTCAAAGATACGAGGCCTGCTTGTATGGCCTAATAGAAAGAAGGCCTTGTATGTGTGGGCCTGCAAGCCTAAGTTGGCGCGTTTAACCATATTATTATTTTATTTTTTTTATCAAGGGGTGGACAACATTGAGCCTACCTTTTTATCTTTTTCTAAAAAATAAAGCAGATAATGTGTCATCTACCATGATAGATTCTGATCACAGGAGAGGTGATTGAGAAATTAGGCTATAATTTTTTAAATCTAAAAATCTATTTTCAACCTATTTTAACCTAAAAACACATAATAATCTCAATAAATCAATTTATCAACCCAAAACACCCATAAATCGATCTAAAACACAAAATTAAATATATTTTTTTCTCAAACTCAATCTACTTTGTCCAACAAGATGAAGATTTAAGAACACTTCAATAGAACTCGTCTTTTCAAATTGAACTCGTTAACACTGAGATCAATTTTTTCATTATTAGAATGTGGTCAATTGATAAATTTCTTTCTTTTTTACTATTTTTGGCAGCTTTCTTTCTCTTCTCTCAAAACATGAATTAAAAAATAAATAAAATAAAGTTTTGGATCAAAATTAAATGTAAACCCCTGAAAAAAATGTGGAAAAACTTAACAATAAAAGACAATTGAAAGAAGAAGATAATAATAATAATAATAATATAAATTACATATGTATAAAAAGGCCAGAGGGAATTAAAGTTTATCATGTGTGATGTGTATGGAATTTTATGAATTGTGAGCATTATGAAGAAATTATAATTAAATGAATAGATGATTTTCTTTAAGAGAGAGAGAGAGAGAGAGAGAGAGAGAGATTCAATTCAATTCGGGTCAAATTATAAGGTCAAATTAAACTAGAAACTTAGGAAATTACCTAAAATAATTAAAAGGAAAAGTAGGGAAAAAATGGAAAAACAAAAAAACAAAATTACTCCCTCCTTCCTTATAAGCATGATCGACAACCATTAAAGGGGAAAAAAAAAGAGGATTTATTTGTTTTTCTTGTAATTGTGAAGGGATTTAAGCTTGTGAGTGGATTTCAAATGGTTTAAAAAGGGAAGGAAACACTTAAACACAAGAGTAAATAGAGATTAAACGGAGAGAAAGGAAAAGTTAGAGAGAGAAACTAGAGAAATCAAGAAAAGAAGAAGAGGGGTGGCAAAAATTTTGATTGGTTACATGTCGAAGCTCACATAATTACTTGGAAAGGTGTTTAGAACCTAATTATGTAAGTTTGAGTAGAATTAAAATGATTTAGAAGAAAACTACGAAAATTTGAGTTGGGGTTCTTAGTAAAAATCTTGAGAAAATATAAAATTGATGGAAATTGGTTTATTTGAGATGAAATGGGTATAAAAACCTTGGGATAATGAAGCATGAATTTGAAAAATGGAGTGTTACATGGTTGGCCAATAAAGAAAAAGAGAGAGGAAATTAAATTGTTAATTTAAATACTCTTTAATTGTATGAAAGTAATGTGTATAATTATTACGACTATGCATGAAGATGAAAGCATTGCTTGGTTAAACTTAATTGAGATTTTAAAATGTGTTGGAATTGAGATTTTTTTGAGAAAGTTAGGAGTTAAATGCATGGTTGTTAAGGGTGTTGTTAAACTAGTATGTAGTGATTATATACTAGTTAAAATCATTAGGAGATTATATAAAAAGGGGGGAAGGCTTATAGGACTGACTAAGTGTAAGGTTTGGAAGGAGTTGGATAGGTGACGATGAATCTTGAAATAATAATAAATTTTGTAGTACAAAATCTTTGACGAACTCGGGATGTTACAAGCAAGATTGTGCAAATGTTGATTAATCAAATAAGCATATGAAATTATCTTCTAAAGAGGGCATGTAAAGGGATAGGGGGTATATTCGTAGAAGATTCCTTAGTATTAGCTTACATATATGGGGCCTCCTTTCAAATTTTGATGTTTTTGTTGGTTGTCATTGGAACTGCAGTTATGAAGTTGAAATATCATGCACGTTATTGATGATTTGATGTTATTTGCTAGTTCTTTAAATTCAAATATGCTTGGTATTGGTAATGTGGTTTGTAAGGACAAAAAATAAAGTGTTTAGAGACCTAAAAGGCCAAATATAGGTTTTGGCAATAGTTCTTCAATTTTTGAAAACTTTTCAAATTCTAGGTTCATGTTCTTCACATGAACATTGTCTTAGCCTCTTGGTTTGTAAGGACAAAAAATAAAGTGTTTAGAGACCTAAAAGGCCAAATATAGGTTTTGGCAATAGTTCTTCAATTTTTGAAAACTTTTCAAATTCTAGGTTCATGTTCTTCACATGAACATTGTCTTAGCCTCTTGTTTTTAGCTGATTTGGGTTAATTTTTGGCACAAACATGTTAACGTGTCATCTTTAGTAAATAATCTAGGGTTAAAATGCATCAATAACACGTATTTATGCATTTAGATTTGAGGGTTCTTTCGACTACCCAAACAGATTTTGATCAAATCTTGGCTTTTAAGTGTTAATCGAAGAAATTGGATGCTTGTTCTTGATCTACGCATGATTACGCATAAAATCATGCCCTTGATTCTATTGAAATTTTTTTGGTTTGTGATTTGTGTTTGTTGGGTTTCGGTTTGAATTTTCATTGTGTTCTCCATGTTTTTGGTATTTGATATATTTTTGTCATAAAATTTTATGTTTTTGTGTTTTTTAGTTTTGATCTGTTTTTGCTTTAATTGTTTGTTTGCTTTAGTTTCGGATCAAACCATGGTTTTCGGTTCGGTTCAAAGTTGAGCTAGTGTTTCCGAGTAAACCCGATTAGTTTTGTTTTGGGTCAGATACTAAAACTTTGTTTAGTTGGTTACTTTTTTTTGTTAAGGAATTTTTTATCTAAAGGGTTGTTTGGCAAACACGCTATTATACCTATTTTGACAATTTTGGTTTGAATAAAAATGGTTTTTTTACGAAACATGCCCCAAATAAATTCATAAAAATTATAAAAAAAATTTAAGGACCAATTTAAAATTATTTGTGAATCTCTTGCATATTTTTCCAGTAATTTTATTTAATATTAAGGTGGTAGACTTACCTTGTAAAATGCTAACCTGATATTAAAATACTCTGTTTTTTTGTCAAAATCTCCAAAAACAAATTCTCATTTTCAAAAAAATAAAAAATAAGTTTTATGTGGTGTGCATTTAGTTAAGTCTCTCAAAAGATAAAAATTATATTTTGCTTTATTTATATATATATATATAAATAAAAAAATACATTTGCATATATTTTTAGATTTAATAACTAATTTATTGAATTCATGAAAACTTGGTCAATATTTCAGTAACCTCTAAAAACTTTTATTCATGAGAATTAAGAGTTGACATTCTAGTATAAATGTTGGACATACAAGAAGGTTGGCATTTAAATACTAGAAGTTGACTATAAATTTCTCAGAATTATTTCAGGTGTTCACTAATTTGAATAGGGAGTATTTTTCACCACAATAAACGAGTTGTGGAAAATAATTTCGCCTTACAGGATAGGTGAACTCTGTTAGGGCACCTGGATGAACTTTTCCCACAAGAATTTATTTGGGCATACAAGCCCATAATGAATTCGAAATGCCAAATTTATTCATGAGAATAAATATTTATTCTAAGCCATAGACAGACCATCGGTTAGGAACCCATCAATATCTTTAAGCCACTTTTAGATCACACAATACAACTTACCTCAGCTAAAGTGCGCTAAGAGTGTTGATACCTTCCTTAATCATAATTAGTCCCTTAACCCTAAATCAAATAACTAGGTGGTCACTTCTTGATCCCGACGCCACAACGCCGCATGCGTATATGTGACAGAATGGTGATTCCACTAGGTACCTTCTATTTTGATAGTATTGGACTTAGCTCTATATGTTTTATGTGGTTTATGTAATTTGATGTGTTTAAATCTTCACATTTAGCTTACTTTTTTACGTTTTTTATATGTTTTATCTTGTTCGTGCATGTACATTGGATATAAATGAATGTCTTTATGCATAACTAGTCTATTTATGATACATCGCTTTGAAATGCACATATAAACAGGGTTTAAGTTCGTGAAACCATATGACTCTTTGTTGAGTGCTTGGATTGGTAATAATTGATATACATGCCATCCCATCACCTACTACACTCCTATATTGCCTCCACAATGGTGATCACTAAGACAACAAGAAATCCTTTTTAGAGACCAAGTAGTAAACCTACCTCTTATCTTACGTAAAAGGATTAAAACTTGACTTTAGGGTGTATGCTCCCTACATATGTTTTGAATCAAGCCAAGCCAAACATCTTGAGTTCAAGACTTACGGGTGACACAATGGTCGTCACTTAGAAAATTTTCATTGTAAAATTTGGGCAAGAATCAAAATTCTTGTTCATTATGCAAGAGTAACGACCATGTGTTACCTCTTGAAGGGAAAATTCATCATAGAAAAACATACTCATACATTTAACATGCATGCTCATAGGTTGAAATATAAGTCCCCCAAATTTGGTTTTTCCCTAAAGAGTCAAGAGTTGCCAATGTTTGACGGTATTAAGGAGGATTTGCTCAACTTCTAATCCAGAAGCATCGCTATGCTTTTCTTCAAGCTGATAACAAGAACCTCTATTTTACCATGACCTAAGCTTGTGCCCTATGCTCGAATGTCATCTATGAAGTCTTAACGCATTTATCAATGGAGATTGTGGTGAAATATAGGCTTCTTTCTAAGGAAGGCAACAAGTTCACTTACGAATCCACTTGTACGAAGCTACACAGCCAAAGAATCAACATTGTCTCAAGGTTCTTTATACAAAGCATGATCAAGAATGAATATCATGTTTCCTTTATTTCAATTAACACTCTGAAGCCCCATCCTGAAATGTCATTTGATTTCCATCCTGATCATGTTGAAATAGTAGCATTAACAAATCAATGAGTGTTACTTTGTCACGCATACCATGGACTATGCTATTATAAACCCTACTACTAAACAATGGCCTAAGATCTTGAATCTGAAAAAACGATATGATATTATAAAACGTAGTATGATGGTTGAAAGATCAAAGCCTTTATGCTATAAAATTATGTGATTCTTGAAGCCCAAGTTCCACCCGCATGATAAAGAATTCTATATATACCACTGCATTAGAGTTGAGTTGTTTGACTCAAAGACTTGGAGGTAGAAGCTGTTATATGAGGTAAAGTTGCCACAAGAGAAGTTTCTTTGTCGTATGATAAAAATATTCGTGAATGGTTCACTTCATTGGCTTACTTGGAAGAGAAATATATTTGTATTTAATGAGAAAATATAAAGTTATTTCTTGTTTCCTTTTCCTTCACCAGCCTTTAAAGGCAATGATAGTAAGGATATTGGGCTTGTTGAATACAAAGAAAAACTTGTCTTGACCTACATTTATAGGGAGAGTGATTTCATGAAAATATAGATCATGAAGAGTTACAACGGAAGACAATGGAACAAAAGGCATTTAATAAACATAAGGGTTTTAATGAGAAAAGAACCTCATGTAAGTCCTTTAAACTACAATGCTGACATTGTGCTGATGGGAAAATATTTTCTTAACATGACATTTTTAACTTCAAGATCGAAAGTATTGATATGTTGTGATTAGGGAAGGGTTTACTCCATAGATTCTTCCATTTCGATCCATTTTTATTATCGAGGAATGAGCACGGTTGGACACAACATTGGAATTGTCATACCTTTAAAAACAATTGTCATAAACCATCATTCCCTAAGTGGTATAATCCATATGAGAGATGTGAGTAGTTGCAAGAGTTTCAAGTATTAAGTCTAGAAGTTAATGAGCAAGAGGCAAGTTAAGGATGTGAAAAATGATATTATCTACCATGTTGTCACTAGATCATCATAAGCATAACAATGATTGATAAATGATGACAAGACACGGGTGATTGCTGGAGAAGCTGGCCTAATTAGGGTTTTGCATTGTCAACAATTTTGTTATGGAATTTTTTTATTCAACATTTTGTTTAGGGATTAAATCATATTTTTAATGAAATATGCCTTTTCTTTTTGTTGTTCTAAAATCAAAAGATGATTAGCATTTTATTATTGGCTATGATATTTTGATCAAGCTCCAACATGCAAAATTAAGATTAATCAATCTTGAAAGATTAAAAGTGTCTTGATTGCAGAAATAATTCAATGTTTGTTAAAATAGCATGACAAACAATGTGGGATGACTAAACAATTTTGAGCTCATATATGAAATTAAACCACAAATCATGGAGTTTAGCAGTATGCATAATGACTTACAGTAGATTCAATAGTTATGGACTCGTGAATCATGGTTCTTTGCAAGTCCAAATTATTACGCTGGACAAGGTCAAAATTTATCGATTCTAACTGACCTTGCTTGAAATAAAAAAAGACCATATTTGTTTATTCCTTTCACAATTCTTAAGATAAATCCCTTATATATCCTAATTTGAGCCTGATATAATCTTTCTTATGAAAAAAAAAAACCTGCCTAGATTACACCCTACACTGGGTCAAATGAGGGATTTTTGGTTGAAAAGATGAAGACAATAGTAGAATCATGGTAAAAGGAATGCTAAAAATGAAAGCTCAACGATCAAGAAAGGGCTAAAAATGAAAAAAAAAAAAAACCATTAACTGGATGGCATCCAGGAAAACTTTGAGAAAGGAAGTGAGAAATCCAAAAGTAGAAATTATCTCCACTTAAAGGCAAATCAAGTTTTGATGATGGAATGCCATGAAAAGATAAAAGGTAGGAAAATGTCTATCGTGTCTAGGAGGAGCAAGAAAGGTTTTAATTGAGGAAATGCACAACAAATGTCAAAAATTGATTTTGAGGGCATGAGAAAAAAAAAAGATATTGGACTATGAACATATCCTTTTATATCTGTGATAAAACCTCTAATGTCTTCAAATGATTTTATTGGTTGGAGTTGTTTTATGGTCTCTGTTAAGAGAATGTTGATCTTTTAGGTAAAAATGGAATGTGTGGCATGATTATATGCCATTTTTTTACAAATATAGTAAAAGAAAATGAGGAAATGATAAGGCTAATGATTGATAGTGAACCTTGACCCTTCCTTTGAGTTGAAACATAAGACAACAAAAAAAATGAAGTATCATGAGATAAATAATGGCAATGAGCTTTAGTATTCTCTTTAAATTTGAGATTGATAATGGAAGGAATTGCATGGTTGTATGTAAATGACAGATAAAAATGGAACTTCTTGAACTATTAATTAAATGAGGTAAAAATTCTTGTTGAAAAGAGTGGCATGGTTATATGCTAATGTTTGACTTTGATTGATAAAATTAAAAGTTTTTTTATTGATGAAAAGTCTTGCTAAGAGGTGAGGCATAGTGCTTGATTTTGATTAAAGGAAATTCAATAGAAAAGGTAAAGCGTAATTATTTGCCATTATTTGATTTTGATTAATGAAAATGGAGTTTCTTGTCTAGTTTTAGGAAACTAGACTTTTTGATGAAATGTATGGCATTGTTATATGTCATTATGAAGATAACAAAAGAAAGAGAGTGAAGTGAATAGTTGATAATGATCTTAGGTCTTTAAAACCCTCAAACACCTTGCTATTGAAATCAATAGAATATCACCTCGTTACCTACCATCAAATGACATACCCAAAATAAGATATTAAAATTGACACAAAGAACTATAAAAAAGCCAAACAAACTATTTTAATCTTACGAGTCAATTGATGTTTTCAAAAGACAAGATAATTAGATTCCATGTATTGAATGATGTGTGTTAAATCTTTGACTAAAGAAGCTTAATTTTAAAAATACTTTCAAAACTGACATCTCTCTAATTTCATTTCAACAATGAGAATTAAATAGACATGATCCTAGAAATTTATGAGTTGATTTCTAAAGAAGAAAGATTTTCAAACAAAAAAGATCATTGATCGAGTTTACAAAGCCGTTGACAAAAATGACATTGATACTTTTAAGTTAAGCAAACGAAGGGCAATACAGTGGACCCTAAGAGGAAAAAAAAACATTATTCAGATTTGTTAGAGGGGAAAGAAACACATAATCAAATGATGATTCAGTGAAATCCATCAAAACTATGATTAGCATCTGTTAATGATAAGTGCCTTTTGATGATAGATCGAAGAATAAGCATTATCAGATCAGTTGAGGGCAATGTTGCTAAAAACCAGTCTATGATTAATGAACTCTAGCAGCAGTTGATAGTAACGCTACACTTGAGGGTAGTCTTCATGTCTAAAAGCTTGGTTTACCCTTTGAAATATGGTTATGACTCCTTAAAGATGTTATCACATGAGTACATGTTGGAAAGATGCACGCTACCCAGATTGACAGGGGAAAATCTACTTTGAAGCTCATTGATTCAAGGTGCATTCCACCGAATTGATGTGGGTGATAAAAAGAACATCATTGATGATGATAATGTGTTTCTTTCCATGATTGAGTTTAGCTAATTACAAAGCTTTGAAATGAGGGACAATCTCTAAAGATAGATTTGGTCTAAAAGGATGAACCTAGTTGTATCAGCTAAAGAGATGTTGAAAATCATTAGTAAAAGATTACTGTAATTGTTTTATTCAAGAATCTAGAAAATGTTTTCATATTGAGGAAGCTAGCCCAATTCAGGGACAACTTCATGGCTATATAAGTACCTGTAATAGTTATAATAAATGTGCAGACTTATTTAATAAGATTAGACGGGTTAAAAGCCATTTATTATGAAGAACATTAAATATACATTGATGAGCCTTTACTGCAAGCAATGATATGCATGTCTAAATGACTTGAAAATTTCATGAAGGTTGATGCTTGAAGAATATGTTTCAAAAAGGGGCAACGTCATGGCTAATTTGCAATCTAAGATGAGGTTGACACCAGAAAACCTTTAGATAATTGTTGGCAAAATGCACACAGCTAATTAGGAGGTGGTTTTTGAAATGATCCAAGAAGTTGAATGATTTGTTAAACTCCTTCATGATGAAACAAACAACACCACACTTAGGGGCTTGGTTAGGCTTGATAAATAATGAGAGCAGTAATCATAGTGGATAGTCCAAAAAGAGCACTTATATTCGAACGGAGAATTGGCAAATGATAAACTCGAATGAGAATTGGATAGTCCAGAAAGCATCAGATGGCAAGCCAAGGCACCTTAGGATGATAAAGTGTCAAAGAAGAAGGGCCTATATTTCAAATCAGGTAAGGATGCATGCATGTCATCTAACTCTTAAGCATTGCATAAATGTTTTTAAAATATTATAGGAAAAATCCACAATGAAATCATTTGAAAAATAATCATTGAGCAATGACAATAAGGGATCTCAGTTTTAACCCTGCAATTAGAAAGAGAATGAGAAAAATCCTGCCATCAAGAACTTCTTAGTTTTTTGGCATTGAAGAATGTCAAAATGTTCAAACCCCGTGACCGGGAAGTATCAAATGTCAACCCTGCAATCAAAGTGTTTTGGATTCAATCAAAATGCCTTTGGATATTTCTAGTTAAAATGAATCATCAAATTGAGATTTCAAGTTAATGAGCTGAAAACATGAGTCGCTGAGATAACAGAACTGCTAGAAAAGTTGCATATAAAGAATAGTTGTGAGAAAATTATTCTCCTAAAAGATAAAGATTTTAGTTTTGATTAAAAAGGATTGTCAGATTAGGATCTTAGGTTGACCGAGTTGAAAACAAAGATTTTAGTTCTGGTTACAAAAGATCACCAGATTGGAATCTCAGGTTGATCGAGTTGAAGACAAAGATTTTGGTTATGGTTAAAAGAGATTGTCAGATTGGGATTTCAAGTTATCCAAACCGAAGACAAAGAGTTTGGGTTCTGGTTAAAAGGAATTGCTAGATTAGAATTTTAGGTTAACTAAGCTATGAAACCAAAGTTCCAGTTGAAGGGAATCATTGAGATGCAAGAGTTCAAGTCAACTGAACTGAAAACAAAAATCATCAAAATGATAAAATTGATTAGGATAGCATTCTCCACAACTTAAATACTCACGAAAAAGAAGTCTACAAAAGCAGCTCAACACTCGAAATCTGCATGGGTGAACGGAAGCCAAGAAATGGCAAAGACATCCCACCTATAGGGTGAGGATAATCAAGACGGTAAGATAAGGCACTTGTTTTAAGAGTTTACCCTTAAAAGGTATTTTTATTTTGAAATTTTGTTTTAGAAAAGTTTTGGAAGGATCCGATGTAAATCATAGTAATTAGAATTTGAAAAGGGTAGGTCGCCCGTGAAAATAAATCAATTTCAGGGAAGCATAGATGCTTGCTAAAATTCTTTTTAGAATTTAAAAAGGTTAAGCCACCCGTGAAAATAGATCAAAACTTTTGAATTTTAAAATGGGCAAGTCACTCATGAAAATAGATTAATGTCATAGAAACATTGACGCTTGCTGAAATTCTTTTAGAAATTTAAAAAGGGTAAGCCGTCCGTGGAAATAAACCAAAACTTTTGAATTTCAAAATAGACAGGTCGTTCATGAAAATAGACTAATTCTTTTGAATTTTAAAATTGGCAAATCACCCGTGATAATGAGACCATTTTCTGCAAAAAGCAAAGTCTTTGGATGAGTGGATAACCTAGAAAATCATACAGACATTTATTCTTTACAAGCTCACTATGCAAAACTTTAATGAGATTTTGCTTCGTAATTATTGTAAAGAAAGGGCACTGTTGTTACTCATTTTTTACCCCCCACCCACACACACACACATATATATAATAAAAATAATAAAAAATACAAGAGGACATATATGAAGAAAGCCTAGAATATTTCCCAAGATTAGTGGTGGAGGACCAAGATGATAAGTGAAAACGCTGGAGGACTAAAATGTATAAGATAGGCAAAATTGATCATCCAATTCTGACTAACAAAAGGCCCTACTAGTGAAAACATTTTGATTTGGGGTAAAGAAACAAAAATTTGGATGGGGACTTTGTTGCATAAATACTAAAGTTTGATGAGCAATTAGGGACTTAATTGAAGAAATAAAAAACTAAGGACCAAACTAAAAAGACGTGATTGTAGGGGCTGAAATTGACCAAATTATAGGCTAAATTGAAGAAAATTAAAAGTTTAATGATCATTTCAGGATCCAGGTGCACAAATAGAGAACTAAGGACCAAGATGAAAATGACACTAAACTTTAGGGCTGATGATTGAGTTCAGCAGGAGTGAAATTACATGAAATTAAGAGTTTGGGAGGCTATTATGGATGCAATTAAAAGCAACTGGAAGAATAGGGACTGAAATGAAATATTTCATATCTCAAATTAAAAACCATAATTTTTAGAGTTTAACCTAGACGACGCATCATTCAACCACTATTTAACTTCTTCTTCGATAGTTTTGGCTAATCAAGTAGGCACTTTCAGGCAAATGGCTGTGGCATTTCTGATCACCTCAGGGGCTGTAACCACCACCATTCAACTCAGAAACATCCCCTCTACAAAGACCAGTTACTCTCATCAAACGTTTACATCCCATTTTCTTCAACGAACTCAACAACATCTTGTTTTTGATCAGTCATCACTGTATTTTCAAATTCTATGCTAATCGGTTTGGCACTTTCAAATAAATAAATGTGAAGCTACAAACCTCCAAATTGAGCAAGGCTGGATCCAAACGAAAGGCATGCAACTCTTCTACCAACTTCAGGTGGTTTCCAATAATGTTTACAGCTATTTTTTTCATGTGTTCACACTTAAAACTTCTCAAAGGGTTCTTATTAATGGCTTTAAAACCTTCATCTTAAGATCAAAAGGCCAGAAATAGCTTATTGCCTTCCAAGTCTAAAACCACCAAGTACCCCTAAAACCAAATCAACACTTTCAAAACCAGCCTAGTACAAGAGCTTTCAATTGTTAGCTTTTTTCCAGAACCCTCTCACTTTGATCAAAGAGCTAAGATTTGATCAATATTAGAGGGAATTCACCCAAAAAAAACCTAGAAAACCCCTATAAATACCCCTGGAAATCAGAGGAGAAAAAAATAAAAAATAAAAAAGGAAAAACATGGAGAAATACTTTGTTAATATACCATATTGTGAAGGTTTAAAAGCCTAACATAGAAGGTCTAACAAACTTTGAAAAGAAAGAGAATGAAATGGGAAGAAGGAAGGAAAAGAGAAGAAAAAATAGCAGTCTATAGTCAGCAAGCTTGGAGAAGGTATAACCATGTAAAAACTCATTGGTGGAGTCTATGTGGCCTGCCTATTCATGCTTTCTTAATATTTAAACCTCTTTTGATTTTTTTCAGCTTGTATTAGTATTATGATGTTTTCTAGTTTTGTTTTTATTAATACATAAAAATATTTTTTTATTATTTAAATCTTATTTGGAGTTGATATTGACGTTACTGAGTGTCAAGACAATATGTTTGTGACTGATTTTGATAAAATATTGTATTTTTGGATCTGCCAAAAGGTGACAGTGGGTGTTTGATGCCTTTTCTATTTTGTAAGGTGGCAGTGGATGTTTGATACCTTTTCTATTTTATTAGTGTATGTTCCTGGCTCCTGAACATGATTTGAGTTCTAAGTGTTCAAGAGTTAGTTGAGAATCAAATTTTAATGTTTTTGTTGGCTGTCATTAGGGCTGCAGTTATGAAGTTGAAACTTCATAAATGTTATTGATGATTTGATGTTATTTATTAGTTTTTTGAATTCAACTATGCTTGATATTGGTAAAGTGGTTTGTGAGGACCAAAAGTAGTGTATTTAGAGGCCTAGAAGGCTAAATTTAAGTTTTGGCATTAGTTCTTCAATTTCTGGAAATTTTACAAATTCTGGGTTCATGTTCTTCGCATGAACATTGCCTTAACCTCTTGTTTTTTAGCTGATTTGGGTTAATTCTTGGCACAAACATGTTAGCTTGTCATCTTTAGCAAATAATCTAGGGTTAAAACACATCAATAACACATATTCATGCATATAGATTCTAGAGTTTTTTTTATTGCCTAAACAGATTTTGATCAAATCGTGACTTTTGAGTGTTAATCAAAGAAAATGAATGCTTAGTTATTGATCTACACATAATTACACACAAAACCTTTCACTTGATTGCATGAAACTTGTATGGTTTGTGATTTGTGTTTGTTGGGTTTCAGTTTGAACATTCTTCGTGTTCTTGGTGTTTGATCTGTTTTTGTCATAAAATTTTATGTTTTTTTTGTTTTTTTTGTTTTGATATGTTTTTGCTTTAATTGTTTGTTTTGCTTTAGTTTCTGGTCAAACCATGGTTTTCGGTTCGATTAAAGGTTGAACAAGTGTTTTCAGTTAACCCGATTGGTTTTGTTTTGGGTCAAGTACCAAGGCTTTGTTGGGTTAGTTACTTTTTTTGTTAAGGAATTTTTGGCCTAAAGGTTGTTTGGCAAACATACCATTAGATCTATTTTAACAGTTTTGTTTTGAATAAAAATGGTTTTTTACCAAACAGACCCCAAATAAATTCATAAAAATTATAAAACAAAATTCAAGGACCAATTTAAAATAATTTGTGGGTCTCTCACATAGTTTTCCAGCAATTTTATTTAATATTGGGACTGTAAACTTGCCTTGTAAGATGTTGATCTGGCATTAAAATACCCCACTTTTCATCAAAAATCTCTAAAATTTCTAAAAACAAATTCTCATTTTCAAAAAATAAAAAAATGTATTTTATCTAGTGTGCATTCAGCCAAGTCTCTTATATATATATATATGATTTAACATTTTTTAAATAAAGATAAAAATTCAAAAAATACATTTGCATCTATTTTTGGATTTAATAACCAGTTTATTAAATCCATAAAAACTTGGCTAATATTTCACTAACCCCTAAAAATTTTAATTCATGAGAATTAATAGTCAACATTCTTGTATAAATGTTGGAACTACAAGTAAGCTAGCATTTAAATACTAGAAGTTGACTAGAAAATTCTTAGAATTATTTTGGGTATTCACCAATTTTAATTGGGATTATTTTTCACCATAATATATGATATGATTTGTGGAAAACTATTTCGCCTTCCACGATAGGTGAACCCTGTCAGAGCACTTATATGAAATTTTCCCGCAAGAATTTATTTTGGCATACGAGTCCATAATGAATTTGAAATGCCAGATTTATTCATGAAATAAATATTTATTCTAAGCAATAAACGGACCATTGATTAGGAACTCATCAATACATTTAAGTCACATCTAGACCACACAATGCAACATACCTTAGGTAAGATACGTTATGGGTGTTAATACCTTACCTAGCCACAATCAATCTTTTACCCTAAAGTTTTATATAAGATCAATCCACTTGGATCTCCTAGTGACCCTAAACTAAATAACTAGGTGACGACTCCTTGATCTCGACGCCACAATGTCATGCATGTACATGCGACACTTGATATAACATAATGGCGGTAGCTAAGGAGACAGATATCAATATTGATTGATAAAAATTGATGCATATGACAAAGAAAAAAAAAGGAATGTGTTTTGATACTTAATAATCATGTTGACGGTGACTAAGGAGTTGTGTAGAAGGCTTGTTGGGTAATCTGGATGATGACCAACATAAAGAATAAATGACTTATTCGTTTATATGTAGGACACGTAAGGGGTTAGGTGTAAATTGAATTGTCATTACTAAAGGTGACTTATGGATATGAAGAAATAAAGTGATTTTAAGATTTATATGAATATATCTGAGTTATTAACAATACTGGGTTAATATATGAGTAGAGAATCAAATTTGTGAAATATTAAATAGTAAAATAATGGCATTTTTTACCTTATATGTTATAAATTTTAGAGGTTCATCTTTCTCAACGGGACAACGTTGATTTAGTTTATTATTTACATTTTGTTAAGTATAGAACCTATGTATCTTGAAAAGATTATGACGTTGTAATAACTTTATTATGGGATCTATTAAGTATGGAATGTTATTATTATACTATGTGTGTTAAAATTTTGCTTAAATTCAATTATGCATTTAAATGATATATGGTCTACTAATGAAAGGAATGAAATGGAAGTATTATAAGGATTATAGACAAATTGTAAAGAGATTTAAGGGATAAAAAAGAACCGATGGTATGTCTAAGGCATCTGTATGAAATTATTAGAATTTGTTTTGGTGCAGGTAGCAGGAAGAAATTTTGAATAGGGCTTCGTTAAAGGAGACTATGCTGAAATTTCATTAAAAAAATAAAGGAATTTGAAAGACTGTTAAATTTCAATAAATGTCAAATCAGAGTATTTACGATGATAAATAAAGTTGATTAAAAAATAAATAAATTTACCCTAATTTCAGCTATGACATGAAATACATTGGTTAAATTAATGTTTAAGAGAAAACGAGGGGTTTTACATTAAATTCAAAAAGCTAAAGGGATTATATAAGAAGCAAAAGGAAAATAGATGGATCAGAATGTACTTTTTCACGTGATTTCAAGATTGGCCACGTGGTTTTCTTCTATTTTTTAGTTTGGTTTTCTTTTTAATTGTAATTTCTACTATAATTTTATATTATATCTCATTAAATTGGTCTCCAGTAAAGTTTTAAAATTTAATAAAAACCATCAAATTTGTAGAACACATGAAGATAGAAGATTATTAATTCATAAAACACTCAAAATATCTCACAAAAGGATGCAATAAAATAAAAGGTTTGATGAACAAAATGAACAAAAAGTAGGCATAATTGTAATACACAATGAAAGGTAAGAATATGTTTTGAAGTTTTGGGCCTAGCCCCTGCTTCTAAAATGAATTTTGAATATGGATGTTCATGGATATAGAAGGTCGGGTTTTGACTTATGATTATATTCAACTCAATTTTTGATGTTTTACAAAATATAAACCTGACCTATTCAATTTTATTTTATTTTTAGCCCAAGTAGGTTGGATATATCAAGTTTAACTAAAAAATTTATAGATATTATAGATATACGCGGGTTAAGCATATTAACTCTTTTATTCATCGACAATCCTAAAAAAATATCTAGATGCAACTGTTGGAACTATATAAGATTGCTAGAATGTATATATTAGGGACAACATAAAAACTATCACAAATTCTACATAAAATCAAAACAAAACAAAAATCATAGTAAAGCATTTTATAAAATAGTTAGGGTGCAATATGATACAAAGACAAACTAGTAGGAAGAGACTATAAAGTGCTTTTGGGTTTATAATTAGACTAAAAAAATAAAAATTCAATCTGGATTCTTGAAATTTTCATTTGTTTTCTAATGGTTCCTTGGTTACCAAATAGAAAAGATTGGAATTATAAAATTCATTGTCACTTCATCATATTAAACTTCAAAAGAAATAACTATAATTTCTGCAAAAATAAGAAATAGAGAGAAGGGAAAGAGATTAAGAGAATAAAAGGCAATTGTATGTGTAAATGCAAGAAAGGAAAAAAATAAAGAGATAGAAGGAAAAATAGTATTTATACCAAGAACTCGAGGTACATGCATTGGGTTATACAAGTTGGGTTAGGTTGAGCGAGTTTTAAGAATCTCAATCCATACTCGACCCATGATATATATTTATTTAGTTTTTTTACTCGTTATTATTTATAATATTTATATTATCTGATTTTGACGAGTTATGTTATATCAAATAATACAAATATTATAAATGAACTAGTTTTTCTTTTTAAAACTAGTTTTTCTTTTTAAAACATCACTGATTTCAAACATGTTTTTCTTATTAACATTAGAGAGATTAGCATTGAAAAAGACTCATTAGAGTTTTCTCCGATTTCTCTTCAATGTAGGAGATCTACTTTTAAAATCGTCTGAAAAGAAAGACTTGTCTTGATATATGGTTCAAAAATTCAACTTACATTGGAATAGAAAAACACGTGCTTTTATTCTTTCTTTTTATATTGGGTTACTTTAGGGATAGTACACAAGTGCTAGGACATACTATATACTTATTTGGTAATTAAACAAACGCTTGTTATTGTTCATGTATTCCACAGTGCTGCGTTTAAAACACAAGAAGAAAAAAAATAGCTAGGAGTTGCTTCCTGCATGGCAAAATGTTGAACCGTGCTCTACTATTCAGTGAACAGTGGAGGCATGCCTCCACTGTTCACGTGAACAGTTTTTTTCTTGAAAAACCAGTGCAGTTAATTGATTTCACTCGTGAACAACAATTTATTTATTTTTTGTTTTTTTAAAAAAATTAATTTAAGGTAAATTAAATTTACTCGTACTGTAATCTCAATTTTACTCCTGATAATATTTTACCTAATTTTGTAGTTCTTGTCGGATGAATCTTGTACGTAATGGAATAATAAAAAAAAATTATATAAAGTATAATTTATTTCATGATGTAATAGCAATAATTAAATCCACAATATTTAAATGAAAAACCATCAATATTAATATATATTTTTTAAAATTATTTTGCAACCTCAATTTCAAAAACATTCTTAACCAAACACATTAAACTACTTTTTCTTCAACCTCAATTTCAACCACAGTTTTAACCAAATACCTATTTTTTCAAACCAACCTCAACTAAAAGTACTTTTTATAAAACAATTTTTTTCAAACCATAACCACAATAGCTACCGCAATACCAAATACACCTCGTGTTTTGTTCAAAACTAGATATTTTATTTTTAACAAAAATATTTATACAAAAGCTTTTTCTACACATTTTTATAATTTAAGAAATTATAAATGAAGATAAAATATTTTATGCATGCATGCAATTAAATAAATAAATAATATGTTTATTAATAAATGGAAAAAAAAAACACAAATGATAAATAAAAACAAAACTAAAAAAATCAAGAGACAGATGTAAATCAAAATATTTAATCTTATAAGATAAGATATTTACCCTATTATATTTATTAAATTTATTTATTAAAATATTATTTACATGCGATTGTCTATTTTCAAAATGCCCATTAATTTTTTCCAAACAGACTACTTAATTTGACATATGACTGTTTATTGAACAAAGTTCTGATCCAACTTAACTTAAAAGATCAATTTTTTAAATGAAGTCCCATTATTATTATTAATTGATTAACAAATTATACAAGCAATACAATCAACATGCTCTCACGATAACACACTCGACAATATTTATGGGCACAAAATCACAGTGGTCCAAAACAGCGAGAGAAAAAAACCAATGGTTGAAGCAAATTGCACATCATAGGATTGGAGAAAAAGCATGCCCTTACTGGGCATGCGTAGCTCCAAAGTTTATTCGTGCTTGCTCAAACCGAAAAATTAAAACGACAAAGATGATTCGGCCCTTCCTCTTTTCAACTTTCTCCTAAGGGTTTGAGAGAGTAATGAAGCAAAGAGATTAGAATGGCTTCTTCATTGGTCTTTTACTTTCTTTCTTGGTGTTTCGTTAACACCAAGAAATTTTGACATCTCCCTCCAAAGGAATTTTGACCCATCATTTAAAACTTTAATCATGCAGCGTTTAAAGAGAAAAGGGGTTAGAATTTAGAAAGCATTGGATACCGTCATGCCAAACTGTTCGAGTAGACTTGATCTCCTTCTATATCATGACAGTCGATTTCTTCCTGTCACTCAAAGGTGTTGCTCTCTTGACTTTCTCTCTGTCTTGCATTATTAAGTTATTAACAACAGCATGATGCACTAGCCGAAAAAAAAGAAAGCATTAGCCATGCGGGACACCTGAGAGCTTTTGCCGCACACTTCAAATGAATATGCTTCTACTTTCCTTGCACAAACACAACATAAAAAAAAACAGTTCCTATTGATGACACTATCTTCTCCTTATTACCCTTCTTTTTCAGCTTCTCATGTAAATCTAAGTTATATTACTGGTATGAATGTGATCAGTTCAACCCTCCACTGGCAGATTAACTTCCCTCATAACCTTTGCAGCATCCTCGGGGAAAACAGGATTTATGTAGCAACCAGTTCCAATTTCAAACCCCCCGACCCCACTCAACTGAGGTATTATCTGTAAAAACCAGTGAGAATAGAATAATTCTGATTCTTTAACCTGAAGGGGAGAGGTCTGGATCATGAAGTTAAATGGTGGGTTGTTCAGTTGTAGAGACATCTTCCTAAGCATGAGCTTCAGCAATCCACCGAGATCAACCATCTGCAGAATTCCACATAAATCAGGATAAAATGACAATCACGGAAATGAACCCTACCATGTGCGAAGACAATTACAGGAAAGCCTTTATCTAAGGCTCAAAACGTCACATAGTTTACAGGTTATACGAATTACATGAGTAAAATTTGCATCTTATACTTCACAGAGAAAAAAGGTGGAGAGAAAAGTCTCCATGCCTTACTACAGTCCATTGCTTTATCATAATCACTATATTAAGCCTCACCTAGCAAGGTAGCATCCTTAAATACACAACCATCTTATTAATTTACTTTTAGTTATTCCATCATATGGCACCTTACTCTTCCCAAATAAATGTAAAGACTCCTAATTACTTTACAATTGTCTCTGTACCAGCATAGTTCTTTTTATTTCTGAAAAGAAAAGAAAAGACAACAATATTTTCTTTTGCAAAATTATACCAAATAATTATAAAAAATGAAGAAGATCCAAACACACCTTTCAAACGAACTCATTCGACATATGATTCCTTGCTATTCTTTTCAAATTTTAAGATTTAAGGTAAGGGCTAAACTGGTACAGGACAATAACTTCCCCAAGCTCAAGCCACAAACATTTAGAAAGGAATTCTGGGTTCAACAAAATCAAGAAATACTACCCTCGTTTTTTGTTGTGATTTTAATATAAAGTAACTAACAAAATAACCTAAGGATCATAAATGTATATCATGGTGTCTTAATGACTATTTTCACACCCTTTTCCTCTTTGCAAAGGGATGAAATTAATTATTAAAATTCCAATAATGTCGCTGTCAGACCCAAAAAAA
>Ga0307513_10003376_pt1 | contig 21683 bp, 24 predicted proteins | sample 15_EM_MG_FD_202174 | JGI IMG/M metagenome (GOLD analysis project Ga0307513, IMG submission 202174) | Populus trichocarpa ectomycorrhiza microbial communities from riparian zone in the Pacific Northwest, United States - 15_EM | ecosystem: Host-associated > Plants > Roots > Unclassified | place... | reverse complement strand
AGGCTACAACATTGTTACATTAATTTCCGCGCCAGACAACGCAGTTCAAATTGAATGGAACAATTTTTGTGAGTTACAAACCAACCCATTGTTCCTGACTTTTTGCTGATGCAGGACCCACCGTTCAATATCATTGTTCAACGTTCAATATTCAATCTGGTGGAAAAAAAGGCGTTGTAATGACTCCTCTTAACGGCTGTATGCATAAAGTGGAGTGCGGTTAACCTTCTTGTCGGTTCCGGTGCGTGATTTGATCATGACTCACCTCGTTTTAAGAAAGGACTCTCACACCGAACTCACAAATCAAAGGATCCCCTACAATCTATCCAAACCAGTAACAAACCTCGAAATGGACTCCATTGGCGTTCAATCTCTCAACATCTCGGACGCTGACAAGGTGAGTTGATGTCGAACTTGAACAGAACGCCCTTTCGAGACCAAAGTTGAGCGCCGTTTTAGCCAACCACGCCAAAGCTGAAAGTCAGTAAATACTGTACAAGAAAAAGCCGACGACGACAAATTCGGATGCAAATCCCAGCGAACCCACTTCCCAAATCGCACCTGTAGAAATCACAGCTACTCCCAACAGAGTCGCTTTCATCGCGAAACCTTTGATGCCAATAACACCGATGTCGATATCAAAGGTGTCAACATCAGCGTCAGTAATAATGAGCTTTTAGTTGATGCTCACCTGCGGTTCAAACCTGGCGTACGATATGGGATGGTTGGACAGAACGGAGTCGGAAAATCAGGTGAGGTCGTGGATTTCGATAGAGTGTATAGTCTGATTCGTATTTGCAGTCCTGATGTCCGTTTTGGGTAATAATATCCTTGTGGGGCTTCCCCAGAACGTTCGAATTCTCCACATCGCACAACTCGAAGAAGTTACATCGGGCCGGACAATCCTGCAGGAGATCCTCAGCGCAGATACCGATCGCTCACGCATTATCAAGGAAGCCCAAGGTCTGTCCACGATCGTGAATCCCCAATGATTTGACCTACCCTGTGCTCCCAGCTTTACAGGGTTTCAACGCGAACTCGACCTCGGACGCCGCCTTGAACACCCTCATCCACGAACTTCTGCTTTCTCGGGCTCAAGATGCGCTCGACATGGCTCAAAAAATTGCCACCAAACGATCAGGCCAAAGAGGCCACACTGCGCGACAGGACCTCCTCGCTGCGGAAGCCGCGCTAGCAACCCTCCAGGCCCAGGATCCGCAAACCTACGTCACCGCTTCGATGGCTCACGAGCTGATGACACAAATCTTCGGGGCGTACGAGGCCTTGGACGTAGAAGCTGACGAGGCGAGGGCTAGATCCATATTGAGAGGTCTGGGATTCAAGGATGAAGACTTGTTGAAAGAGGGCAAAGAGATCGGGGCGTTGAGTGGTGGCTGGCGCATGCGAGTTATGCTTGGGAAGGCGCTGTTCATTAAACCGGATATCCTCTTGCTGGATGAACCCAGTTCGTTTTTCGTCTTCTTATTATTGTTATTATTATTGGTAACTTATTTAACTTACTTTAGCCAACCATTTGGACCTTCCTGCGATCGTTTGGCTTCAGTCGTACCTAACGGAAGAGACGGAAGGCCAAACCGTGGTTGTTGTATCGCACGACCGCAGTTTCCTATTAATATTCCATACGCACCCGGAGCCCTAATTGCGACTCTGAGTTTATATTGTTAGATTCCGTAGGTAGCAGTAAACTAATTAAACAGGAAAAATAGACTGGGCGAATCTGTCAAGAATTGGATTTTACATAGGAGAATCTGTACTACTTGAACCGGGAGCGCAGTATGATCATTTCGGGTATATCTTTGCACAGAAAATTTTGTTTGAGGGTCGAATTTCAGATTCATTTTTCCCTGACTCATAGCTTTCTCCAAGTATATAATATGCTATGAAATACTTCGAAATAACCAACGAGAAATTTGGCCTACTAACTTGAGGTAGAGGCTATTTCCGAGATGACCATTTCTCAAATATTTTGGCAACAATTTTTTTTTTTGAGAATCGGACTTCAAATTCGTTGTCTCCTCGCTCGAGGCTTTCTCTGAGTATATAATATGTTCCGAAAAGTTGAGAAATCGAGAACTGTAATATTCGCCCTATCGCCGGGTAGAAAAGTAGAAAACATGTCATAAAATTACGAGAAGTGGGTTAAATTCCTAGCTGATTCCAGATTCGGAAATTCGAATTCAAACGCTTTCTGTCAAGGTGTAATACTCTACGTATCGTCGAAAAAAAGAGTATTCCGAACATTGGACTTTGGCTCGGCATGGCTCGGATAGTGCCGGATCAACAACGTCGACGCGTGTTGATCTCTAACTCGAACCATCACCATCTCCGCTCACCTTTCGTTTGGCCATCCCGTGCTGTGGAACGTCGAAAAAAAGTTAGTAAGTGTTATATTACTAATTTTTAAGCATTTCTGATGTGTTTTTCACCAATACAGGTGATTTTTGGTCATTTACGCGAACCATGCCGATTTTCGACCCCCCCCTCATCGAGGGATGTGGGTGGATGTAGAAAGGTACGAGAATGATAGGGGAGACCCACGAAGTGCGTCACGGAAGGTGTCGAAATGACGACACTTTCCACAATTTCTATTTTGCAACACCCCAAACTCATTTTTTGTAACTACAGGGCCTTTTGAAAGCCGTCGAAACATGTTGTTTCGACGCCCACAATCCCTCTCCCTCTCGACAACCACCCAAGCCGGCGAAACATGTCGTTTCGCCGCCCACATCCATCCTTGCTTACGACAACTGCCACAACACCCGCACCTTACGCCGTACCGTCGAAATTGCGACAGTGCAATTAGTTGAACGCGTCGCCGCCAACCCCGCTTGCCTTTGATGAGCTCGAGGGAGTTCGTGTCATCCTCAGCGTGTATACGCTGGGGAGATACGAGCTGGTGGGTGGTTCGCAGACGTGCGAATGGAAGGGTCAACTCCCCTTCTTTGCTCGAAACCCCTGTGATAGCGTAAAACGCCACACCGCCGCCATCTGTTGCCTCTACGACGAAGACCCGCCTCCGTGTTGAACCGCAACACGGTGTGCAAAGACCACGACACCCTAACCGCACCCACCTCCTAAAACAGATATGATGGATTTCATCGTAAGCTGCGAACGGAGGTGGCAAAGGAACAAGGTAGTGCGGATGGCAGAGTGGGATTCGATACCAGGATCCACCACTGAGTCGACAGATCTAAACGAAACAGCGAAATGCGAGAGGACGTGGGGGGGGGGGGGGGTTGTTCGTTACGAATACCGCCCGTCGCCGCCGTTCGTTCTCCCTCGCTTGCAAATGCAAGTCGAGGATTTTCGCTCAGCGGGAGTTAAACTCCTGCTGGGTGCTGTGTTCGTCAATAGCCGGACTTCTACGCATTGCAGTAGCGGCGCGTTAGCACATTTACGCGTCTGTTCAACCAGACGTCCAGATTTCACATATTCACCCCCCTCCCTCGCTTGCAAGTGCGAGTTGGAGGATTTTCACCCCATGCGAGGAGTCTGACTCCCGTATGGTGTTTATTTTGAGGGCGAGAGGGCCCGAACGTCCCGCTACTGCGGTACGTTCGCCCCATGGGATGTCTGTTCAACCAAACGTCCTGATTTTCGTTTCGGCACCGCCTCCCTGGCGGGATGGCGGCTTTTTAGCTCATACAGAGCTGCATGTGATTTTTTCGTGAGCGGGAAGGGTCGGATGAGTCGCATTAGCGGCTCATACACCCTCTGTTCCCCTCCTTCCAATGATTGTATGCATTCTAACTCCTGTATCTGGACTGATTGCCCCCTCCTCGTTGCCCAGCCCATCGGATTTGTTCTGTGTACAATTTTGCGTAAGTCACCCTTCGTTCTTGTTACTTTTTGAATTGCTTAACCAAATGTAATATTTTTTCCAGTGCACCGATTGACTACGCAGCTCTCGCGCAGCAAAATCCAGATAATTCAACTACAGTGATGAAGTATGTAGACTCAGTACAACAGAGATCCATGCAGCGCCTCGAGGCTGTCCTTGGGATAGTTAACCTCTTATACGATATCCCTTTTACTGAGCTCGATTGCTTGTACTGACATATTCTCGTGTCTGCACACAATGTCGAAGGGGTCTTACGTATTCTCTGTGCTCTCTTGTGTTCACAGAAGCTCAACTCCCGAAACGACACCTTAGGTAAATTTAAGCTTCCGATACCTGTAACGGATCCCCGCTCTCTCGAAGAGCTCCTTTCGTTGAATCGTGGAGACATTCCTTTTATTTTAACTGACCCTCACGCTGTACTCGCCGTTCCTGAAGCCACGACGGCATGGTAATTCCAGAGGATTGGGTCTCGACGACACCCTACTAGCCACGGTGAGTTCCTATCAACTAGACATGATACGACAGCGAATACTTACTATTATCGCCCATCCCTAGTCCTTTAAGATCACAACAAGCTGGTTGAGGAGGGTTGGGGTTGACGACATCTATGAGAAACATTAAGTCTCCGTCCACTAAACATGATCCAACACCAAGTACTTACGTTTAACCACCTGTCTTCGCCATGGATAGCGAGTACGAGGATGGTTGGGGATGAGAGTCAGGGATTGACGCCGACGAGGTCTACAAGTAACGGTAAGTTCCTATATATATTTAGTGGAGCCTAGCTCTATTTGTGAGGGAGTTAAGGGTTATAGTGAGGGGCAACGAACGAGATGTGAGGTGAGGGACGAGGCAGCCGCAGCTTCCATGTTTGTGACCTACTTTGCAGTCATAGTAGTAGTATAACAGTGGTGTGCTACAACCAGGAGGGCGAATAACAGTGTTCATCTTCGAGCCGCTGTCCTGACTTGCTGAAGCAGATTTCCCTTCTTTTCGTCCATGGATCATGTGTATGCTCATGAGTGATTCGAAACAGTAAGCGTATGCTTGTCAATTGGGAAAGGTTACGGAAGCACAGCCACCTGCCTAATTTGGCCAATTCGCCGAGAACATCATATAACTCTCCTTGGTTGAACACAATCTGTTATCAACCCACGTTAGAAATATATGTATAGTGTCAGAATATGCATTCAAAGTATATATTTTATGCAGTTGAGTCTCACCATAGTGAATGCAAATAGATACTTTCTGACACTTCTTCAGTACGTAGCAAGTGGAGACGGATGATCATGTGGCAAAAACCTCAGCAACGAGCGCGAGAGACGTGAAGTGTGGCGTAACTATAAATGAGAAAGAACAAAAATTGAAAGGGACTTGTGTAGCTAAGAAATATTACCGTGGGTTGACGAACTGTCGTTTGACTGTGGTCCACCAACACAGCCCGGCAACGCCTCCACCAAGTATGGCAGCAGGCAGAGGCACAGAGAACCACGCCACTACCGTAAACGATGTCGCCCCAACAACCGGCCACCAAGGCTCCTATCTTAATTGGTTTGTTATTTAACTGTCAACTGACAGACTAATTAAGTAGGAATTACGAGAGGATCCAAGCGATAACACCAGCTGAGAAGATACAGTAAAACGAGTGCCCCACGACATCGATGGTAGACGACTGGCCAAATAAAGACCACTGGTTAGTAGATCCCTTGCGCATTGTGTTAAGTGATGCTTACGATGGTTTTGTCATCAGAGACGACGCCGAAGATTTTCGAGGAGATGAGTTGACGGGAGGAAAAACACTCGCACCTACGTTACCGTGATGAGTCGAGGGATGCGAGGTTCATCCAACACAAAGCTACTAACCAGCGAAAATAAAGGGTAAGTCTGGAGCTCTTCAAGATCGTGACTCTTAAACAGCGCCACATCTATGGATTGTAAGGAATCAAAATCCGCACTCGACGGTGCTTACAGTTCGTTGGATGTCCAGGTGCCTCGCCCACCACCGAAGTTATGAGGCACTCGATTGCTGGAGGAGTGTTCAAACAGTGCCAAGTACGTGTGCGAATTGTAAGTAATCATTCCGAATCTGACTAGACGACACTTACAGTTCGTTCGCTGTCCAGGCCCCGGTGGTTTGTCGTCTCGATAAATTACAAATATCGCCAAGTGTGGTTTCGTCTCGGCAACGGCCAGAGTCCATGGCGCGATTTCCTAGGTTGTAAGAATAACGTCGGCATACTGAGTCGATCGCCAACGCCTGACGTCCCTCGCTATCGTTAACGATGTCTCGAAAGGGAGCCTGAAGGAGGAGAGGCTGGACTATACGTAAGTACAAAATGGCATCTGTTCTCAGCACGAGCGGAGTGGGATCAACATGGACCGTTTTAACCCAATGTCTCCTGCTCAAGTCGACTTGTGAGGCGCTTGTCCTCTCTCATATTTGTCCTTCGTTTCTTCCCTTCAGTTACTGTGGATGGTATATCCTACCCATGTATTTAGAATGCATCTCTGAAAAATTCTGGATCTATAAGGACGACAGTCCGAGATGACCTGAGGCACGAAGGTTAGGCCTATCAGAGCATGAGATAAGTCTGGAGGAGGGTAGCACATTCTAACAATGCGATGAGTATGGTTCGCATATGGCGGCCATAGCCACTAAGTTCCACATTGACCTTTTAAGCCTTTGCGTTAGGAAGGGATGAGTAAGTTGTAACTAAAATCTCAGATGGGGAATGATCGTCTGGCAGGCTGCGCGGCATCTTCATGACCGACACACTAGCCCCACTCTCCGGAGAAAAAAGGAAGTAGGTTGCACTTGCCACCTCAGGGCTTTTACCGGCGCCGTTTGTTGACAACCCAAAAGGTATATACTGCCAACTGGTCAAAAAGAGGTGCCAATAGGCACCAACAAAAGCTCCGTCTCGGAGTCTGAGGTGGCAAGTGTAATCCACTTATTTCGTCTCCTGGTTAATAGGGCTAGAGCTGGCTCGGTGAAGAAGATGTGGAATACGTTTACTGCAGCAAAATTAAGAGTCCGAGAACAGGAACTGGTACGAATCACACAGCTAACTTGAATTGTGTTTCACAACGACGAGTGAATAGTTCAAATTGCCAGATATGTAGTAGTTTCTAATTTTCATAAGTGGATCTGTGCATACTTTTACTCAATTGCCTGGATTTAATGAAGTCCTTCGACTCTTATCATTTCTGAGATTGCATCCATGTCCTCCTGAGTTATGTTCAAGTTTCTACAACCCTGCAGGGACAGGGAGAAATCGCTACCCCGGCGCCGCACAAACTCTAAAAGACCAGTACCTGTCACCCACTCACAATCTCGCAGCTCGAGCCTCTTCAGGCCCGAATTTCTCCCAGCATTCATCAATCCCTCGTCAGTGATATCCGTCGTGATCAGGAGGACCTCTTCTAACTGTGGGAAGAATATATCATTGAAGATCGTTTCAAAACAGCCAGGTGTTTCAAGAATTTCCATGTATTCTAATGTAAGGCGTCGGAGGTTCCTTGAGCGCGTTGATAAAAGAAGGACAGTCTCTGTAAGCGATTCAGTGGGAAATCCTTCCTGCGGTCCTTCGAAATTATGCGCAAGGAATCCATCAAGGCGGGCATCCGTGAGTGCTGGCGCGTTAATGCGACAAAGTATATCTCCTCCAGAGCCTGGTGCGGTAACGTCGACTGTGACGAGATCAGGCAAATGGACAACATATGGGTCGTCTAAGTCTGTGACGATTTTGTACGATTGACCGCGGCCTTTGTACACGAAATGTTGGAGGGCTGGGGTAGAGCTGAAAAATGAAATTATTCTATCAATTGGTATGTAGTCAAGAGACATGCTGTCCATGGTGAACGAGGTCATTTTTGGGAGTTGTGGAAAAGGTTTTACGAGTGGCCATCCTGGGATCTCGATCTGAGCCAGATGGGGTGCAGGCGTGAAGGCAGTAAGGAAGGATACAAAACCGAAGACAGTGTCGCATGGTGTGCAGCTTTGAACTCTGAGTTTCAAAGATTCGAGTAATGGTGCAGGCCTGCCTTCAGGGGCCATCAAGAAGATGAACTGCTCCAATTCATGGCGAATTCGAGAATGAAGGTCAAATGATCGGAACCTCGACGTTTGGGCATGAAGTAAATCAGCAACGCCTTCCATCTCGTTCACGTCTACATCGTCAGGAAGCGCGATGTGGATGTCAATTGGGAGGGTGCCAGACTTTTGGAGGTATGATTGGGCATACTTCAAGTCCGTGAAATGGGATTTTTGGTTGAGGACCAGCCTCGTCCAAAGCTGAAGAGTCCTCCCAGTGATCTCATACCAGGCCCGGTTGACTAATTGTAGCGTCAATAAGGAAGATGAGCCTGTATGGAGAGCTTCGATGAAGATCATAGAAAGTATATCGCAGTTGAAGTGTACCATATTATTTAGATGGAATTTGAAACGAAGTGGCTTTTATTAGGAATACAACCTCTGAGACGATTTGCGGTGATGTCAGACCTGTATGACTCCAGAGACTTACCTGAGCCAAGTCATACCCCGCCGTTTTGGTTGGAAGAGGATTCCCGCTAAGTACCTTTAGGTAGAGGGTCTTAGGGGCGTTCCAAAATTCGATCTTTGCAGCCCGATTTACATCTGGTTCAAGCTGTGCACCTTTTGAATTGAACGCGTCATTTGTCAGGTGACTTCGGTAGTTTCCGTCCACCCTCCAAAAAAAATATGTCGTCCACTGCCGTTGCTGTTGCTGGTGTCGCCACTCCTGCTTATCTGTCCAGAGATGTCTTTCTGTCTCGTCTCTCTCCTCGTTTTGTTCGGCACAACTTCCCACAAAAATCTCGTTGTTCCCAGTTGGAGATGACTGTCTCAGCTTGCTTAAATCTCACGTCCTTCACTTGCGTCCTCGAATTCGTCGTCGACCCTGCTCTAGAACAGTGCGACGTTGTTTTGGGATTGGATTGGTCTCGACAATGTCAGGTTGCAGGCATGATGTCTCTTGCTGCGTGTCTCCCACGTTTGGATGGAATTAGTGCGTGATAGTACTCCTTTATTTCATTACTATCTAACCTTTAGTTCTCCAATACATAGCATGTTCACCCCCGACTCTTCCTGATGTGGTACCCTTCTCCTCAGGTGGGTTTCGTCAGCGCATATTTTATTCACTGTGTCTCATACGTTCTCTGCAGTGGGTCGGGATTATAACCACTTTGATGTTCATGATGATAATTTTATAAACCATGATTATTTATCTCCTTCCATTGCGGAAGACGAAGAATGTTTTGAACACACTATAAACAACTTTCATGTTGATGACAATACACCACATGCATCTTCTTCGTATATTCCACCTGTACCTCAGCAAATTCGGAGCGGTTCATCCTTTCTATCTGATTTTTTTATTGCAAAATCATATGTCGGGCAAACCGTTACATTAACTTCATGTACTTGTACCATGTGAAATATTATACTATATTCAATATTCCATCTGGCCTCGTACTCAGCAAGGTAGCCAAGGTGCATCGGCGCAGGTTTATGTAAATAACGCTAGACATTTTTTTGAATTTGAATTTTAGTCATTTTTTTAAAAGATAATAGGTCCTGACGACGAAAGTCCTCGGAAAGTGATTTGCTGAAGGGGTATACACTCTCTGTATGTTCGTACAGCATTAAATAACTCGTTATGGGAGCCTCGGTTGAGATAACGCAAGGGCCGGGGCTGTGCAAATGTCGCTGACGTCATGTTTATTCTAATTTGCCAATTCTTCGAGTCGAACGGAACCGCGTAAGCTCACCGCGGTTTCTCATCCTCTCTCGCTCTTCCTATACCAGAATTGGAGCCAAAACTCCTTTTTTTTTTTTTCTATACCCAATTTAACGATCAAGATTACCCACTGTTGTTACGAACAAGCCGTGGTGAGCTGGAACAATTTCTCTTCGCGAGATAAAGATAGCTGATGAATGTTATCTCTCTCCCCAATTCTGCGGATTATCCATATTACACAAGGCTCTGGCCACTTCAACGAAACCCTGAAACGACGTGGAATACGGAGGGTTACAATCAAGTTGGAAAATACATCATCTCGGCATTGTAAGACGATATCACAACCGCAATATTTTTTCTTACGCTGACGAGATCTTCTCTCTCTTACTGCGAAATGTCACCTGCTCTTCCCCACTGTCCCTTCTCTAGACGAACTCCGATACTTGGAATTTATAAACGAACCCCATGTATTCCATGAATTCTGTCGTTCGCATGGGCCACCCCAGTATGTGCGCTTGAATTCTCCTTCCGCAGTACTCTGGCTAATATCATGCGTCCGGAACTTAGTCGCGTTCGGTGCTCTCGTCACCTTCTCCCTTATCGAGTTGTCCATCGCAGCCTGGATAACAGCCAAATATAATGCAAATCACAACTTCCCAACCTCGAGTGCCCGTGCACGGGTTCGCTACGCACTCTTCATGTCGATCTGGACAACCATATTTGGGTCGGGGTATTTGGTAGGATTCCTCGTAGCTGCAACGAGCGTCTTCGTCAGCGTGGCATCGCATTTCTTTTTGTACGTTCTATCTCATTCTACCTATAGTCTAAATTTCTTAGTCACATTTTTTTTTCTGACCAATTCTCATTCGAAATATGACCTACAGCCTCTTTCTAACGTGGATTCTATGGCTTGCCGCCGCTGCCGCAATTACACAAACACTAGGCGGCGCACTAAACTGTCATGCGCAGACGTACTTCGCCTATTGCAGTCAACTTAACGCGCTGTCAGGATTTGCATGGCTTATCTGGTGCGTTGCAGCCCCACTCTAACGCCTGGTATTCTGACGCTGATATTTATGGTGGCCAATCAGGGTGTTGCTGACCTTTATCCTCATATTTGTGCTTATCCGCGGGATAGCGTCCGCGAAGCGAGGGGGCGGATTGGCTGGAGGCTTAGTCGAGGCTTAAGCTTCAGGTCTTCCCATTATCCCATCCATAATTCCATCGGATTCGATCTAATACCCATACCACTTTTACTGTCTACCTTTCCACCGCTTCATAGCCCGGATGAAGCATCAGTCTTGAACCCTTTCACTCGACTTATTGTTTGCGCTGATATGCTGCGTATGTCCCGATGTTGTTCTAATTTCCTTGTTGCTCATTGTACTTACATAATTGCTGTTCAATGTAATAAATCTATTTGACAGTCACCTCCAGATATAAATCACGGTGTCTTAGTAGGGTTTCGAAATAATATTCATATCAAATTTACGCCTGTGGTATTGAACCTTGCTCTCTCTAGGAATGCCGGTATTCCTCAATCGTATCGGGGTGCCCATCTCTCAAGACCCTCAGGTTAATTCCTTCGTCTACCAGCTTCAAGAATCGCACTACTTACATGGTTTCTGTTGGAATGGGCCGAGGTGCCCTGAGCTGGTCGCTGGCTCGGGCAAGCAGGTGGAAGTAGTCGTGATGGCCTAACGACGTACAGGACACCCTATCACACTGTTCAATTCTGATGATTTGCTGTAATCAATCTGATGATCACCTCGATGTCATCCAGATATTAATCATGGGTATCTCGGCCGTCTTAGCAAGGTTTCGAAATGATAGTATCTGACATGCCAAATTTACTCTTGCACTCTTGAGCGTTGTTCTCTCTGGGAACGCCGTTTAACCCTGTACTCCTCAATCATATCAGCTTCCTCACATCTCAAAACCCGCAGGTTAAATCCTTCATCGGCCAGCTCCAAGAATCGCGCCGCAGTTTCGTCCTTGACAGCCTCACTTCCGTAATAATCCACCTCCAGCCTCAGAGATTGACGGTGCGACGTGCTGAAGATTTGAGGCAGAGATTCCAACGAGCCGAGTGAATCATGACCGAACTTCAACGTTTGAAGTTGAGGTAGGAAAGCGGTCTCGCTGGGGGAGGATAGCAACTCGAAGAACGACACTTCGGTAGGAGGTATAACTGTGAAAAATAATTCCAGTTGCAGGACCTTGATGGAAGGTAAGTAGCGAAGCAAGTTGTGAATTTGATCAGAGACATCATGGGTTGCAAATCGGAATGTTTTCAAGCCGAAGGACGACGACTCGATGAACGATGCCATCTTTTTCAGGAGAAACGGGCACCAATGGAGGGCCCATTTCTCTAAGGAGGGTAAGCACACCAAATCGAAGACTTGCCCGAGGACGACTTCACTCTCGATGCCACATAGTTCCAAGGACCGAACGTGAGGAAAAGAGATCCTGGTATCAGGAATACTGAAGGTACCGGAAGGAGGGTTTATGTAGAGGAGTGTTATGGTCGTTAAATGGGGGGCCCGTCGTAAGGCCTCGAAGAATTCATCGAGGGCGAGTGAAGACAGGCGAACCACAGTGAGATTATTCCACAATATGTCGACGCATTTCAAGCTCAAGCAAATGAGCTTGAGTTCAGTCGGGCTGCATTTCATCCTGAACGTCGAAATCACATTATTGGAACTGATGCTGGGGGAGATAACGAGTCTATGGAGGATATTTTGCTGCGAATAATTGCCAAGGAGGTGGAGGTGACGCGCTGGGATGTCCAACTCAATGTCGTACCACCGCGCCGAGTGCTTGTTCAACAGATCCGTCACCACACAATACACCGCTGAATCGCCGTTGGGCGGACCAAAGAAGAGTATAGTCAACGGAAGAGAAGCCGAACGTTCCAACCATTCGGCGAGGAGCTGCTCTGCGTTATTATTCCACTGATATATAACTTTGCAGTGGTTAATATAGATCGAAGTCCAGACTTCGGGTGTTCCCCAGGCCAATTGTCGCCATTTCTGACATACAGCCCCGAGGAATAGGGTATTCGTCTTTGCGTATGTTTCCAAGCATCGGTTGTCCAGTGAATAGTAAAAAAATATCCGAGAGGCGATTTCATGTGGGAATCTGTGGATGAGGCGATCGTGGTTCTGGTTCATCACTGTTCGAAGAGCACGTCGCTTGATGTGGATTTTCTCCATCGATTTTTCTAGTTCCTTGAGCTGTTGCTCTAGTGCGATGTCTTCGATACATGCTGAGCAACGGTTTCCATCTGGCATAACGCATCGATCGGGACGGAGAACCTTCGTGGTCATGAGCTGGGATCGAATGGGCTCTGGTGGAGGGTTTGCCATGTCCTGATTTCACTATAGATAGAGATGTATATTGTATCAACATACCAGTTGGGAATTTCCTGAGACTTACAATTATGAGAGGTAAAAGGGGCAAGGGGTTGAGCGATGGCAGAAAACGACCCAAGTACTTGATTCGATAACTCGAAGGTATATTTCCCACGAATTGAATGTCCGGACTGTAAAGCTTTATCAATAATCAATTTATCTCCGGAATTTCCGCCTTATTATGAGTGCGTACAAGGCAGGACTACAAGGAGCGGAAGGAAGTGGACGTCGTGGTAACAATAGACGCCAAGACTTCTGCTCAGTGCTGATGATATGGTTCAGCTGAAAAGGAGCGCATGAAGAACCTCATGAACCTCCTGGTCCCCCATATCCGTTTTAGGAGCTTCGTCATTGACGTCCACGCGAGCTCATCCCTACTATCTGTCACCACCTATTTCAACAATGGCTCCATTGACAGCCTTGAGTACCCGTGGGACCTCGATGACTCTGAAGATACCGTTTCCAACGAGCCATATGACTACGGCTCTTTGATGCCAGGCTCTATAAAATCGATGATTCTCGATGGCGGTACCTTCAGGAGGAATACTGGCACCTGGCTCCGACGTTAAAATCATTGACGATATCTCATGGAGCCATCAACTCTGCTGATCGGGATGTACGACGGGCGCTAGACATAGTGCTTTCCATGGTGATCCCCAATTTTTTGGGATTAGGGTGCAATCTAAAGTCCCTGAAATTCCGAGATATCAATTTTTCCTCATGCGATTCGATGTGCGAGGCATTTTCCATTTTTATGCGTGTTCCAAATGACATCAGTGTACAATACCTCTCATTCGAGGACGTCGACCCATGGTTCCTCGAGGGCCTTACGCGATCCATATTTCTGAATCCAGATCGCGATGTCGGCAATCCTGCATGCTGGGAACTCCATCTTATTTGCGGCGCCACCTCCCGCGACATTCCTGTCGACGTTCAAACCTGGAAATATGCAAGGCTAGTTCTCGAAGGATACGATCAGGCTCAACCAAGAGAATTTCCTTAGTTCTGAGCTGCACATCATAAACTGCCCCAGTTTCACTGACTCCGACCTCGAAATCCTCTCCAGGATCGACCCGGAGACCAAAGCTCCATTGTTTTCCGAGTCCGCGAACCTGAAGTACTTGGGACTCACTGATACCCACGGCGTTACCATTCAAGCGCTGAAGGACATGGCGGCTACACGCGCGTTGAGTTGGCAGGAACGCTGTCGAATGATTGCGTGGAAGAACAGGGGCCTTCACTCTTTGGAGGTCAGCGGGTATGGTGCACCATTGTCGGACGAGGACAAATATTGGTTTACGGCTCATGTGGACAATTTTTCCTGGGACAGTGTGCTTTTTTTTTTTTTGCATTTTATTATTTTCAATTTCTGATCCTCTGTCGTTCAAAAGGTTCATCGCTACACCATAGATCTTCGCGAAAAATTACGCTGGCTCAGCTGGTTAAGAATTAATGGATTCGGACATTGGTATGTAAGTTAGTACAAGTCGCTTTCTGAATCCAACTGACGGCTCAGATTATTCAAGGAATATGTTCTTGTATACCTCGTCTGCGGCAGAAATTAAGTGTGAACAAAAAAAAAAAAAAAAAAAAGAAAAAAAGCTCGCCGTGAAAGGGTTAGTTGGCCTTCGTGAGGTGGGCCAGTGCGACATCGACCACAGTATCACCGTATCATAATCACTCAATCAATTTTATTATTTCGTTCCTTGTCTAGTTGTTTTGTTACGAAAGGTGTCTTCGGAATTCTAACAGATCTCACGCGTGCTGGCGCCATTGGCATTCCAATGTTCCGTGCAGGTAAAACCGTTAAAACATCCTAAACTCGACCGCGAGGCAAAACCCAGGCTCGAAGACTTGAACCCGAGAAGATCGCATCACCGGAAAGAATACTCTGGTCAATGTAGTATAATCATTGAATACACAATGGCACGAGGTTCGAGAAGTGATTATCTAAAAAAGATAAAGCAAACAAAAGGGTAGAGTTGTGTAGCGACATACGTGGAGGTAAAAGCGGAACTTGCTTGACAACGACTCTCAAGTGCACGAGACCATCATGGGAGAGTTCCCAAGTCAGACTCTGGGTCTGCGCCGCGCGTCGAGGGAACACGCGCTCAGCGAGGATGGCGAGAAACCCGAAAAGGTTTGAGCTTTCGAAGTGACGAAAATCAGTAGTAGGACCACATTAAATTTCACGCATACACTCGAATTCAACCCAAATATCTTTCATCCATACATTCAACAATATTAATCATATAAAAGAAAGACGAGGAAAAAAACCCCCATTGATTCATTTCATTCGGCGCCGACGGCAGCGGCGGTGGAGGCGCGAGGGGGGTGGGGGTGGTACACAATATTGAGATGGAGCGGATGTACGAGACATGGGATGGACAAAGGGGGATGGGGATGGGGATGGAGCCGCCAAAAAAAAAAAAAAAAAAAGGTCCACATGACAAATGGTATCAAAGGAATGCGTGAATGCGGGGATAGAGGGAGAGGGAGAGAATTAGGCTCGCCAGTTGGGGGTTGATTATTAACGATGAAAAGTAATAGAAAAAAAGGAGAAAGAAAGGGAATGAGTAAAAGGGTTATCAAGAAAAAAACGAGAAAAGAGGAAGGAGAGGATGAAAAAAATAAAATAAAAGAAACAACTATATATATATATGTCAAGGTATAATTCCCAAAAATAACATCCAACACCAAAGCAGCGAGCGAACGTGCGAGACACCAATCCGAAGAGGCCGATAACACCAAAAACGTGCCAACAACCGAACTTATAGCAGCCCACACTCTCTCAAATGCAGCTGAAGCAGGATATCTTGAATGGCGCTCAACACGACTATACAAAAAACGACAACGTCAGCGGTTCCATTAGGACTAATAATTATAAAAGAGCACATACACTTGATTTGCTGTGTATCCGTCGCACACGTATAATGCGCATATATTTGCTTCGTCGCCGCGCTCTGGTTGAGGCTGACGAACCGATGGAGGAGGTAGTCGCATGCGGCGTCATAATTGGATCCTCCCTGATAGTCAGGGAAGTAGTCCTCAAGGGGTGAACGGGGGAGCTTCTCGGCGAAGAGATCGATCTTGTTCAAGAACAGGATCTAAGAGGAGAGTTTCAGTATGCGAAAGGATGGAAAGAAAGAGATGAGCGCACGATTGATGTCTTGACGAACCACCGTGAATTACATATCGAGTCGAAGAGGGTAAGTGCCTCTTGCATACGGTTCTAATCAAACAAACAGGTTATTAAGAGAGAAAAGAAATAAGAAAAAGGAATAAAACATACCACGCTCTCATCTTCATACAACATCTGATCATACTCGCTCAAACTAACCAAAAACACAAGGGCCGTAACATTCTCGAAACAATGAATCCACTTCTTCCGCTCGCTTCGCTGACCACCGACATCAAACAATTTATACGTCAACTCTCCGACCTTGAACGTCGTCTCCGTGATTCCTGTTGTCTTTACACGACTGCGCAGGATATCCTGGTCGGTGGGGAGGTAGGAGGGTAACGACATGCGGTCGATGGCGTTAAAGTAGTACACTGCAGAGTCGTTGAGCTGGAACTCGCGCGAGCGACGAACAGCTTCCTGGACGGCGGGGTCCCGCCATAGTGAGCGGACAGCATCGCCGACATCGCGCGGGAGGACATCAGCCTCGATTTGGGCAGGAAGGGAGAGGATGGTGGCACGGCGGGCGTCGTTTTGGGGGGCGAGAGCGAGGTCGAGTTGGGGCATTGCCTCGAGGATGGCACTAGTAGAGAAGTGTTATCAGGATAAAGACTTATGTAAGGGTAGAGTAGGACGGACCGCATAGATTGGATGGTGTTGGAGAAAATGATCTCCTTGTACGAATCTCGCTCAGAGTCGTTGTATCCGCCGTGGTGGATGAGCTTCATTTGCTTTAGCACCGTTGACTATGGAGAGAAAGCGTTCAGTCTACGACGGTCAGTCTGCGGGTTTGAGCGACGAACCTTGCCCGACTCTCCAGCTCCCAACAGCAACATCTTGATCTCGTTCTTTGCCATCAGCCTATCTCTCTTCAGCTGGCTCTCGATCTCGTCGTTGCCTAGAGTGGAAGAGTGTGATGGTCAGTGGTGCCCCTCAACACGGATATGAACATGGGGAAGATAAAGGGTCCGATATAGGTGGCCCTCGCCGCCAACAGCGTAGAACCCGAACCAGGTTGAACGCAACACGAAGACATGGAATAGAGAGTAAACGACGATGATACTTACGGGCCTTGGCTTCATCGTCGACACCTGTAGACTGCACACAACCCATTTTCTCGATGCGTTGTCAGGGGGATGCGAATTAGGGAGAATATAGATAGGTAGAGAGAGATGCGATAACGACGACGACAACGACAACGGCGACGGCGACGAAAGGAAGGAGGTGGTGGGAGGGGGAGGAGGAGGCGCAGGAGTGGAGGGAAGGTGACAAATGGCTCTCCTTGTAAAATTGACTTTGTTTTCCATCCCGAAAAAGGAACAAAAATTGAAAATCCCACATTACATAATAACCCCTGTCCCTTTCTTCTTCTTTCCACTCGGCGCCTCCCATCTTGCATGTTTCATCCTCCGACATTTATCTCTTCTTCCGAATCCGCCGTTCCTTTTCTATGTACTGCTTTCGACTTTGAGCCTCTCCGAGACGGACGTTCATACCTAGCGGTTCGAGGGATTGCTCCCGGCTAACCAAATCACCCGACCGGCACCATAACAAATTCCCCAGGATTCATTGCCAAAATAAGCAATGCTTCGTAGAAAATTCAAACACTCATGATATCAACACACCACCACGCCGGAATCATCGCGACCACAGGGTTCTAAACTCCCATCATGATACTTACCAACATAAATAACTCCCATTTCTCTCATCTATCGTGTGCGTTTTACCTTAACCCGTTGATTTATGTACATTGCGTATGTAGACATCTTTTACTATTTTATCCATTCCCATTAATCACATTGCGTTGACGATGATGATGGACGACATTCCGAAAAATGTTTTTCAAAGGCGGGTATCGAAGGGGGGTACATACCAACCGTCTGACTCTTATCGTCCTCCAACCACCATTCATAAGACGGCGCGGCGTCTTTCGGCGATCATCGTTCTTCTTTGCCTCCCCTGTCCATGCGTGAATCGGCGATGGAACCGCCGCCGTTCACAATCCAATCTTGGGTACCGCCACAGGAGCTTCATGTATCGAATAAATAGCATTTAGGCTACGTCATTGTGGATCCGGCTGCTAGCTGCCGTGCTAGTTGTACTGTATGTATGATGTACATGCATTCATTAATCTCCACACAATGGCCGTACACATAACCCAAGTATGGAGGCTCGGCTCTCCCTCGCCCAGACGAAGCAACCGCATCATCGTCCCGGCCTCCGGGACCTGAAATGGAGAAGAGATCGGTTTATTTCTTGGAATTGAAAATTTGCCTCGATTGAAGATTTACGCGTATGAATATCCTAAAGGGCATTGACCCTTCATCTCTGGGTATCCGCGAACAAATTGTTCAACAAATTTCGATCTTCGAAAGATTGTCCTCTGATGCAGCTAGCGCCGGGACATCAACAAACCTTAAGTATCCCCGCCCGAGCGCCCCGCCGACCCCGCTCAGGCTCACTCGTTATCTCCCCGACTATCGGGGCTGCTGACCACCCTCGTGGAGCATCAGCGCCATCATCAAGCTCATCGTGATCCACTCCTTTTCTTAATCACATCAGGCTCGGGTCACGGGTGCAGTGGTGCACTACATCTAATTAGCCATTCCACCGAGACCAAATTGAAAACCCCACTGAAATTTTGGATAAACATACATATATTGCGCTCTACGTATGTATGCGCATAACTACTAACAGGTACAACGCTGACTTACTGGGGAACTCTTGGACGATTCGGCTATTAAAAAGGTGGGTAATAACGTGGATCAGTTACAGGTCTCCTCGGTTCATCCCGGCTGGGCGCTCAGCTGACGACACCCGCGAACTTGATAAATCGTAGATGACTACCCATTTCTTGCGCTAGGGCGTCTTCTAGTGGGTTGCACCTCCCGAACGAACCGGACCTCAGTATTCCCTCGGAACGAATTCCTACGTTCGAGTTGGCGCATTTCCATTGTCGAGGTTGGGCAAATCTCTCCTCGGTGGGTACTCAAACCTTAAAGCTTAAGCTTCCAATACTCATAATTCCCAGCCAACCTCGGCGATCCCACCGTGCCCCGCTCGACCGTTCAGCGAATATACCCACACGCACGCACGCCTTGATAGATCCTGCCTTTTAAGAGTACCCTTATCAAGTTATGAACGGACACCGGCCCGTTATTTTTTATCCCCCACATTTTATCCAAGTATCGGAGTACAGGTGGAGTGGATTCAAGTTCTCTTCCTATTACAACCCTTTCCATTTAAGGATTTGTGAGCAAGCGCTACGCCTAGTTCAGTGGACTGCGACTTGACCCCTTGGGGATCATTTCAATTAAACCGTCGAGGTGGGATTGTGGTCTGACTTTTTCCGGCGAGTCCTCGTCCTCACCATGATAATGACTGTAGATTAGAGTGAGCGATACCGCAGGCGGAAAGTGAGATATAGATTATCTTTTGATAGATAACCGGCAACTGGCGAAGAAGAATGGCTGTGCGTTCTTGTCAACTCCTCATGTGTGGCAGGTAGCCTTTAAGTGGTGAACATGTAAGGTTTTTCGTGATATTTATTCCGAGATTATTCCGCCCTTCCATTGGTATGTAACTGTCTATGTAGATCGTTGAGAGGTCGGGATGTAGGAGTTATCTACCTCAAACGTCGGGCAGTCTCGGACATTCCATGGCTCCGAGTAAATGGATGCAGTGCATTGAACGGCTCTCTCAATGCTCCTTTAGCCCAAAGCATGCCTCATTGCTCAGCCCAGACATGCGGACATGTGGCTACAATGACGTGTGATTCTAGACTGGCGTGATTCTAGGTGCTTTCCCACTTTACACTGAAGCTATCAGAAACTATTTATACATTTGAATTGGCACAGCAAAGGTGGACGATGCAACGTGCTGCTACGTACAAAGCAACGTTGATTATATAGGTCGTGAGTGAGGTGAGGCTGATAATCGTAGGCATCAATCAACCTGGCAGCGAGGACGTCAGTTACATGCGGTCAGTATGTACTTAACTGCAACCCTTGATTGTGGCGCACCTGTCGATGACGTGGCGTCATATTTAATACTTCCGAATGGTTTAGCGGCGAAGATATCCATGGTCCTTACTTAATATCTTCACCATCTCCAATGGGTCACTGGGACGAGCTATGTCTACTTTGTGGAATTTCCCCTCTTCCGCCCGCCGAACTATTCCTGAACCCAGGGCTTGGAATTGAGGAACTAGTTGACGAAATCGAATCATACGATCCTACGCTAATGTCTGATCTATCCATCGAAAGAGAAGAACTTGAAGATCTCTTGCACTCGGCCATCGAGTTGTTTCCAGACATGGATAGCCTGAAGCTGGAACCGTTGTGGGACTGCAAGATGTTCAATGATTGTGTTGCGATCGGACACTTTGACGAGGATAATGAACAGGACACACCTCATAAGATTGAGAAGACGGAGACGGGCTGGATGCGAAGGATCCCTGACGGTGTGGGGGTCGAGACGCGCTTCGTTCGCGGTCCGATGTGCGGAGAATTCGACACGGTGGTCATCCCTGCAAACCTTGTGAACGGAACGGCGGAGGCAGAGTTGATCAAGCTTTCTCGGACGTCATCATCCAATTACCTCTGCAGAGAGCTGGGCGGGGAACCCGGGTTCGGCAATTTCTTTCTCTCGCGCGTGTGTTACCACTATCTCCATGCATGGATTGACTTTGCGAGGGTCCCAGCCCCATCTCATAATCGAAACTTGACATTTGTGGGAGAGCTTTATGAAGTGGTAAATTCGCAACTGGAAGGAAGAGGTCAGTCTTATTGTATTTATCTTGTGGATGGGTCCCAAATAATTCAATTTATGCAAATTACACTGGGACCTTTCAGATAATGGTGTCGGGACGGTCCCTTGGATAAACTCAAGGGGGTGTCAGAAAAAAAATTAAGGATATCACGTCGAAATTTTTTTTAGTGAACAATTTGGTGGACTAACTAACTGATCGTGAGAACTTCCTTCCAGATATAGTAGTTTGATAATCTAATCTAATCTACATAATTTAAATTCTTATGTTCTGACTTTCTTCTGACTTCTTAAACTCTTTACTACTGTCATTTCTTTGATTTATATCAGCTGAGGTCTGTATATTTATTCTTTATGCACTTGGACTTAACTCTGGCCAAACTTCAGTTCACAAATTGTTCTCATAATTTGCTATCGCTTTCATCTTTGGCAGTTAAAATACAGGTTCAGATGATGTTAGGCTTATAAATAAAAAAATCTACCCCATATAAATCAGAAATAGCTCCAAAATAGATTATTTGCACAATATTTTTAGTAGGTCCAAATTTTTTTTAAGGCCACCTAGGCTGGACTAACATCAGGAACAATTCACTTTCCTATGTTGGGATAGGTAGTCTACATAGCTGGAGTACCCTGGTAGACAAGTCCCCTGTGTCATAGACTCCGTATCCCCCTGCACATGATTTGTAGCTCTCCGTAGC
>Ga0307513_10003375_pt1 | contig 21686 bp, 25 predicted proteins | sample 15_EM_MG_FD_202174 | JGI IMG/M metagenome (GOLD analysis project Ga0307513, IMG submission 202174) | Populus trichocarpa ectomycorrhiza microbial communities from riparian zone in the Pacific Northwest, United States - 15_EM | ecosystem: Host-associated > Plants > Roots > Unclassified | place... | reverse complement strand
AATATTACAGTTTACATCGCTGCAATATCTTTTGATTTGAGTCGGCAATCGTTCGCACAAGGTTCGTCCGGAGGCTGGTGGTGGGCGACAAAGCATCCGCGAACAAAGGTGAAAACGGCAATATATCCAAGTTACAGGACTGCGTTCGCCAACTGACTGAGCGTCCACTCGTATTGGCGGTCGCCTGTGGAGAATGTTAATATTATGATTTTAGACTCGTGGTAATAGCGATTGGTATAGATGAAGCTGGAACCGATCCGCTAAGAAGTTCTGGAAGCGGTCGTTTGCTAGGGCGACACTTTGCCGATCGCCGGAGGACCATATCCACGCTTGACTACTATCTGGGCGTTGTCGGTCACCTTATCCAGGAGGGTAGTTACGTAGTCGGTATCAAGGACATGGTTGGCTTGCTACTTTGTGAGTGGAATTTGATTAACCGGGGAGCCTTGACAAAAGGAGAACAATAGGCTTGACCGTAAGACGTAACCTAACCTTCTGATCCACGTCCAATCGCATGATTCTCCTGGTATTGCGGCTGCGAGCATGATATCTGCAGGTATAACTGGTGCAGATCTTGTCGATATTGTGATCGATAGAATGTACCCTACAAGGTCGCATGACTTGGAGTAATTGGCAGACCTATCCGGTCTCACCTCTCAACCATCGAGCCGTTTGCACTGCCTTGGAATAGACGACTCTTGGCCCCGGCATCCGGGTCGCCGATCACAGAGCCCTCAACCTGTACTGTACTCAGGTACTACATCTCCAGAGCCACATCGGGGCCAAGGGATGGCTAGTGGGCAGCAACCAACCCAGTGGTCGGACAAACACCGCCCTTTATCAACGGCATTTTGTGTATATTTGGTTCCGTCAGAACTGCTATATAGATTATGCCCATATTCTTATCAAGACACTCACAGTTCAGTCTCCTCTCTGTAATTACCAGAGCTCCCCAATGGGGCCTTCTGTCCAGCCTAGCCGCCAGTCGCACAAGTTCAAAACGCAGATGAATTGATATTGCATATGGGCCGGTCTTAGAAGCGATCTTCCTAGTACACCACAATTTCTATCCAATTGTTGAGGGAGGAAAGCATGTAAGTATATATACATGGTTGCCCTATATATAGAGAAAATCCCGCTAAGAAGGACTAGCACTGTAAACGGTTGAAGATTTTGGTCCAAGAAGTTCCAGACGCAAAGTCATCAAAATTAAGAGAAAACGATTGCGTATGAGATGTAAGATGGATTATCAAGCGGGCAGGTGAATGTAGGTAAGGACGGTAATTTAGGGGCACCCAATAGAGTAAGCCATGTTCTGAGTCTTTGACCCAACCATCTCGGCCTGGCTGTGCACAAAGATAAACATGCATTGGGCCACATGAGGAATTTTGGACAGAAGCATGTTGAAAGAAGTCCCACACATGGATGGTGTTGTCACGAGATGCAGAGACAATGTCCCGGCCATCAGGAGAGAAAGCAATGCACCTGACACTCAGAGGATAGCCATTTAGAGTATTTCTGACTGCAGCACCAGTCTTCGCATCCCAGATTCGAATGGTCCCATCACTAGATGCGGAGATGATGGACTGCCCATCTGGAGAGTACGCAACAGACCACACACACCCAGTATGCCCTTCTAGAGGTTTGCTGGCTGGGGTATAATTCGTAGTATCCCAGACCTGAATGGTTTTGTCACCAGATCCAGAGACGATGTGCTGCCCATCAGGGGAGTAAGCAACGGACCACACACTCCCTGCATGCCTCCTTAGAGGCCTGCCAACTGCAACACAAGTCTCAGCATCCCAGATCCGAATGGTCTTGTCATCAGATCCAGAGATGATGTGCCGCTCATCAGGAGAATATGCAACACATTTCACACTGTCAGTATGCCCCTTCATGGGCTTTCTGATTGCAGCACCAGTCTTGACGTCCCAGATTCGGATGGTATGATCAACAGATCCGGAGATGATGTGCCTCCCATCAGAGGAGGAAGCAATGGCCCACACACTATTACTATGCCCCTCTAGAGGTGTGCCGGCTGCAGCACGGGTCTCGACATCCCAGACTCGAATCGTACTATCCCCAGATCCAGAGATGATATGCTGCCCATCAGGAGAACAAGCAATTGACCAGACACTCCCAGTATGCCCATGTAGAGGCTTACCAACTGCAGCACCGGTGCCGGCATCCCAGATTTGTATGGTCCCATCACCCGATCCAGAAATGATGTGGCGCCCATCAGGAGAGTAAGCTATGGACCTCACCCCACCGATAGGCCCCTCGGGAGGCTTGCCAATGGCTGCACCAGTCTCAGCATCCCAGGTTCGAACGCTCAAATCCGTGGATCCAGAGAAGATGCGCCGCCCGTCGAGAGAGTAGGCAACAGCCGACACAGCCTCAGTATGCCCTTCTAGAGGCTTGCCAACTGCAGCACCAGTCTCGGCATCCCAAATTCGTATGGTCTTGTCATCGGATCCGGAGAGGATGCGGCGCCCATCAGGGGAGTAAGCAATGCTCCTCACACGCTCAGTATGCCCCTCTAGTGGGTTGCAAGCTGCAGCACCAGTCTCAGCATCCCAGATTCGAATGGTTGCATCAATGGATCCGGAGACGATGTGCTGCCCGGTCGGAGAGTAAGCAACGGACACCACATCCTGGTCATGCCCCCTAATAGGGTTGCCGACCGCAGCACCGGTCTCAGCATCCCAGATCCGAATGGTCCTATCACCAGATCCGGAGGCGAAATGCCGTCCATCGGGAGAGTGGGCAATAGACCACACCCACCCTCCATGCCCTTTAAGCGGCCGGCCAACTGCAGCACCAGTCTTGTGATCCCACATCCGAATAGTTGTGTCAAAGGATCCAGAGATAATGTGCCGCCCATCAGGAGAGTAAGCAACAGTCATCACTCTCTCGGTATGCCCCTCTAGAGGCATGCCAACTACAGCACCAGTCTCAGTATCCCATATTCGAATCGTATTGTCCTTGGATCCGGAGACTATGTTCCGCCCATCAGGAGAGTAGGCAAGGCAGTGCACCCAACCTGAATGCCCCACTAAAGGTGCACCAACTACAGCACCAGTCTCAGTATCCCATATTCGAATAGTCCCGTCATACGATGCAGTGGCGATGTGGCACCCTTCGGGGGAATAACGGATACAAGAGATGCTATTCGTGTGTCCGGTCCACTCCAATGGCGGCGCGGGCCATGACAACATTTTCCCATTCTGCATGTTGATGCCTTTAGTGAATACTTTGCTGAAGGTGGTCGATAGAGGTGACTGTGAGGGTAGGAAGGGTCGCGTTGAAATGTATATGTGTGGGGCACTGATAGTGACAGGGGAGCCGAAGGTGATGATGAAATAGCAAATATCCTGAATCTTCTCGAGAAGATCTAAATCAGCACCCTACAGTAAATTAGATTCAGGTTCGAATCCAAATCATCGGTAAACTGGGGATGTACTCACCTCGACCCAAGAGATCACTCGTCGAAGGCTTGGAGCACCAACCGGGACCATTCCCATAACGCTCAATACCTCGATCCAAAATAACGGGTACACTCCTTCCAAGAATTTCTTCAAGCTTCCCAACACGCGTTGATCGCGATTGTCGGGACTAAAGCAAACATGATTCGACCAGTATAACGAGCTATATTGCAAAGCGTCGGAGATGTTGCATTGGATTCGAGCTGGGAGATCTTGGATGTCTGCATTAATGAGCCGAGAATCTTCGAGCTTGCAGATATTGAAACGCAGTTGTTCAACCATCGTCTCCAGGCAAACAATGCCTAGCTGTGCGTGTGTGTCTTGAAGGTTGACTTGATAGTCGCAGTGATCGCTGACAAAGAATTCGGAAATAGACAAATGTCGGACACGAACCCCTCCATTGGCTCCTTCGTCTCGATAGAGCAAAGAGCTCAGATCATCCACCCACTTTTTCACGAGATAGAGCTGCACTTTTGCTAGTTTCGCAAGCGTTTCTTCGCAGAGTAGGCGGTATGGTGCTGTTGCAAGGAGCATCCCAATCACTCGCTGAAACCCAGCAGGATTGCTACGCAATACTCGTGGCTTTAGGATACTAGAGTATAGTCCGTATAGAGACTCCAAGCCAGTACCGGCTGAGCCTTGCAAGGTTGCCTCGAGAGACTCGTTGGGGTCATCACAATGCTGAAGTGCAAGAACAAAAGTCTTGATGAAGATAAAAAGGCCATTTGATCGGGAGATCACTTTGTTGAAGAGCGATTCTTCTGGCCAAGGAGTGGGGAGGTGCCAATTCGAGGCCACTGAATTGAACTGGCTTCGGGTGAAGGTTCGCAAATCACCCTCGGCTTCTCCGTCTGTGCCCAAATCATATTGCATCGAAGTCTTGAAGGAACTTTGGATATCGACTTCGGGTCTACCGGTGATGATAATCTTGAGCCACGGTGCATGTTCGGCTGCGTCGGTCAGAGCCTTCAAGAGGACTGGACGGCTCTGATGATCGCCACATTCATCGATTGCATCAATGACAAATACGAGTGTATGTTTTGGGTGGCGAGGAAGTTTGTGGATGAAGTCAAGGAAGAGTGTGTGTCCCATCGATTTTGACGACAGAAGGTGGTCGTCGCGAAGACGGTTGGCAACAATAGTTCGGAAAGGGGGGAAGATTCCGGCTAGTCCATGCATGAGAGCCGGCAGGATATTTCTGGGGTCACTCAAATTTGGGTCATCCCTCCGGCAGAAAAATGCTCCAGCAAGCTGCCTTTGATGATGAAGGCTTGCGCAGATCGAATGAGCTAACGAAGATTTGCCGATTCCTGGTGAGCCGTACACCCAATAGGCATTCCCCCGGGGGATATCATCCATCTCTTGTGGATCCACTACCCAGGCCATCACTCGATTGAGAATAGATTGGCGAGTGCCTTTCATACAGCAACGGTCCAAGTCATGGCCGGCTTCGACATATATGAGCCGCCGAAGCAGAAGCCCTTGCTCTATATGAAACTACTGAGAATGAATCATTGTCGGATTGGGACAATGCGTGCTTACCGGTCTCCTTGGCTATGCGGAGGGCCTCAACATTTACTGCCCGGTCAAAGTCTTCAATGACACTGGTCAACTCTCTATCCATTTCTTTGATCTCCTCCGAGTGGACCGCTCCACCTCTCATTCTCTCTGCGATCATCAGCACGCACCCAGTCCAGAAAAGATGATTACCTACCGAAACGCCCACGTCTGACATAGTCACACGAAAATTTCGCAACGGTTTGCATCACTTCGAACATTCGCGGGATCGTCTTCTCCAATATTTCGGTCTCTTCGGAGACAATCTTATCTGCGACCTCGTCCGCAAAAAGCAAGATGCGCTGCAACCGATTGAAAAGGCTTGACGGGATCTGGTCGTATTTGTTTTGTTCCTTGAAGAGCTAAATGGTCAAGCGTCACCTCTATTTCTTACATGATATACCCGGAGCGAGCACAGACCTCAAACGTGACTTCGGCAATACTGAACGCAGCCTTTGCAATTTCATTAAACTAAAAGGGGTCAAGCATATTATTGTCATGGTGGTTTCCATACCGGAGGACTGACCTCTGAGAATGCGGTCCCGTATTGAATAACCTTCTCCAAAGTCTTCTCCGTCGATTCACTCATCATTGGAGAATAATCTTTTAACAAACCTTCGAGTTCGTGGAGCGACTCGCTTAAAGATTTCGCCTATGCAAACATGAGTAGCTGGCTGCGATGGGCGTTGCAAGGAGACAAACAGTAGCGTTTGCAGAAAATCGTAATTCCATAGAGCAACAATACTTTCCAGCCTCAATGACCTCTGAGCTTCTCTGTCAATACGTACGAGCGGACTCGTTGAAAACTACGACTGACCGGATACCGTGGGCTGGCGCGCTTTAGAGGATTGATAATCATTGAAAAGGTTTTGGAGGTCAATCGACTTGCTAGTCTGCTCCTTCTTCGCCCAGGGTCCATGACCGGTCTTCATTTGGATCCTCACGAGCATCTGGGATGCCGGAGAAACGCCTCTATATACGCTATGGATCCAGAGAGTGTACTTGGTGAGAAAATCAGGGACATACGAGCGTTGGGCTGGTGTCCAGGTCCAGTTGGGTTCCTTCCGTAATTCTCTCTCGTCATTTCCTATAAACAACCTCAGCGTATACTTGAGTTTTGGGATGTCTTGAAGTGTAATTTCTGTATGTCGCGTATAATGAGCGGTATGGACCTCAATTGACGCGAAGCGGCGCACGATCTAGATACAGGCTTAGGGCGTTGTCAGCCAAAGTAATGCAGCATTATATGCCACCGTCTGTGCGCTCACAGGTCCATTGTCTTGGGTCGTTGAGTCGCCATATTGATCTGGAGAGGATCCAAGCACGATTGCTGGCAAGACGGCCGATAACAGCCGTCAAGCCAAACATGTCCTCCAATGGACGTCCTCGGTTGAACAAAGCCACCCTCACCAGTAGGCCAAAAGATGTCCGAACTCATTCGACCAGAACGAGGCATTGCGCAAAGTGCAAATACTTTCTTTCACCAGTACGAAACTGATCCAACATATCATCTCGGGTTATGCAAACTTCTATGGTGCTCCTCTAGTCAGACCAGGCGGGAAGTCCGCAAAATCGACCTGATCCTGCACGGCTTGTCCATTCATGCTGTACCCTATCCGTAATCGTAGTCGGATCGCACTCTGCAGTGTACGTCAGGTTGTGGATCTTGTAATCGGAAGCGAACGAGAACCTACCCCTACAGGTGCCATAATTCTCAACGCCTGCGTAGCTGTACCTCCTGGCTGAACCTCTGGACTCGTGATGGGTTGCATTTGTAGTTGCTGAGTCTAGAAAAGAGGTCTCGCGTCAGCCACCTTCGTTCCGAAGTTTAAACGCAAGACATGCCTTGGGCACCGCAGCTTGGAAGTTGATCCCGGTGACAGTAGCCACTCCAGTAGCTTCGAACCGTGCAGTGACCAGTACCACACCTGGTCGTGCAGCGGAAACCTGCGGTCGGAGGGAGACCTTCAGTCCGTTCTTCTCGTATGCAGTGTAACCCTGCGCCTGTTGTTGTGAGGCAGGTGGTTGAGCTGCCGTTGCTGGCGCTGGTGCGGGAGCGGGTACGGGAGCTGCGGTTTGACCGAAAAGCGACGCCAAAGGAGTAGATGCTGCAGGCTGAGCAGCGGCTCCACCGTTAGATCCAAACAATCCAAGTATGTCGTCTATTGCCTTTTGTTTGTTTGCTGGTGCAGAAGGAGCTGGTCCTGAGTTGGTTGGAACACTACCGAAGATCTGACTGAGGAGATCCTCGTTTGCTCCGGCTGGAGGTACCGCGGTGCTGTTCGATGGTCCAGTCGTAGTTGCGATTTCGTCCCCCATAAGGTCAACAAGGGTAGTCTAGAAGGAGATAGGTCAACATCGCCTCTCTCGTGCCACTACGGTGCTCACATCTTTGACGGGAACCGTGGGTCCTACAGGTTTATTTTCGCTTACTGTCCGAGTGATCAGCATACATAAATTCCTGGCAATCTGACGGTACGACTCACCAACACCAACAACAGTGGCTTTTACCTCCGGAGGTGGCATCTCCTCTAGCACACCCGTTCGGAGTTCACTCAACGAATTATCAAAGAGAGCAGAAAACTCCACTGCACGCTGTTGAGTCTCCAACTCGGGGCTTTGGCTGAAGCCCTCGAGGATCTGTGCGATCCTTTGGCGAGAAGCTTCCGTCGTTCGTGACCGGCCAGAGACTTTGGTGAGGGCGGTGAGGACGAATTGGCGAGAAATAGTGTTGACATAGGGTGTGTTGAGAACCGACTCGAGTAAGTCGACGACTTCTGTATCAGTTACCTGTAAAGCAGACCATCAGAACCAGATGCAGAAAAGAGATACCCATACAGATCGCCTGGAGTCTCCGTCGTGTACACCTTGCTCCATCAAAATCGAGCTGAGCTCTCCAATGAGCCAGACAGCGGCGAGAGTTAATGACTCCTGAGTCACATCCGCCTTGAGGGCCAAGAACAACTTCGAGACAGTGTAGTGCTGAAGCTCAGGAGTATGCATTACAAGTCGGATAAAGGCGGATAGTATCTCTTCGCGAACATAATCCCCAGCCTTCCAACTGGTTAGCCAACAAAATGGACAAAACAAGGCCACCCACTAGTTTCAGCACTCGAAGGACGGTATCGATATGCCACCGCTTGTTGGGTGCAAGTCTCTCGGCAGCCAAACAAATTTGCGTGGTCATCCCGAGTTTAAACTCGTTGTCTGCGACTTCCAGGAATGCAAGGAGCTCCCGAACCATGACCTGTACGTTGCTTTCGTTGATCAGCGCATATGACAATTCGAGGGCTCGTCTCCGGATTGAGATATCGCCGTCGCGGAGGCAGTCGAGGACAATATTCCGATGTCGTTGGACGGCGTTCGTATCTATCGAAACCACCTTATTGAGAGTATGCAAGGCAACATATCTGAGAACAGCTCAGAGATTGGGCCACCGGTATGTATCAATAAACCCTACCGGATGTTATTATCCCGATTACTCAAGAATTTGCCAAGGATGTTGATAGCCATGACTCGCAAACCAGTATCAGCTTCGATGTCCAAGATAGTTAAGACAGTCTCATATAAGATCGAATTGCCGACGTTCTTCGACGAGTCGGTGTTGGTGGCTACCTGAGCGAGAATGTCGTTCATCACCTCGCTTGATTGGGGATCGTTCCGACCGATCAACCGAAGCATCCGCAAAACCTTGACTTGGAGGAAAGGATCGGTGATTCCAGAGACATCGTGTTCGGGGCTGTATCCGGTTCCGACGAGTGATTTAAGTTGACGAACGAGGAGAGGAAGCATCTAAGAATGTAATAAGTAAGAAACTCAGTTCTAAGACTCGTAACCCACGGGTCGGAATTCTTCAAGTGTCTCCTCATTCTGGAGACACATTTCAATGACCAGGGTAATGGCAGACAGGAGGACACCATGATTCCGGTCGTTCAAGAGGTGTTTTGACTTCTCTACAAAGTGGTCCTGCAAGTCTGGCACTTTCCGCACGACCCGCAACGCACATAGTGCAGCCTTATCCTCATCATAAGCAACCGAAAGGGGAGGAAAAATCTAAGGCCCACCTTCTTTCGAATATAGCTATTACTTGATCCAAGAAGCTTCTCAATCTCGTTACACAGGTCGCGCGACATTTCTTCCGACGCAATGTTGGCGAAAGTACAGAGAGCCAGTCCCACCGCATACATATTCGAGTGATTCATGTCGCTGAGGGGTCGATAAGTTATTCGCTCTATTGCTCCGTTGTATACTCGCACTCACTTCTTTAGTGAATTCGTCACAAGTGTCAGAACCTCCTGGCTCTCATCCAGCAAAAGCATGATACCAAGGTACCCCAAGCGCTTATCTCCAAACCTCGGACTTGCTACCAGCTTCAGACATTCGATCTGGCCCCATTGAGCAGGGTATCCCAGCATCTGGATATAAAGTAGTTTCGCAATATTGTGGTGCCTCATGAAAGAATCCTCAGCACGGAACGAGGCACGAATAGCCGCAGACTCCTTGACGATCAGACTCCTTTCATCTGCGAATGTCTATCAGGGAAATGGTGATTCGATCATTGGGAAGGGTAACGTGGATGTTAGCGAACGAGGATCGACCACATCTAGACTTCGAAATGGCTGACTTTACATGCCCTGATGGCCTTTATTAATGCTATGTATGGCGATAGACATTGAGTACAGGTCATCCCACTTGTGATCGTTCACAATGCGAACCTTTGAGGTTGTGGTAGACCATTTCTCCTGTTCTTGATCTCCTTTACAATGATTCTGGTGGGTACAAGCTCTCGTGAAGTGTAATGGTCGTAATGATGGCGAATCCCGACGCCGCTTGGAAAGAACGGCTGTGGTAGTGGTCAAGTGTTGATAATTCGCTTCGCGAGAGCTCACTTCGAACTTGGAAGTCGACAATATCGCTGCGCAGCTGATTTGACTTTGTACAAGTTTTTCATGCTCATTTACGCATAATTATTACGAAGCAACTGTTGTAGTGCGGCTCTACACTGACGCACCAAAGAATCGACATCTTCGCCATCTCATATAACCGGGCTCGATTCGGTTCACCCTCTGAACAAGGTCTCGTTGATTACAGTCTCACAGCCGCGCCGTGGAGGCCCATGGAGGCCTGTGGAGGTGGCCACATCCAAATCGCCGACCGTCCTCACCTTCCCTCAAACAAGATTTGGGTGGCTGGACTGCTTGTATACAACACGCAGGTTCCCTTAGTGCGAATGTCTGGCTGTGGATCCCGCGACAAGAACCCACATCAACACTACTGGAGCATACCCCTTGGTCCAATCCACACAATAATCATCGCAGTTACCTACTTGCATCGTTGAGCGGCGACCCCGCTTGATGTCGGGCAGCGGAAGACCACTATCGTCTGGGTCGCAGACGCTTTTCCATAGCGGACAGAGTATATCACCTACTGATCACAAGAACACTAGATCCCCCCCGGCTGTCAACGCTTCTCTTACGAGCTCCATGATCCAGTCATTCCTGTCCGCATGTCCGCATGTCGGATGGCGGATGAACGTCGCGCTAAGTCTTTCCTGAATGTTAATCCCTCTTCAAGCTTGAAATATTGCCTTCAATCCCTCGACAACCCTGTCGATATCGCCTCGAGACTGGTCAACCACCGTGATGCCCATATGGCTATAACACTTCCTATCAGTGATGCTCCAGCAGCGAAGCATGACTGCGTACCCAATACGGAAATACTTGTCTATCAGTAATGCCATGTTCATTAGTCTCAAGCAGGAGATAGCGGGATTCAGAAGAACCACTCACCCTTGATGTCCTTATGCAGCCCACCAGCAATGACAATATCTCGCTTCAATAGAGCAGGGATGATGTCGGATGCTTTTACTCCTTCTGGGAAATACAACTTTGTCCACCAGTGTCAGTCCCTTGGCGGCCTTTATCGCAACAAGGACCTACAGCAGTCATCCCATTGGCCTCAAAAGCAGTTTCCTGAGCAATCTGTTTTAGCCCCAGCTCTTTAGCCGCCTTCTTTATCCGTGCACTGGCCTCCCTATGCAAACGGAAGCGGTCGTCTAAGCTCACAGTCGAAGACGTGATGTGCTTGAGAGCGGTGTTGAGTGCATAGACCAGGTTGACAGGTGCTGAGTGAGAAAGTTAGAATATTAATGAGACTTTAATGACGAAGGGGAGGGTAAACAACAGAGTATACGGGAGACGCACGGGTTGCAAAGTAAGCGGGACTCCCTGCTTCATAAGCCCGCATAATTGGCAACCAATTTTTCCAGCTTCCATAGTAGGAAGTAATTGGAGTCTTTCGCTCTTGGAACACCTATTTAGACTCTCACCGTTAGAAATCAAGTGAACAGAATGACACGAGATGATGGTACTTTGATCGCCCGTTCACTCGCACACAACAAGCTCAACCCAGGAGGAACGCCTATCCCCTTTTGAGAGGCGGTGAGGACGACATCGATTCCCCAGTCGTCAAACTTGATCTCTTCGCTTGCGACTGAGCACACACCGTCCACTATGATCTGCAACCCGTGGTTAGCGGTGAAGACCAGAAAGCAAAGATGATCACGTACCAAAGTACCTGGAGATGTTTCCTTTGCAGCTTGTGCCAACGACCTAATATCCGACAAGACACCAGTGGACGTGTCGACATGAGTAATAGTCACGACTTTGTACTTGTCGGCTTTGAGCTCCTCAACCATCTGCTCGACTCGGACTCCGTAACCGATAGGGGCCTTTACTTGCCTCGCAGTTACTCCATATGTTCCTAGGCTTCCGGCCCGAATCTTCCTTAGTCCACACTTGTATACTGGAGGCAAAAGTGGCTTACCAATCCGCGAAGGAATCGCCAAAGTATCCAGAATGCAAGACCAGAGCCTTCTCCCCTGGTTCTACGAGATTGGAGGCGACCTATGAAGTGTGAGCATTAGTTCGCGGGAGATTCTACAACCGCACCTGATCCCAGCCCAAAGTCCCTGAGCCGGCAATGATAAATGGCTGGCCATTCTTGGTCTGAAGTACTTGGCTGATAGAGTCGTTAAGCCCTCGCAATTGGTCTGAAAACCACTTACCGGAACATGCGAATGCAATCGCCCAAAACTGGTATAAAGTCCGCGCCGACATGGGACATAGAAGGGTGTGCATTGGCATATAGACTGAAATAAAAGTGTGAATAACCTGGACCCCGAGAGCTGGAGGTTAGGTGACGTGCACTTCATCGTGAACCTCGATCGGGCCGGGTATAACGAGCAGCCTGTCCGATCGCCAGTGAGAAACCACAGGAGATATACGGGTATCATATGCTGACTTGTGAGGTTCCTACGACCGCACGTATGGTGAGTACACTGCACCCGTCCAGACAAGAACAAAAATACCTGCTTAAACTCTGTCGTTGTCGCCATTTGCCGCGAGTTGTTGACCCAAGGAGACAATCTAAAGGCAGCCTGAGCGATCCGAGTTCGTAACGAGAGCGCAGCGAGAGGGACGGATATGCGAGGCAGATGGGACGGCGAGGAGAACATTTCTGGGGTGCGGAATGAATGTGGCCAAGTCTAAGATGAAAACAGAATACCTTGGAGGGCTGCACAGGTGTTCCAGAACGGTGTCGCTTGAGGCGGGGTTCCGGTTGCAGTTCAAGTATAAACGCAAGTATAAACGTTGGACGCGTCTCCGTCCGGGATTTCTTGTAATAGAATGGCAGACGCACCGCAGCTCAGCCTGACACTCCTTGGAGCTGGTCAGGAAGTCGGTCGTTCGTGTTGTGTCCTCCAATACAGGGGAAAGACCATCGTTTGCGATGCTGGCGTACACCCTGCCCACAGCGGACTCGCTTCTTTACCTTTTCTTGACGAACTCGACTGGAGCAAGGTTGATGCAATACTTATCACCCAGTAAGTTTTATTTAATACGCCAGAGTAAGCGCGTTTGGGGCAGACACGGAGGCGGGCGGGGTGTCAACAAAGCGGGTAGTAGAGCCTTGTAGGCATTATACTGCTTGAATATAGTTGCTTTGCTCCATTTTCAATCTGTTCGACCCTTCAAACCGTCTTCGTGTGGCCGTCGCAAGATATGTACTGTCTCTGGTGTGCCTTTCAGCAAACTTGAATATGTTCGCTGATACTCTTACTAGCTTCCATTTGGACCATGCTGCTGGTCTCACATATATCATGGAAAAGGTCGGTTGGCTGGTTTCCGTTCTCCACCTTTTTCTAATATCCTTTTAACAGACCAATTTCCGAGATGGAAAGGGCAAAGTGTACATGACCCATCCCACGAAAGCTGTTTACAAATTCATTATGCAAGACTTTCTCCGGATGAGGTATGCTCGTCGTCTATGACTTCACAACCTACTCAACTTTTACTCGCAGTTCTGGCTCAACGGACTCCCTGTTCACTCCCCTCGATTTCAGCATGTCTTTTGCTTCCATTATAACCGTCTCTGCGCACCAGCTTATATCACCCTCTCCGGGTTTGTCCTTCACTCCATACCATGCCGGACACGTCCTCGGCGCATGCATGTTCCTCATCGACATTGCTGGGCTCAAGATTCTCTACACTGGTGATTACTCACGTGAGGAGGATCGTCATCTTGTAAAGGCCGAAATTCCCCCTGTACGACCAGATGTCCTTGTCGTCGAAAGCACGTATGGCGTCCAATCACACGAAGGTCGTGTGGAGAAGGAAGATAGATTTACCTCGCTCGTACATTCCATTATCAAGGGAGGCGGGCACGTCTTGCTGCCCTCATTCGCACTCGGGCGCGCTCAAGAGTTACTTCTGATCCTCGAGGAGTACTGGTCCCAACATTCAGACCTACACTCGGTCCCGATATACTACGTGTCGAGTCTCGCCAAGAAATGCATGGCTGTCTATCAAACGTACATCCATACGATGAATTCGAATATCCGAGGGCGGTTTGCGAAGCAAGACAATCCCTTCTCATTCAAGTAAGCACCTCTACTTCACCATTGTGCTGTGTGTCTGACATTCGGAAAAGATATATTACAAATCTCCCTCAAACCCGTGGCGCAGAAAAACGAATTGCGGAAGGCCCCCCGTGTGTCGTGTTGGCAAGTCCTGGATTTATGGACAATGGTTCCAGTAGAGAGCTCCTCGAATTATGGGCACCAGACCCCCGCAACGCGGTCATCGTAACCGGTTATTCAATTGAGGGCACCATGGCTCGGGTGCGTGCTACTACTTCCAGCGTCTGGGTCCCAAATAAACTTTCTATTTATAGGAAATTACCAACGACCCTGAAGAAATTATGTCCCTCAAAGGCACACCCATTCCACGCCGATTATCCGTACACACAATCTCTTTTAGCGCGCACGTCGATTATTCCCAGAATGCCGAATTTATCGACCAAGTGAATGCCCAACACATCATCCTTGTCCACGGCGAGCAGACCGCCATGTCTCGCTTGCGCGCTGCTCTCCAAGCCAAATACAAAGATGCGGAGGAAGCAGTACAGGTGCACGCCCCCCGAAATTGTGAGACGCTCAAGTTAGCCTTCCGAGGCGAGAGAGTCGCCAAGGCTATCGGCGTTCTCGCAGAGCAGGAGCCCGAAACGAACGCACAATTCCAGGGGCTGCTCCTCGCCAAGGACTTTACATATACTCTGCTTGATCCTAGGGACCTAGGCGAATTCACGGGTCTGTCAACAAGTGTGGTCGTGCAGAGCCAGACGGTGCCGATTTCGGTGGGGATCGAGCTGGTGAGATGGCATCTCGAGGGCATGTTTGGCAAAATCGAAGAAGGCATCGACGATGATGGGGTGAGGACGCTACGAGTTATGAGATGTGTGGATGTCAAGCACACGAGGGAAGGAGAGTTGAAGATCGAGTGGGAGAGTAGTGCGCAGAGTGATATGATTGCCGATTCAACTCTCGCTCTCATATTTGGTGTTGAGAGCAGCCCGGCTAGTGTCAAGCGTGAGTGCCATCGCTCCTTCTGTGTAATGGTTGAGCTGATGAAACGCGGATGTAGTAACGGCACATAACCATTCACATCACCACCACCATAGTCATCCTCATCCGCACGCCGATCCTCTGCATGATGAAGAAGAGCGTCGAACGCGATATGAGCGACTGCTGTCCTTCCTGTCCAGCCACTTCGGAGAGGCAACGATTAGCATTCCCGAAGATGAAGGAAGGAGCAAATCTGAGAAGGATGTGACTATGAACGGAGCGCGCTCGGATACAGGTTCGGACAAAGAACAAGGTGAACTGGGCGAAGAACCCTCGATCATCGTCAAGGTCGACGAGGGTGAAGCGAGGGTCAGCTTAGTTGATCTGGTGCGTTCTAATCCTCCCAAATATAACTTCACACTCTTACACTAAATGTTACATTCAGACTGTCTCAAGCATGAACGACGCCCTTCGCTCGCGGGTTCGTTCCATCGTCCAACTCGCAACTTCTACCATCAATAGCCTCGCGTTTTCCTACTCAGATCCTAAAGGAGACAGCGGGCCCTCGACGCTCTGTAAGCTCAGCCGAGAACCTGCACGGCTGGCCGAAGCACGGTTCTTGGATGGACCGGCACTCGGAGTTGAGAAGGGAGTCGATCAAGACGACGAGATGAAAGGCCCAAGGAGTGAGGATGCTAGTGACCTTGATATCAGTGAGGATGAGGTGAAGAAAGATGACGAATGAGAGATTCGTGTCCTGCGTTCCATAATGTATATTTCCTCACGCAGATAATGGCCAGCGCTATCATCAGGTCGTCAGAAGCTTACGGCAAAGCAAGTCCATTTTCAACTTGAACTCTGATATACGCGTCCTCAGACAGATTTCATAATGGTAGTTGTGTCTGAAGATAACCTCCCGCAGCACACTGCGCGCAAGAAAGATTTGGTTAATTATAATTTTTGGGAGCGGAGATACAGCTGCATAATCCGGTGTGATGAGGAACAGAGCGTTGTACGAGTAATCGAGTGGGACCTAATAGCAAGTGAGAGCTCACGACGACTTCCATCCTCATGCCGCGAAAGTAGGCATGCCAGGGTACTGTGCCATGATAGCTTGAAGCGCCTTGGACTCTTCGTTCCAGTCTAGTGCATTGACCCTGGAGATTCCATATCGTACCCGAGTTTGATCCTACGTTCGCATCGTCAGAGTTCGGCGACACAAGTAAGCGAATATTCAAATCGAATCTCACATTATAGGTGTCCTGCTTCGCACGGCAGGTAAAATTCCAAATCCTCGAGTTTGCAGCGCCAATGATCTTGGAGAATGTATCCTCATCTCCCGCCTGGAGAACGAATGATAAGCCTCAGTGAAATGTGACCATTGAAGGCGTACCTCTTGTAGAGCCATAAGCTCATCTGCTGTCTTGCCAATGATCTGTGCGCCGACATCGTTGAACCCTTGCAACCAAGCCTGGGTCGTCCAGTCGGCGACTTGCATGCCCAAGAGATACCTACAGAAATTACTTTCAGAGAAGAATCTCGACGAACTGAACAATCTGGACTTGCCGGTATTCAGGCTTGTCCCAACTCTGACTGCACTTCTCGCAGTACCATCCATCACCCTGGGGGTTGACCTTCTTGTTGCATCCGTCTCCGCGACAAGCGGGATAGGCAATATTGTCCTGTTTAACCTGTGTGATAATCCCACGAATGGAAAAGTATTCCGCGACATCGCGCGTGCCCAACTCCTGGTCTTTGACCTCTTTGATCGTCTTGAGCTCGTCGCGGCGGAACCCTCCACCTGAACCGCTACCACCAACATGTGGACCCCCAGAAGATTGGGAGGTAAAAGTTGATTGTGAACCGATGGCATCATACCAACCGCGAAGAACGTGGGCGTCGGGGTCGTCCGGGTTGATGCTGATTTGGCTGGAGCTGAGAGAAGCAAGGCTGCGACCTAGGAAGCATGAATAGAATTCTCGTCTCTTAGAGAAAGCAACGCACCACCGTAGTCGCCGAGCTTCAATCCCTTCGTTGCGACAACAGGGCTATCCATCGTTTGCCAATTCTCGGCCTGTTTGCCCCAGAGAGTAAGCGTGCAACTACAGCCACTCTTATCGACCAAGGTAAGTTCACGCTTTGATGTAATTTTGCCAAGCTTCGTCTTGATCTCGGTGATGTCGCTAACATGGTGAACCACAGCAAGGACATCTAATTACGGTCAGTCGGTGAAATGGCTGAAATTAAAGGTCCTGACCAATGATAACTCCGCTCTCACGTTGTGCGAGCTCAGAAAGAGAAACAAAGTTATATTGGACGGTCGGTATACCACTAGTATCCATGCACTGGGTAGTCGTTAGTGAGCTTAAATGACTAATGCAATGAAGCTTCACCTCTTCTACTTCGGTGTTCCTATCCATGGTGATTTCATAATCGCACGGGAGATTGGAGTACGCCTTTTTGGCAATGTTCACCCTGCCTTTTGATACAAAGTAGACCTAAGAGACTTGTGAGTCCACTCCACTACTTGAATCATAATGTTTACCTTTCCCTCTTCAAACTTATCGTACAAGATGTCGACAGCAGCGTTGAAGGCTGTCGCCTTGATCTCGCATGTTTCGTCCATTAAGTTGACAAAGAACAGTTGACCATCGCCCTTGGAATTAGACCAACGCTTTTTCTCCGACTTCTGAGTAACTCGCGCCTTGATGGTCCACCTGGGACATCGTGAGTAAGGTGGCAAACACCAGCGGCGAACGTACTTGTTTTGATAGGGACTCAGGCCTTCAATAGGGAAGATGGGATGAGCTTTCTCACCACGCTGCTGGTTTGAAGAAACAGCCTGTGCGGGACGAGGTGCGGGAGCTGGCGTAACCTTCGGTTTTGGTGCAGGATTATCAACAGCCATTCTGGTATCTTCCTCAGCGTTGGCTGCATTCGCAACCGCAGCCATATCCTTCTCGATGTTGGTAGGTTCACCGATCTTCGCCTCCGGATGACTGAGAACCTCCACGGCCCAGATTATCAAAATTCTAACGGGCATAAAATTAGCGATTCATCCTTATGAAAAGACACACCCACCTCTTCGCACTGATGTTCTGTGCCGCAAACTTAGTGAGTCGAACGATGACGTTCCGACAAATCTGGCCCGACTCGACGAGGTCATTGAGCTGAGTGGCAAGCATAGCCTGAATGAACTGGGCACCATCCGAAACAATGATCCGATATCTGTCAGGACTGTTCGAGTCACGAGCGTTTGGGACTTTCTTGATCGAAAGCAGCTGGACTGTCGGCTGGAGGCTCTCGACTTCGGCGGTGTCCACAGCAGTGAATGCTTTGGCTACGATGCCAGTAGTGAGTTCGGACTCCATAGCAAGAGAAAGGGAAATGGCGGCGGGGATCAAGTTGTGTTTTGTTTGGTCATAAACTCCGCCTGGAACCGTGTCTCGATTTACCTTGTCAATTTCACTCCGCCAGAGTGCTCGCAGAAGCCTCCCAACATCGTCTGAGCGCGTTGTACCCAACTTTCAAAGTCCCAGTCTTGCCTTCGCCGCTCCCCCTAACCTGGCTGGCTAGCACTGAACGCGGCCACAAGCGATAATCTAGGCAAGGTCGGAGACCCAACCCAGAGAGAAAGGGAGTCTTTACAAGTAACCAGTTACATCTTCTCTTTTCTGTACCTTCAAACCGTGCACAAGATCTCGCCATGGACCAGAGTGAACCAACCATCCTCCTTATTTACCCACTCTTTCCATGCCTTGGATATCTCCTGTAGATCCTCTGTGGTCCCATATCCTCCTTCCACAACCGTCCTCGCAAAATCACCCGCAACAACCCTATCCGCCCACACTCCTCCCCACCAGGCCCTTTCTTCGGGCGTCGAAAAGCACCAGGCCGTGGTCGTGGCTTTGATCTTGCCCCTCTCAAAACCCGCCTCAAGTGCCCAATGCACCAACCGCCTTCCAGCGTTTGGTTCTCCTCCATTCGCACTGGCTACCTTTATCCACAAATTCTGCCATTCCCGCAACCCCTCTACTTCCGGGAACCAAGTCATAACTGAAAAATCACACTCCTTCGCCGCCACATATCCACCCTTCTTTGTCACTCGCTTCATCTCTCGCAAGGCCTGCACAGGGTCTCCTACGTGCTGAAGCACTTGATGGCAATGTGCCACGTCAAATATACCGTCGCCAAAGTCCAGCTTGTGAACATCTCCGAGCACGAACTCGGCATTCTCCAGCCCGCGTCCCTCCAGTGTGGCACGAGCAGCTTCCAGAGGAAACGCTACAGGTTCCAACCCCACTACTCTACCTTGAGGAACGAGAGCGGCGAAATCGGCCGTGATCGTCCCCGGGCCGCAACCTACATCGAGGATGTGCATGTGCGGTTGGATAGATGATATGAGGTATGCAGCAGCGTTGGAAGCTGTACGCAATCTATGCGATCGAAGGACGGTTTCGTGATGTCCAGAGACATAGTGGGCCGCCTTCTGAGACATAAGAGGATATTTTGGATAGAACCAAGCCAGGCGCTCCATTCAGGAGCTGAGTCTGACGCGGAGTGCCGCTTAGAAGGCGAGAATCTGAGAGCCCTTCGATCAACGCCCGTTCTCGGCCCGTTCGAGAACGGGATAGGTCGAGCATTGCCACCCACTTTACCGCACCGTTCGAAACCGAGAGCCGTGCCCAAGTAAAGCTGTATTCCCACCTCCAGGGAACAAGCGAATCGCTCTCCACTGGTAGCCGTTTGAGAGAGGTGCCCAAATAGGGAGAGGCATATTCTAGTGATTCCGGAATATGCCCGGTCGTATTGTATTTAGGTATATAAGCCCGTAGTTACTCTTTTCAATCCAAGGGTCCCGAATGGTAATGTGTGGGAAGTCCCTCAAAGACCTCTGGAGCTGCACCCAAACTTGCACCACTCTCTAAATCGTGTTTCTTCAAGAGTGATTTCAGCAGTTGGACTCGGACTATTGATACGTAGTCAGACTCAACTCTGAGGTATCGATCCAAATCCAAATGATTTACCGAATGACTACTGAGGATGCCAAGAGTCGGTGGGGGACGCATGCTATCTTTCTGGGTACTAGCATAAATTCCCTGCTGTAATGCACTAGCAGTACATTATTGTGGAAATTGGTTTAGTCATCGATGAGCCTAGGGCTTACGAGAGGTAATCTAAAAAGCAGTGGTCGAAACGATATAATGTGTACATCTATATTCCAGGGTGTGCATGAGTACAAGCAATGAGACATCAGCAAAATGACCAAGGCTAGGATAACGAAGACCAAACCAATGCGAGAACTCCAAGTACAAGACTGTCCCTGGACACGACAAAATGCAGGTAGGCTACATACGAAGTGCGGGAGATCGCGGAGACGTCGCCCGAACCAGATCGCACAACCGTAGGATAGACGGGAATCAAGCACTGGGGAGGGCAGCCATCATTGACTCAAAGCTATCAAGTGCTGGTGCTGCGATGGTTAGGGAGTTCAAAACCTCGTCCAAGGTTTCTTCTTCGGGATCAGGGGCGGGCATTCCAGCTCCGACCAATTGGCGGAAGCGGCCTTGGAGTAGTCCTTTCGGTTCAAAGCCACAGATGGAACGGTGCCTGCGTGGTCCGGAGGGTCGTTAGGTCCATGTCTTCGTGATAGAACAACTCCCGAGTCACGTACCAAATGAAATACTCCTCGAAGATCTTGAAGTCGGTAATTTGTATCACCATTCCCTGGACTATGACATCCTGTAATCTTGGCGCAAGGTATGGCGCCAACTCCACGGTTAGGAACGCGTCTCGGTCTCCGATGGTAACCCAAATGATGGTATTTCGTGATTCGTCCATCCCCCTGGCCCTATTCTGGACCAAAGATACGCCTATGATGACCACAAAGGGCTGCCGACAAGTTGCTGGAAAGCGTGATACATCCTTCTCGATCGCGGCGCGCTGGCAAAACCCAGGCGTCAGACTGTGGTGATACATGCAGTCTGGTGGCGACTTGCGCGTGTTTGAGGCCTGCCCCGAGGTGTTCCGGGCAATCGAGCGAAGTGGTAGCGGTCTAAGAGATCCAGACAAAGGCCAATTGCGATAAACAAATGCTCGTGACGAGAAAGGAACGCCATGATTTTGCCACACGTTGACCTTGACGCGTGGGAATATTTGTGGGCCGACCGTACACGAGGCAAAAGCTCGGTCTTTCAGGTCAGTGATACCGCATTTCGAAGCACGTCGACGTCGGTGCGGATCTGAACTGCTCTAGTGTCTTCTGGTTCCTTATATGGCCAGGCAGCCACCGCATCAGTGGTCAAACTGCAAAGCCCTTCACAGGGAACATGCGGGAAACAGCGAGAGAATAGCAACACTCACTTTGAGTATAAATTCGCAGTGCCCCTATTCAGGACAAAGTGTTGGTTGCGGGCAATAATGCGCCATGAAGGCAAAAGCCTTGTGCCTGCTCATTGCGATGCGGAAGGCCCTCGAGAGTAGGCCAAGACGTGCATTGGGCGAGTAAGAGGGGCTGATAACGATGGTACCCGCCCTGGATGCCCGACGCGGCAGGGGTGTGGCCCGGGGCACCTTCGGAGTCAGTGCTGTCCCCCTTCGTGAGAATACTGCCGATCATGGAAGACCTATTTTACACTGCGTGGTTCTACTTTCGATTTAAGGCTACATGGAACCTCTGCCGAATGGTCGTGTTCAAGTGGCGATCCTTCACACGTCCATGACTTGAACCACACTCTTGA